>Ga0207433_10007830_pt1 | contig 17666 bp, 18 predicted proteins | sample YelNatPaOPGAMG01_FD_187559 | JGI IMG/M metagenome (GOLD analysis project Ga0207433, IMG submission 187559) | Hot spring thermophilic microbial communities from Obsidian Pool, Yellowstone National Park, USA - OP-RAMG-01 (SPAdes) (version 3) | ecosystem: Environmental > Aquatic > Thermal springs... | reverse complement strand
TAAGGGCCACGGGGGAGCACCGTGGCCCCGAGGGGAGGAGGACCATTTCTCTTAATCCATCGCCCCCACATGCAGGATGTCGCCCGAAGACTTTGGAAACACGAGGGATGCGCTCTGCGCCTCCGAGATGCGAGGCCTCACGCGAGTCAAAGCATAACGTGATAATAGGGGCAATGGAACGCCCGGTGGCCTAGTGGGGTCAATCCTCCGGTGCAAGCAAGGTGTCGTTTACGGGCGTGCGGAGCCCGCCCCTCCGCGGGGTGGGCCATCCGAGGGTGAGATGGCCTTGCGGAGGAAGGCCCAGAGACGACGCGAAACAAGTTTTTCTCGGAGGGACGCACTCTGTGCGTCCGCGTTGCAAGGCCGGACGCAAACCGAGGTACAACATAATCAACGGGGGCAGACGAACGCCCGGCGGCCTAATGGGGTGATCTCCCGGTGGAAGCAAAGCCTCGTTTACGGGCGTGCGGAGCCCGCCCCTCCGAGGGGTGGGCTATCCAAGCTCGGATGGCCTAGCGGGGAAAACCCGGGGATAACGCGAAGGCGGTTTTCTCGGAGGGGCGCACTCTGTGCGTCCGCGTTGCAAGGCACCACGAATGGCAAGGACTCTCATTACTGCCGGTGGTTAGGCGAGAGGTCGGTGGTTTAGTGGGAATACACGGGGAGGGGGTTAGGCGTTCGTCGTGGGCGTGCGGAGCCCGCCCCTCCGAGGGGTGGGCTATCCAAGCTCGGATGGCCTAGCGGGGAAAACCCGGGGATAACGCGAAGGCGGTTTTTTCGGAGGGGCGCACTCTGTGCGCCCGGATTGCGAGGCATCATGAATGGCAAGGACTTTCATTACCGCCGGGGCTAGGCGAGAGGCCGGCGGTTTAATGGGAATACACGGGGAGGGGGTTAGGCGTTCCTCACGGGCGTGCGGAGCCCGCCCCTCCACGGGAAGCTTGCCGAAGGAGGATTGCCTGAGGGGGGCAATCCGGAGTGGCCCAAAGCCGATTTTCTCGGAGGGACGCGCTCTGCGCGCCCGCCCGGAAAGGCTAAACTAGTGCCAAGAGATTCCATTCCAACCGGACGCGTGCGCGAGACGCCGGGATCCTAAGGGGGAAAAGCCTCCTCAAAAGGAGGATCTCCGAGGAGGCTTGGCAGGATCAATCTGGTTGGATTTGGCCTTAGAGCGGCTTCGGACCTATATTAGGGTGCAGTCAACTCCCATCAATGAACCTCAAGGCAAGGTCTCTTTTTCGAACGAGTATCTCCTCTGCCTCTTCCCATGATGAGGCCTCTGCCTCGACATAAAGGAGTCTTCCGGGGGAGCCTTTCTCTAGAAGTCCACAGCCTTCTGCCTTCAGAGCCCTAGCCCCGTTTATGGTCGCCATCTCGAGAAGGATAGAAGGACTCACATTGGGAAAGCCCTCCGCCAGAAATCGAATCTCGTCCAAGACACTCAGGCTCTCGCCACTGGCCAAAGAGTCTGTGCCTAGACATGGCCTTATCCCAGCCCTCAGGAAATCCTCCAGATGAGGGACCTTCCCATGGAGAGCCACATTGGACCTTGGGCAAAGACAAACGAAGACCCCACTTTCAGCCAGGATCTCAATTTCCTCTTTTTCCACTTGGAGGAGATGGACCGCCACTGTATCTTCATCCAAAAGACCAAGCTCTTTCGCCAACCTCACGGGCCTCTTTCCCAAGGAGCCCCATGGGGAGAAATCGATACCCCTTTCTCGGAGAAAGTCCGCCCAGGGGCCCCTACCCTTCTCCAGGAAGTCCACCTCCTCTTTGGACTCCGCCAAATGGATGGAAAAGGGAACCCCCCTCTCCTTGCACGCCCCTTTCAATTTCCGAAGGAGAATGGGGCTTGTGGTGTGGGGGCCATGGCCCGCATAGGACTCCAGTATCTCTCCAGCTTCCCGGCTCAGGCTAGGGACATCTCTATCGTCTCCGAGGAATTCCCTCCAGACAATCCCTCGAAGCCCCGCATCCCTCAGGAGCTCTCGTACCTCGAACCTCGGGCCAAACTCGCCCACGCACCCAACTCCGCTCCCTTTCATTGAAAGAAGAGCCTCCTTCGTTGCCTCCAGGGCCTCCTTGGCAGAAACCTTTTCCCTCTCCCTCAGGAGGGATCTTGTCCAGGCCAGAAACCCAGAACCCTTATCGACCCTATCCTTCAAGGCAGAGAGGGTAAGGTGCGTGTGACAATTCACGAGAGGGGGCATGAGTATGCCACCTCCATGATCCGAGATGGAGCTCTGGGGAGGTTTTTTGCCCAATGATCTCACATCCACGATTCGGCCCGAGCGGATCTCGACTATTCCGTTTTCGATCCACCTACCAGGAGATCTCATGACCCACTTTGCTCTGTGACAGGAAGAGTTCATGGCCGGGTTCGGGTGGATCATTCGAGTGGCCTGTAAAGGACGTCCCTTTTCAGTGGTCTGAAGCCCGCCTTCACTATGAGCTCCCTTATTTCAGTTTCCGATACCTTGAACCTCACCCCCGCCGATGCGACCACGTTCTCCTCTATCATTGTTGAGCCCATATCATCTGCCCCAAAATGCAAGGCCACCTGTCCTATCTGCGGGCCCTGGGTCACCCACGAGGCCTGGATGTGGGGGACATTGTCCAGGAGGATCCTGCTCAGGGCCAAGGTCCTGAGATATGTCACAGGCCCGACCTTTCGGGCCCTGAGGGTTCTTTTCCCGGGCTGGTATGGCCAAGGGATGAAGGCGGTGAAACCGCCTGTTTCGTCCTGGAGGCTCCTTATAGCGAGGATGTGATCCACCCTCTCCTCCTCTGTCTCTATGTGACCGAACATCATTGTGGCCGTTGTCTTCAGGCCGAGGAGGTGGGCCTCCCTCATGACCTGTAACCACTCTCGGGAAGAGCACTTGAGGGGCGAAACTGCTCTTCTGACCCTGTCCGAGAGGATCTCCGCTCCTCCCCCTGGAATGGAGCCTAGGCCAGCATCCACGAGCTTCTCCAAGACCTCCCTCACACTCATTCCCCATGTCTTGGCCATGAAGATGATCTCTGGTGGAGAAAAACCGTGGACCCAAAGACCCATGCTCCTCATGAGCCTTAGCCTCTCGAGGTGCCAGGAGAGGCCGAGGAAGGGATTCAGGCCTCCTTGATACAGGACTTGGGTCCCTCCCAAGGACAGGGTCTCCTCGCACTTGCTCTCGAGGGTCTCGAGGTCAAGGACGTATGCCTCGGGATGCTCAGGGGGTCTCCAGAAGGCACAGAAACCGCATCTCGATACGCACACATTGGTGTAGTTGATGTTCCTATCAACCGTGTAAGTCACATTCGGAGATGGATTCAGGAGATGGCGAACCTCATTAGCGAGGCTTCCCAACTCCAGTAGGTCTGCCTCTCCATAGAGTCTCAAGGCAGCCTCTTTCCCCAGCCTACTTCCCTGGAAGGAAATCTTCCCCACGGTCAGCCTCTCAGGGCCCAACGGGCCTATGAAAGGTATCTCTCTCCTGTGGCTCCAGACCGGCCTCCCTTATCAGGGCCTCTAATTCTTCCACTGTGAGGCCGCTTTCTGTCTCTGCCCCGGCCTCGTGGGCTATCTTCTCCTGCACGATTGTCCCCTCCAGGTCATCCGCCCCGAAGTGAAGAGCCACCTGAGCTAGCCCCTTCCCCATCATGACCCAGTAAGCCTTTATGGAGGGAAAATTGTCCAGGACCAGACGAGCCGTTGCCACTAACCTGAGGGTGTCCATTGCCGTGGGGCCCGGGAGGTGTGACAGCCTGGTATTTCTGGGCTGGAAAGGAAGGGGTATGAAAGCCTGGAACCCCCGGCTCCTGTCTTGCTGATCCCTGAGCTTCAACAAATGGAGAGCCCTCTCCTCCTCGGTCTCCAGATGGCCATAGAGGAGGGTCGCATTGGTTGGGATCTGGAGCTCGTGGGCTTGAGCGTGAATCTGAAGCCACCTCTTGGCATCTATCTTTGCGGGAAAGAGCACCTCCCTGAGCCTCTCCGAGAAGACCTCGGCACCACCTCCTGGCATGGCATCCAGGCCCGCTTCCTTGAGTCTCCGGAGGCACTCTCCGGTGGAAATCCCCTCCTTCCTGGATACATGGTCAACTTCCACAGCGGTGAAGGCCTTGAGATGGGCCTCTGGCCTCGCCCTCTTTATGGCCCTCAGCAATTCCACGCAATACTCCAGTGACACCCCAGGATGGCATCCACCCACTATGTGCACTTCCCTCAAGGGCTCTATGGGGCTTTGGCTGACCCTCTGTGCTGCTTCCTCTGGGCTCATGAGGTAACCATCAGGAGAGTCCAACCCCCTGTGAAAGGCACAGAACATGCACCCATTCTTGCAGATGTTCGTGTAGTTGAGATGGTAATTTCTTATGAAGGTCGCCTTCTCCCCGTGGATGGCCCTCCTCTTTTTGTCAGCCAACTTGCCGAGACTCAAAAGGTCCCGTGTCTTCAGGCAATTGATGGCATCCCCGAGATCCAATCTCTCACCTGAGGAGATCTTCTCGGCAACAGGGATGAGTCCCGGATCCCCAATCCTCTCCTCACTGAGATCGCAGGCCACTTGGAGCCTCCTTGACATTGATGACCAGCTGGTCAATCATAATGCAGCTCTGGTTTCGAGACAAGACCATCTGGTCACTTTTGGGGGCGTGATGGGAAAGAGGACCGCTTGTTGGGTTTCCTTGGTATTGGGTCTTTCATTGATGGGAGGAAAGGCCTTCTCAGGGGACAAGGTGAAGGTTGGGCTTTTGCCCCTAGTCTCCTCGGCCCCTATCTTCGTGGCGGTGGAAGAGGGGTTCTTCAGGGAAGAGGGGGTGAATGTGGAACTCAAGTTCTTCCAAGCTGCTCAGCCCATCGCCACTGCCATGGCCGCAGGGGAGGTGGATGTGGGCGCAACGGGCCTCACAGCTGGTCTGTACAATGCCTTGGCATCCGGCCTGGATGCGAAGATCGTAGCGGACAAGGGCAGGGAGTGGCCTGGGTACAAGCTTTCGGGGATCGTTGTGAGCACGAGGGAATGGGAAAGGGGGGTGAGGAGCATAGAGGACCTTTCGGGCCGCCGAATAGGAGTGACCCAGATAGGCTCCACCTTCCACTATATGCTCGGCAACATACTGGAGAGACACTCCATGGATCTCTCTCAAGTGAAATTGGTTCCCCTGGGAGGTCTCAAGTCTCTGGTAGAGGCCCTCTCAGGGGGACAGCTCGAGGCCATATTCGTTGCTCAGCCTTTCTGCACCCAGGCAGAGAGCGCTGGTGTCGGAAAGGTCATCCTCTGGGCTGGAGAGGAGCTCAAGTATCAGATAGCCGCGATTTTCATGTCGGGAGGCTTGCTCAAAAAGAGGGACATGGCCAAGGCCTTTCTCAGGGCTTACATAAGGGGCTGCAGGGTGTATTACGATGGGTGTCTGGTGAGGGACTCCAATGGAAGGCCCCTGAAGGCCGAGGCCTTCTCCAGGGTCTTGGGTCAGATAGCGAAATACACTGGCCTTTCTCCGGAGCAGGTGGTTTTGGATCTCAGCTACAATGACAGAGATGGGGAGCTCATGTGGGATGACATCCCCAGACAGATAAACTGGTACAGGGCCCATGGGATGCTCACCAAGGACTTGGATCCCCAGAGCATCCTGGACCGTTCCCTCTGGGAGGAAGCGAAAAAAGAGGTGGGCCCCTGATATGAAGACCAAGATAGAGGATCTCCACAAGATTTACTCCAATGGAAGATCGGGCCCAGTTGAGGCCCTGAGGGGGGTGAATCTCGAGATAGGCTCGAGTGAATTTGTCTCCATCGTGGGGCCATCTGGATGTGGAAAATCGACCCTTCTCATGATAGTCGCTGGGCTAGTGGAAGCCACCTCGGGAAGGGTCATCTTCCTCAATGAAAGGCAAGAGAGAAGGCCCTCTGCCGGTATAGTGTTCCAGGAGCTCGCCCTCTTTCCCTGGAGGACCGTGGCCGGGAACGTCTCCTACGGGCTCGAGGAGCTGGGCCTGCCCAAGAAGGAGAGGAAGGAGAGGATCCGAAAACTTCTCCAAATGACAGGCCTCGAGGGCTTCGAGGATAGCTACCCTCACCAGCTCTCTGGGGGAATGAAGCAGAGGGTGGCCATCGCCAGGGCCATGGCCACTGAGCCTCGCCTCCTCCTCATGGACGAGCCCCTCTCCTCCCTGGATGCCATCACGAGACAACAAATGCAAATGGAGCTTTCGAGGATTTACGAGAGCGGATCCATGAGCTTTCTCTATGTGACTCACGATATATCCGAGGCCGTATTCCTCGCAGACAAGCTCGTTGTCATGAGCAAGAGGCCGGGCCGTGTGCTAGGGACTTTTTCCGTGGAATTGCCGAGGCCTAGGACACAAGAAGTGAGAAAATTGAAAAGCTTCCTGGAGCTTGTCGCTGGGGTTACGGATCTTCTGGAAAAGGAATGGGAACCGCCCCCTCTCGAAAGCCCATGAACCCTCCCACAGCGGATCCCAAAAGAAAGGCTCTAGGGGCATCGAGCTTGGCCGGGGTCCTCTTGGCGTGGGAGCTCTTGGGTCAGATGGGGGTGATCTCCCCCCTTTTCCTCCCGCCCCTCAGTGCCGTGATAGGAGATGGCCTGGAGCTCATAAAAAGCGGGGACCTCTTGGGACATCTGGCATCCAGTCTCTGGAGAATCCTGTGGGGGTTCCTCATTGGGGCAGGAGTCGGAGTTTTCCTGGGGCTGACCATGGGGATATCTCGACTGGCAGATGCCTCCATCCACCCCCTGATTGCCGCGACTTACCCCATTCCCAAGATCGCTCTCCTACCGCTTCTCATCCTCTGGCTCGGGCTGGGGGAAGGCTCCAAGATCGCTGTCATAGCTCTGGGGGTTTTCTTTCCCGTTGTGGTGAACACCAGAGCTGGAGTCCTCGATGTTGATCCTCTCCTTGTGAAGGCTGCTTTGGCCCTTGGATCGAGCAGGGCGGGGATCGCCTGGAAGGTCCTCTTGCCCGCAAGCCTTCCCATGATCTTCGCCGGACTCAAGCTCGGAGCTGGAGTGGCCCTTCTCCTCCTTGTGACAGCTGAGATGATAGCAGCGGATAAGGGCATAGGATTTCTCGTAATTTCAGCCGCCAATCTCATGCAGACAACGAGGCTCCTCTTCGGGATAATGGTCCTCGCCCTATTGGGACTTTTGTCCAACTGGCTCCTGGCAACCTTGGAGAAAGCCCTTCTGCCCTGGAAGAGCGAAACCCAAGGGCCCAAGTTGCAGACTCGTTAGGGAGGCGATCCCCCTCTAGCGGGAGCTACACGGTTCTTTTCCTCGGCCTCCACTTGACACTTCGGAAGCCAGGTGCATCATTGGAGTCAATGGGATCGGAGACACGAAGGGGTTGAGAGGAGAGGACCTTTCAGGATGAGGAAGACCTCGCTTTTTGCCAAAAGACTCCAGGACCTCAGGGGACTCATGGCCCAGAGGGACCTTGAAGCCTATATCATCCCCTCCCAAGACGAGCACCAAGGTGAGTTCGTCCCCGAAAGGGCAAAGAGAATCCAGTGGGTGAGCGGATTCACAGGATCGAGTGGAACCCTTCTCGTCACCTCATCTCAGGCTCTCCTCTGGACAGACGGAAGATATCACCTCCAGGCCCAAGAGGAGCTCGACAGGGATCTATTCACCTTGATGAGAATGGGACTGTCAGGGGTTCCAGAGCCCCAGGAGTGGTTGCTCCAGAACCTCCCACCTGGGAAGAAGGTAGGCATAGATCCTAGGCTTTTTTCCGCAGACGAGGCGAGAAGACTCAAAAGAGAACTCTCGGATGGGGGGATCGAGCTCGTTTCCCTGGAAGACAATCTCGTCGACCTCCTCTGGCAGGACAGACCCCCTGCTCCATCGGAGCTCATCTGGCCTTTGGCGTCCCAGTATTGTGGATCCTCGGTCGAGGAAAAGCTGGCGATGGTGAGAGGGGAGATGGCCAGAAAAAGGGTCCAGGGACTGGTAGTCAGCCGATTGGATGAGATAGCCTGGGTCTTGAACCTGAGGGGGAAAGACGTGCCCTACAGTCCCGTTTTCCTGAGCTACTTGATCATCCTCCAACAAGATGCCTTCCTTTTCACCGATGGGGGCAGATTGACCAGGGAGGCGAGAGATGCCATCGAACCAGTTCTGGAGATTCGGCCTTATGGGGATTTCGAGCCCCATTTGAGGAAGTTGGCCAAGGCAGGTCTCAGATTCTGGGTTGATCCCCAAGGGGCGAACCAGAGGATCCTGGAACTCTTGGAAGAAGGGCCAAGACCTTTGGAGTCCCTGAGTCCCATCGCTCGGGCCAAGGCAGTCAAGAGCCCGGCTGAGAGAAGAGGCATGAGGGATTGCCATATAAGGGATGCTTTGGCCTGGGTCAGGTTCATGAGATGGATAAAGGAAGAGGTTCCAAGAGGAGGGATAACCGAGAAGATCGCAGCGGAGAGATTGGACACCCTGAGAGAAGGGCTCCCCGGTTACATAGCCCCCAGCTTCGAGACCATAGTGGCATACGGCCCCAATGGGGCCATTGTGCACTACAGGCCCAGCCATGAACGGGCCATAGAACTCAGGCCCCATGGTTTGGTCTTGGTGGACTCGGGTGGTCACTTCCTCGATGGAACGACCGATGCCACGAGAACCATTGCCCTAGGCCCCGTGACAGATGACCAGAGGGAGAAATACACCAGGGTCCTCAAAGGCCACATAGCCCTTTCCACTACCCCTTTTCCCAAGGGCACATCTGGAAGACAGCTCGACTCCCTGGCCCGAAGACCCCTCTGGGAGGTGGGTATGGACTACATGCATGGGACAGGCCATGGGGTTGGGTGTTTCCTGAATGTCCACGAAGGTCCCCAGAGCATCTCTCCCAAAGACAAGGGAGTGCCCTTGGAGCCAGGAATGTTCCTCACAAACGAGCCCGGTTACTACGAAGAGGGCTCACTGGGAATCAGAATCGAGAATGTGATGGAGGTGATAGAGCTTCCCATGGAACACGGAACCCATGGGCCCTTTCTGGGATTTCGGCCTGTGACCATGATCCCCCTGGAAAGGAGCCTCATATCAGTGGAACTCCTCCGGGAAGAGGAGATCTCCTGGATAAATTCCTATCACCGAACCATCCGTGACCTCCTCTCCCCCAACCTCGAGGGTGAGGACCTGGCTTGGCTCCAAGAAGCCACAATGCCCATTGAATGACCCCATCGGGAGGTCGCCCTACCCTTCTCACATTTTCGCCAAAAAGCCCCTATTGACTCCTCGGGAGGGGCTGTTTAAATAAAAGCAAGTCGCATTTAAGCCAGGATCCCCTCTGGCTCGGTGCGAGATGGCCATGAATTACTGAAAGAAGGGTCGTGGGTCTTTGAGGCGCAAGGAGAAGATGGTGATGACCCCTCAGAGGAGGGTTCTTCTCGAGGAGCTCAAGTCTTCCCTTGACCATCCATCGGCGGATGAGCTCCTGGAGAGGGTCCGAAGGAGGCTCCCCAGGACGAGTCTTGCTACAGTGTACAGGAATATGGAACTCATGGCCTCCCTGGGTCTTGTCAGAAAGCTCAAGGGCAAGAGGGGAAGGGCTCATTTTGACGGAAGAATGGAACCGCACCACCACATGCGATGTGCCCTCTGTGGGAGGTTCTTTGACTTGCCCCATGAGGTGGAGGGGCTTTCCATCGAGCTACCTGGGGAGATCTGCGGCAACAAGGTTCTGGATTGGAACTTGGAGATTTTGGTCGAATGCTCCCTTTGCAGGGGAGGAAACTGAGCCACAGGAGGTGAGAGGATGCAGCTTAGGGGGACGAGGACCGAGAAGAACATCTTGACGGCCTTTGCAGGGGAATCTCAGGCGAGAAACCGCTACACTTACTTCGCAAGTCAGGCAAGGAAGGAGGGCTACGAGCAGATAGCCTGGATCTTCCAGGAGACAGCCGACCAGGAAAAGGAACACGCAAAGCGATTGTTCGGATTCCTGGAAGGTGGAGATTTGGAGATTTCCGCAGCCTTCCCAGCGGGCAAGATCGGAAACACCTTGGAGAATCTATTGGCTGCGGCCTCGGGCGAGAATTACGAGCACACGATCATGTATCCCAGTTTCGCTCAAGTGGCGAGGGAAGAGGGCTTCGATTCCATAGCCAAGGTCTTCGACGCCATAGCGGTTGCTGAAAAGCAACATGAAAGGCGTTATCGCGAGCTCGCCAGAAATGTGGAAAAGGGCACGGTCTTCAGGAAAAACCAGCCTGTGGTATGGCGGTGCAGAAACTGTGGTTACCTCCACGAGGGCCTGGAAGCCCCTGAAGTCTGTCCCGCGTGTGATCATCCCAGGGCCTACTACGAGCTCCTGGTTGAGAACTATTGACGGGTTACTGGAGGCGAAAGATGGTGGAGAGAAAAGGGATCGTCACCTTTCAGGGGAGCCCCCTCACCCTCCTGGGTGAGGAGCCAGCCCTTGGGATGCCAGCTCCGGAGTTTCAGGCCCTGGATGTGGAGCTCAAGCCAGTGGGGCTCGGTTCTTTCAAGGGAAAGATATGTGTCCTCTGTTCCGTGCCCTCCCTGGATACTCCAGTATGCGACATGGAGACCAGGAGATTCAATCAAGAGGCTGTGAATCTGGGCCAGGACGTGGAAGTGGTGGTGGTGAGCATGGACTTGCCGTTTGCCCAGAGGAGATGGTGTGCTGGGGCAGGAGTTGACAGGGTTCGAACTGTTTCCGATCACAGGGATGCGAGCTTCGGTCTGGCTTATGGAACCTTGATAAAGGAGCTGAGGCTCCTCACCCGGGCCGTCTTCGTAGTGGACAGGAATGGGGTCCTCACTTACTCCCAGTGGGTCAAGGAGATAACGAAGGAGCCCGATTACGAGGAAGTTCTCGAGGCCATTGAAAGGATCAGGTGAGCCACGGGCCCCGATGGGCTCGGATTTGAAAATCTCGAGAAAGGAGGAAGAAGCAAATGGCGGAGAAGCTGCAGGTTTACAAGTGCGAGGTGTGCGGAAACATGGTCGAGGTGCTCCACGGAGGGGTCGGTCAGCTCGTCTGCTGCGGTCAACCGATGAAGCTTCTAGCAGAAAACGTGGTGGATGCCTCTTTGGAGAAACACGTCCCGGTCTTGGAGCGAGTCGAGGGAGGGATCAAGGTGAAGGTGGGTAGCGCTCCCCACCCCATGGAGGAGAAGCACTACATAGAGTGGATAGAGCTGGTCGTGGGAGACAAAGCTTACAGGGAGTTTCTCAAGCCAGGCCAGTCTCCAGAGGCCTTTTTCCCAGTCAAGGCAGAGGGAGCCTTTGCCAGGGAATTCTGTAACTTGCACGGTCTTTGGAAAGGATGAGGTGATGAAAGAGAGAATCGAGAATGCCCTGAACGAGCAGCTCAATTGGGAGTTCTTCTCCTCTTACCTGTATCTGTCCATGGCTGCCCACTTCCACTCCAAGGGTTTGTCGGGCTTCGCCAAATGGATGAGGGTCCAGGCCTTGGAGGAGCTCACCCATGCGGCCAAGTTTTTCGACTTCATCCTGGAGAGGGGAGGCGCAGTTCATCTGGACCGAATCGAGAAGCCACCTTCCCACTGGGAAAGCCCCTTGATGGTGTTCCAGGAAGCTCTCGGCCACGAGGAAAAGGTAACAGAGAGGATAAACAGGCTTGTGGAGTTGGCCAGGGAAGAGAAGGATCATGCCACGGAGATCTTCCTCCAGTGGTCCGTCACAGAACAGGTGGAGGAGGAGGCATCAGCACTGGATGTCATCCAAAAGCTGAAGCTCGTGGGCGACCACCCGGGCGGTCTTTTTTCCTTGAATCAGGAGTTGGGCCAGAGGACATTCGTGATGCCCACTGAAGCCAAGGGGAAATCCCAAGGAGGAGAGCCATGAACGAGCTCAGGAAATACATCTGCCCGGGCCCCACGTGCGGTTACATTTACGACCCCCAAAGGGGCGATAAGAAGGGCAAGATCCCCCCTGGGACCCCTTTCGAGGATCTCCCGGAGGATTGGAAGTGTCCCCTCTGCGGGATTGGAAAGAGGTTTTTCAAGCCATTGGAATAGGTTGACTTCTCACCCGGGAATGGGTGGCATGCTGGGGGCTCGGCTCCATAGAGGGCCCAAGTGATGAAAAGGGGGCCATTCCCAAGCTGGGAGCTCCCTTCCCAAAGATGACTTTCAGGGGGGACCTTCCCTCAGGGTAGGTCGCCAGGAATGGAGAGAGCGAGATGGACCGATCCCAAGTCACGAGGAAACCCAACAGGTTGGCCTCGGAGAAAAGCCCTTATCTCCTTCAGCATGCCACCAATCCGGTGGATTGGTATCCGTGGGGAGAGGAGGCCTTCACCAAGGCCAGGGAGGAGGACAAGCCCATTTTCCTCTCCATAGGGTATTCCACCTGCCACTGGTGTCATGTGATGGCCCACGAGTGCTTCGAGGATGAGGCCATAGCCCGCATCCTGAACCAATTTTTCGTCTCCATAAAGGTGGACAGGGAGGAAAGGCCCGATGTGGACCACCTCTACATGATGGCCTGCCAAGCCTTGACAGGAAGGGGTGGCTGGCCCCTCTCGGTCTTTCTCACACCCCAAGGAGAGCCCTTCTTCGCAGGCACATATTTTCCCAAAACGAGCCGCATGGGTTTGCCAGGTTTCGGAGAGCTCTTGCTCCATGTGGCCAATCTTTGGAAGACAGACAGAGAGAGGATCCATCTGGCTGCACGGCAGCTTGCGGATGTGATCAGGCTTCAGGGGCCGGGCCAAGAGCGAGGGGCCCTCAGCGAAGCTTTCCTTCGCCGCTCGTACGAGACCTTGGCCCGTTCCTTCGATACTCGCTATGGAGGATTCGGATCTGCGCCCAAGTTCCCTTCCCCTCACCAATTGAGTTTCCTCCTCAGGTGGCATCGGAGAACACGGCAACCCATGGCCCTGGACATGGTGGAGAAGACCCTCATTGCCATGAGGAAAGGGGGCATCTTTGACCAGATAGGATATGGCTTCCACAGGTATTCGGTGGACGAAAGATGGCTGATTCCCCATTTCGAGAAGATGCTCTACGACCAGGCCATGTGCATGCTGGCATACTGTGAGACATTTCAGGTGACGAGAAAACCTTTTTTCAAAGATGTGGTTCACCAAATAGCCCAATATGTCCTGAGAGACCTCACGCATCCCGAGGGAGGCTTCTTGTCCGCGGAAGATGCCGATAGCGATGGAAAGGAAGGGGCCTTCTACGTGTGGAGCAAAGGGGAGATAGTGTCGCTTCTGGGGAAGGATGTGGGCGAGCTCTTCTCGAGATTCTACGGGGTAACTGAGGAGGGCAATTTCGAAGAAGGGAAGACCGTCCTCCACGAGGCCATGGACAGGAGGGCTTTGGCCCAGAGTCAGGGAATGGAGGAGGAAGAGCTGGCGAGGCTTCTGGAGGAGGCTCGAGGGAAGCTTTTGGGAGCTAGGCACTCGAGGGTCAGGCCTCACAAGGATGACAAGATCATTGTCTCTTGGAACGGACTCATGATGGCCGCCTTTGCCAGGGCCTCTTGGGTTGTTGGGGAACCATCATATGCTCGAGCTGCGAAGAGGTGTGCGGAGTTCATTCTGACAGAGCTGAGAACAGAGGATGGAAGGCTCCTGAGGAGATGGAGGGAAGGCCAGGCGGCCCATGGTGGGTGTCTCGAGGATTACGCTTCTTTGGCTTTGGGGCTTCTCGAGCTTTACGATGCAACCTTCCAGGCTAGATGGCTCATCGAGGCCTCGAGGATAACCGAGCTCATGTTGGAGATCTTTTGGGACCATAACAAGGGCGGTTTTCTCATGGCTCCACCGGATGCAAAGGATCTTTTCTCCATACCCAAGGACGGCCACGATGGCGCGATTCCATCTGGCAATTCTCTCGCGGCCATGGTCCTTGCTAGGCTTGCCAAAATGACAGGTAGGGAAGACCTGGAGGAAAAGTCATGGGCTGTTCTCAAGGCCTTCTCGGGTCATCTCCAGGAGTTTCCAACTGGCCACACATATATGCTCTGCGCCTTAGATTTCCTATTGGGGCCTTGCCAAGAAGTCGTCCTCTTCGGGAAAAAGGAAGCTCCGGACACAATCTCCATGATCAGGGAGTTGAGAGAGGATTTCGCCCCGATGCGCACTGTGATACTCTTGGAGCCAGGTGATGAGGGCCAGGAGGTGAGGAGGATTGCGCCACGCCTGGAGCCCTTCCCTCAGGAAAAAGGGGGATGCAAGGTTTATCTTTGTCGGTCAAACACCTGTAGAGAGCCCGTGGATTCCCCCGAAGCCCTGAGAAGACTCTTGCATGAAGGCGAAGGGGCAATCGGGAGCTGACACTCGGGGTGCCGAAACCAGTTCTCGAAACCTTCTAAAAGGGGTCCAGTGAGAACTCATGAGCTCCGTGAGAGACCACGGGATGTGAACCGAGGGAAGGAGATCTGTACCCGCAGAAAAAGAATTGTGAGGAGGAGGTTCCGATGGAAAAGGTGGAGATCAAACCAAACATTTTCTGGGTTGGTGCTGTGGACTGGAATGTCAGGGACTTCCATGGCTACTCGACTCCTTATGGGACCACGTACAATTCCTTCCTACTCGTGGACGAGAAAATTGTGCTTTTCGATACGGTCAAGAAGGGATTCGAGGACGAGCTAGTGAGGAGGATATCCTCCATAGTGGATCCCAAGAAGATCGACTACATCGTCGTGAACCATGTGGAGATGGACCATTCGGGCGCCCTACCTCAGATGATGGAGCTTTGCAGACCATCGAGGCTCATCTGTTCCTCGAGGGGCAAAGAGGCCCTATTGCGTCATTACCACAGGAGCGAGTGGCCGTATGAGGTTGTTGAGACCGGAAGCACCATCAGGCTGGGGAAAAGGAGTATCCAGTTCATCGAGACCCGTATGCTCCATTGGCCTGACAGTATGTTCTCTTACATCCCTGAAGAAAGGCTTCTCATATCCAGCGATGCTTTCGGACAACATTGGGCAACGAGCGAGAGATTCGATGACCAAGTGGACCAGGCCGCGCTCATGAGCCATGCGGCGAAGTATTTCGCCAACATACTGCTTCTCTATTCCTCCCTGGTTCAGAAACTCCTGGAGAGCATCAGGGGGATGAATCTCCAGTTGGACATGATAGCCCCGGACCACGGTCTCATCTGGAGATCAGACCCTGGAAAAATCCTCCAGGCCTATGATTCATGGAGCCAACAGAAGCCCATACCCAAAGCCCTCGTGATATACGACACAATGTGGGAGAGCACAGCCGCAATGGCGAGGGCAGTGGGAGAAGGGCTCATGTTGGAGGGGCTGAGTGTCAAGGTCATGGACTTGAGGCATACCCACAGAAGCGACGTCGTGACAGAGCTCCTCGATGCCGCTGCCATAGTGTGCGGCTCTTCCACCTTGAACAATTGCATGCTTCCGAAGATGGCAGATGCCCTCCACTACATCCGGGGCTTGAGGCCCCAGAGAAAGATCGGGGCAGCCTTCGGCTCGTACGGGTGGAGTGGAGAGGGTGTGAGGATGGTCGAGGAGGCCCTGAAGGAGATGAAGGTCGAGATAGTGTGCCCCCCGATCAAAGTCCAGTATGTGCCGGACAAGAGGGCTTTGGAAGAGTGCGTTCAGTTGGGAAGGACAGTGGGGAGGGCAGTCAAGGAGAAGCTCTGAGATATCATGGAGAGGATAAGGCCAAAGGAACTCCTCGAAGAAGAGGATTGGGCCTCTGCTATTTCTCGGTTCCGAGAGAATGCGGGGAGGCAGCTCGCTACAGCTCTCCTCAGGGCTCTCTATGGCGAAGACCTCCAGACGAGATGGCGAGCTGCCGAGGCTTTGGGAGTAGTGGTGGCCCAGATGGCTGAAGGGGATGCGGAGTCAGCTAGGGAGATAATGAGGCGTCTCCTCTGGAGTCTCAACGAGGATTCGGGGAGCATGGGCTGGGGAGCTCCCGAGGCCATGGCCGAGATCTTGCGCCAAAGCCCCCATCTGCGGGAGGAGTTCTTGGCTGTGTTTCTGGGTCATCTGGAACCTCCCAGGTGGCAGAGGATGCATCCCTGGATAAGAATCGGGTTCTTGTGGGGCCTGTGGAGGCTAGGAAAGGAAGCTCTGAGGGAGGAAACCGGGCTTGGTATCACCCCCATCCTGATGAAGAGCTTGAAGGAAGGGGAGGCCCCGGAGAGGGCCTGGGCTTTCCTTGCTGCGAAGGCTTTGGGCCTGCTTCTCGAGAACAATAGCTTGGGGGACGTTCTCCTGCCTGGATCCACCTTCCCCTTCTATTCGAGTGGGAAAGTCTTCCACAGGTCCACAGGAGATGTCTTGGAAGGCCTTTTCTCCAAGGATTCCACCTGACTGGGATCTCCTCCCCTTCCGAAGCAGTGACCCTTGGGGCAATGAGAAGGCGATCAAATCCTCCTGGGATCTTTCCAGGGTCAGAAGGAGCTCTATATTGTCCTGCCCCAATCCCAGGGCCAGGGGAATCTGCCCCTTTGAGCCCTCTATATGGGATATGGCCCTGGCTATATCCATTGCCTTCTCGAAGAGATTACGAGGTGGCCCTGGGAGCTGATAGTTTCCCGATGCACTGACATCTATCCTCGTTCTACCATCTTTAGTCCTTCGAAGCTCGATGGACTTGGCGTTTTCCTTGAGACCGTAAAGAATCATGAGCCCCAAGAGCTTTATGGCAGCCTCCTCCAAATCCCCTGTGAAATCCGCAGCCTCACCACCCATACTGAGCCTCAGAAGCTCCTCCTTGGGGTCCGTCCCAACGTAACAGTTGCAATACTCTTGAAGCCTTTGGTGAAATGTGTGTTTTTCAAGCCCCATCTTGCACCTCCTTCTCTTCCGTCGAGGAATTCCCATCTCTCCTCCCAATTTACCTCCAGAGGCTTTCCTTTCAAGCCCTGGTCACTCCAAACGCTCCCTTGCACCCCAATGGAGCTCCGCGGGGATTATCCAGGGCGAGATGGCCTTGCGGAGAAAACCCTCGGATGACGCGGAAGGCGATTTTCTCGGAGGGACGCACTCCGTGCGTCCGCGTGCGAAGGCCGGACTCAAGCCGAGGCATCGCATTCTCACCGGTGCGTTTACGATAAGCCGGTGGCCAATAGGAGGCAATCTTGGGTTTGGCGCGATGCCTTCCCTGCGGGCGTGCGGAGCCCGCCCCTCCGGGGGGGACTAGCACAGCATGGATGGCCGTGCGGGGAAAGGTCGGAGATGACGCCGAGGGAGTCTTCTCGGAGGGGCGCGGTCTCCGCGCCCGTGTGGCAAGGCCGTACGCTAGCCCGGGTATGGCATGAGCATCGAAAGGTGAGCGCACGCCTGGTGGCCTACGGAGACATGCCCGGGGGAAGCCAATCGTGTCCTTCCGGGCGTGCGGAGCCCGCCTTTCCAGGGGGGCGAGCCAGGGGGAGACGGCCTAGCGGGGAAGACCCGGGGCTAACGCGGAGGGCGGTTTTCTCGGAGGGACTCACTCCGTGCGTCCGCAGATACGGGCCGGACGCCTATGAGGGCATGGCATCGTGATCAAAGGCTGAAACAACGCCTCGGGGCCTAGTGGGGACATGCTCGGGTCAAGCCGAGGCCTTCCCTGCGGGCGTGCGGAGCCCGCCCCTCGTATCGAGGTGGAACCTTGGCATTCTTCTTTTCTCCTCCGTCGGGTTATACTTGGAGGTAGACGACTCAAAAAGGCTCGATGAGGAGGAAGTTCATGGAGGTCTTCAACGTCA
>Ga0207433_10007829_pt1 | contig 17671 bp, 17 predicted proteins | sample YelNatPaOPGAMG01_FD_187559 | JGI IMG/M metagenome (GOLD analysis project Ga0207433, IMG submission 187559) | Hot spring thermophilic microbial communities from Obsidian Pool, Yellowstone National Park, USA - OP-RAMG-01 (SPAdes) (version 3) | ecosystem: Environmental > Aquatic > Thermal springs... | reverse complement strand
AGGCCCGACCCCAGGCACGCTGAAGAGCGTTTCCGCAGGTCAATGCCACTATGCCGATGTAGTTCAATGGCAGAACATCAGCTTCCCAAGCTGAATACGCGGGTTCGATTCCCGTCATCGGCTCCACATTGACCAGGACATTTAGCTCTGAGCCTTCACCCGAGCGATGCCGCGATACCCCGCCCGTACCCCCGCATTCGGCGGGCCGGGCGTTGCTCGCCGAACCCGTCCGACACGATGGGATACTGCGGCGGTGTCGAAATGGCTCTCCGCAAGTGACCGCGTAAGGCTCGTGTCTCAACTGGTTGCCGAGTTTGAGAATCAGTTCTCACGGGGTCAGTTCGAGGCAGTGCTGATGCAGTTCGGGATTGAGACGAACCGGGCTCCGGAGAACCTGTTTCACAGCCTCATGCAAGACGCCGATGATGACGCCATCGCGGAGCTTGGCCGGCATTTCACACTCGATGTGCCAGAGAAGCCGGCACCAGAAGCAGTTGGGCATACGCCGCTCGACATATCAGACCTCGATGGGTACGCAGACCTCGTGTCCGCTGAGACCGCGCTGCGCGAAGTCATCAGACTTGCGGTGCCCAAGTGGATCGACGACTTGACTCAGGAAGAAGTGGCAAGGCTCGAAGAAAAACGGGCCGAAGAAGACAAGCGGCGCGACGGGATCACCGTGAGCCAGGATCTCCTGGACTACGTGGAGGTCTACCAGCTTGAGAAAACGATCCAAAAGCATTGGGACCCCGAGGTCCGGGCCATCCTTGATGACAAGAAACGCACGGATGTCTATCTCGACATCATCGGCGACATCCGAAACACCATCGGCCATTCTCGGCCCATCTACGCGGCCGAGCGACTCCTGTTGGCGGGCGCGGCACGGCAAATACGGAATCAACTCGCTGTGTACCGAACCCGTGCCGACGGCCCGCAGCGGCACTATCCGTCAATCGACTCCGCGCGCGACGAGAGCGGACGCAAGGCCTACATCAACGGCGATGGCCTGTGGGGATTGGGCGACGATCCGCGCGATGCGCCTCGACTGGAAGTTGGCGACACCGTCACGTTCTATCTAGAAGCAACTGATCCCAGGGGCCGCGAGTTGCAATGGGTGGGCTACAGCATCCCTTCGGATCGGTCGCAAAGCTCTGTCCCCTATGGCGGGATACCGGCTTTCGCTCGGGCTTCGGGGAATCGAGTTGAGCTGACGTGGACAGTCGGTGAGTCAGACGTCGGTGAGAAGCATGCAGTTCAGTTCACGCTGTCACATTCCGGGCGATTCCATCGCCACTCCTCATGGGACGATGGCGCTCTGTTCTACTTTCACGTCAATCCGCCGCGCGAGGATTAACCGTGTAGCGGTATCACATTGTCGCCATGGTATTTCGGGATAGCCGCCAACGCCCCCAGCGCCGCCATTTCATCGTCGTGGTCGGCCTTGGCGTAGAGGTGCGTGTAGACGAGTTCGGTCGTCGTCGGGTTCGCATGGCCCATCCACTCGGCCACCTGCCGCACCGAAATGCTCTGGACCGCCGCGCACAGGCTCGCGTAGGTGTGGCGGAGCGAGTGGAACCGCAACCCCGCAGGGAGCGCCACGTTGCCCGCGGAGCGGTTGGCTCGGAGCACCGCGGGCCGGAACACCGCTTTGTAGAAGCTCGGGTGGCGTAGCGGCGTCCTCCAATCGAGCACCAACCGCTTCTCCGCGTCCTCCACGGTGAGTTCGGCGAGCGCGTCTGCCTGCCGTCGCGCCCGGTCCTTCGCCGACGCGCTCGGTGCTGCCCCTCTCACACCCGTAGTGGCCGCTCCTGGCGCGGCGGTGTCGGCCCGCACTCCGGTAGGCCGGGGCGTCGTCAGCCGCATACCGGGGAACAGGGGCGCGCCAGGCTCTTGCCGACGCGGGTGCTCGGCGAGGTAGTCGCGGACCAGACTTGCTGTCGGCCCCGGCACCGGAACAGTTCGCAGCGAGCCGTCGGTCTTGGTCAGTCCGTGGGCGGCAGCGGTTCGCTCAACGTGGATCTTCATGCCTCCGTTGGGCGAGACCTCGATGTCTTGGATCTGTAGCCCGCCGAGTTCCGCCGCGCGCAGACCCGACCACGCCGCCAGGTTCACCATGACGCTGTACGGCCAAGGTGTCACATCAACGAGCGCAGAAACCTGTGCAGCGGTAAGGAACTGGGCGCGGTCAACCACGCCCACCTTCGCACCCTTTGCACCGCGCTCCTTGGGTAACTTGACGTGCTCGGTGGGGTTTTTCGCCAGCCGGCCATCCACGACCACCTGCTCCAGGACCATGCGGACGGTCCAGAACGCGTGCCGGACGGTGGACGGCTTCTTGCCCGCCTCCGTGAGGCGGTTGACCCACGCCTGGATGTACTCGCGGGTGATCCCGTTCAACGGGTAGCCGCCAAACACCGCGTCAATGCCGAGCGTCTTGCCGTCGCCGCGTCGGGTGTGGGCCGGTGCGAGAGCGTAGCGGTGGTTCTCCGCGTTGTTGCGGGTGTCGGCCTTGCGCGACTCCAACCAGATCACCGCCGCATCCCGGAATGGCATCTTGCCTTTGGCCGGGTCGAACACAATGCCCTGCGCCGCTGCGCTCTCGGCATTGCGCGCGTAGTCGGCCGCAGCCTTCTTGGTGGTGAACCCGCCCTTGCTGTGGTCAGTGCCATCGGGATCGCGCCACTTCGCCACGTACCTTGTTGCACCGCTGCGGGTTATTCGCTTCTGTGTTCGCGCCATCTCATGAATCCTTTTCTCGGGGCGTGGGTCCGGTGGTCACGTGGGTGTCACCGCTGATAGCGGCGCTGATGGTCGATTGGGTGAGGCCGTACATGTAGGCGAGGTCGCCCTGGCTCCACTTGTCCGCCGCATAGTCGGCACGGATGGCCCGCACGTCCTCGGCGGTGAGCGTGGGTCGCCGGTCGGGCCGCGCGGATGTGGGTTCCGGCCCGCTCGCCGCGTCCTCGGTGGCCCGCGGGCTCCGAGGCGTCGCCGGGTAGCGGGGCGTGCTCGGCACGAGGTAGCGGCGGCCATCCGGCGCACGGCAGACGAGCGGCTTCATGCGGCGGTACCTCGCGTGGCAGCCCGGGACAGAATCCGCGCGACCACGGGACTGGTCCACCGTCCGCCACGTTTCGTCGGATGACCTTCGGCGGCGAGCACACGTGCGATCTCCCGCGTTGACGCGCCCTGCTCAGTCAGGACTCTCATGCGAGCCAAGGCCGCCTGCTCGGCGGGTTCGGCAACCAGCGCACCGTGCGGGTTCTCGAGGTTCGGCTTGTCGACCCGCCAACCGTACGGCGGTGAGCCTGTGGCGTGCCCACCGATCGCTGCCTTGGCATTGCGGCCGTCACGGAGCCGCTTGGCGATGAGTCGCCGGTCCAACTCGTGGAACACCCCGCGCATCTGACGCATGGCCGTCCGCATTGGGTCGTCTGGATCATCGCGTGGAACCTCCTGCGGCGGAACAGAAGTGAACACTATGCCCGCGTCGCTGGCCCAGACCTCCGCCAGCACGGCCTCTTGGACGCTCACCGCGCGAGCGAGCCGGTCGAGGTCGCGCACGATCAGCCCATCGGCCTTGCCGTCGCGGATGAGCGCCAACGCGGTGACCAGGCCGGGGCGGTCGGCCGCATTGAGCGCGCCGCTCTTGCCCTCGTCAGCCGGCCAGGCCACGACCTTGGCACCCATCGACTTGGCGGCCTTGCGGATCGCGTCGCGCTGTACATCGAGCCCGTAGCCCCTATCGGCTTGCTCGATAGTCGAGACCCGCAGATATGCAACGAGTTTCATGACCGCGCTGCGTTCTGCTCGGCATGTTCGACGTGCCAGGCGTAGGTCGCCAGGTACTCCATGATGTTCTCGTAGTCGGCTTCGGCCAGCACCGTATTAGCTTCCCCTGCAACTACTTTCCATACGCCGTCGTCGCGGATGAGCGTTACCGCCGCATAGTCGGATAGCGGCCGGGGAAGCTGGCGCAGGCCCAGCGCCTCGAAGGGCGGACCGCCGTTAGCGAGCCAATCGGCTGGGTATTGGACGTTCTCCACGTCGTCTCCTCTCGTCAATGTGTCGGCCGCAGGCGCGCGACCAGGTAGGCCGCTGAACCTTTAGGTTGCGCAGGGCCCCCTCGGAGCCTACGCCAGGTAGCACATCTGAAAAATCGTTTCAACTGCGTCTTTATCTACTGTGGCAAATCGCCCGGTTCAGGCGGCGCGCGGGGGCTCCGTAGAAATCGTCGACGGGTTTGCCAAAGGCTCATCGCACACCGCGCACGTGCCGCTTCCGACTCTTGCGTGGGACTGCACTGCTTCGCATTCGGGATTCACGCATCAGTGCAGCCGCTTCGTCTTGGTTCAATGGCCGCGCTGGCGGTGGTATTGGCGCCGTAGATGTTGCCGATTCGTTGACGGATGGTTCTGGCCGGTCGGTATGTTCGGCAGCGTCTATGGCGCCGCTAGGCCGGTAGGCGTGCGCCTCCCGCGGCGGTGTGGCTGCTGGCGGCTCGGGCTCCAGGTAGTGGCCGTCAATAATTCCTAAAGCTACGAGGAGTCGCTCACCCCACGGCGCGGGGAGACCCAGGCCGTCGCGCAAAACGCCTGCACGGTCCATGGCATCAATCAGCGCATTCGCGATGTAGTTAGTCATGGCGGCTTGTCTTTCGGCTGCCTTTGCACGTACTTGCGGCGCCATGCCGCCGTGTACCCGACACACCGTCGTGCCCCGCATTGCCCAAGCGCCGCAGGGCTTCCCGTCGCGCTGTCGGTGCGCCCTACACCGATTCGTGTAGCGCAGGCGGCCTTCATAACCCAAACCTTTACTCATAGGTCACAAATGTCCTCTACTAATAGGTTCTCTTCCGATCTTCCGCCAGGGCAACCGAACCCGTACCTATAGGCGAGGGCGGGTACGGGTTCGGTTCCGTACCCCGCCCGCCGAGGCCGCCGCGAGGGACAACCCGTACCCTCAGCGGTACGGGTTTAAATTTCTCTTTTAGCAGGCGGTTTCGGCCGATCATTCGCCAACCCGTTCCGAACCCGTACCGTCGCCGGTATCGGTTGAATCGGTGTGGTTGGGCTTCGGTCGTAGTTCGCCAAGCCGAAATCGCTTCGTACGAAGCCGTTCGGCGTTCGGTCCCGGTCCCACCCTCGGGCGAACCTTCTGGTGCCCGCCCTCATCAGCCGCACAATCTTTGATGACGATGCCACCGTTCGACTTCAAAGCGGCGAAAGCCTCCCGGCCCTTCTGTCGGTTTCCACCGACCATCTGCAAGACCCCGGTTTCGGTCAGTTCGAACGGGTGGTCCGCGACGACTTGCAGAATCGCGGCCATCGTGTCGTCGGCCCGGGATCCCTCCGACTTCACGGCCATTGGTCTTGCCTCCCAGTCGACAGCGGTCCACGCGATCACGTCCGGGTCGCTCTTGTCGCGATCTAATGTCCAATCGACCTCAAGGTGTTTCCCGCCGCCTCGACGCGTTCCGGTCTCGACCTGCAACCAGTACTTGTCGTCGTCGAGATTCGGCGCGGCGCGGTGCTTTTGCAGAATCCACGAGTCGGCCCACTGCGCCATGCCGGCTTGGGCGACGTTGTCCAGGTCCAGCCGATCCGGTGCAGACTTATTGAAATGGTCGCCGACGATCAGGGCTGCTTCGTCACCAATCAGCATCCGCAGGTTTGCGAGCATCGGCCCGCGCGCGTACAGGTTGGACACTTCCACGTCGCTCGGATGGTAGGCGTACAGCGGGTCCAGGATGACCAGCTTCGGCTGCAACGTGTCAAGGTGTCGCTTTACCGCGTCGGCGAACTCGCTATTGTCCAGCGCACCGACACCGAACTCCGCGCCGAACGGTAACTCGCGCAGCATCTCCGGATCGATGTAGTAGCGCGCCGCGATTACCTGGTGTCGGTTCGCAAAGGTGCTGCGGCCACCCTCACCCGCCAGATACAACACCGGCCCTGGCGAGGTCACGTGGTACTTCTCGAACAGCGACCTCCCCGCCGCCACCGCGACCGCAATTGTCTGTAGGGTCCATGTCTTCATCGACTTCTTGTCTCCCGCAAGCACCCCCGCTGACCGCTCGGGCCAGATCCCCCGCACCAGCCACCGCATCGGCTCCACCGGCTCGGCCAGCTCGCGGGCCGACACCAGCCGGTAACGCCCGCCGCTGTCGTCGGCCGGCTCAACAGGCAGCGCGCGCAGCCGTTCGTCAAACGTGTCGGGGTGCCACCGACCGCCCGGCGCCAGTGCACGTTGGGCCAGCTTGAAGTTCTCGACGCTGGAGAACCCGTCCTTCCGGGCGCGCAGCTCCTCCGGGTCGGCACCGCCTTCCTCCGCAGCCACATACCGCGCCGCATCGATAAATTCGCGGCTATCCGGCTGCGATCGACGCCCAGGCATCGGCTTGTTGAAGGCCCCGTAGAACGACTCGCTCAACGCATCTGTCAGCCGCCGCGCCGGGTAATAGCCCGCGACTGCATCTCGGTATCCAAACCCCAAGGCCCTCATTAGCGCGTAATGCCGACCGACACCGGCGGCGACGTCAGCGTCGAACCTATTGAGTACAACGCTCATCGCATTCGGCCGGTCGTTGCGATCATGCGTTCGCAGGAAGTCTTCAAAAGCCTTATCGGTCAGCGGCTCGACATTATTTGTCTTCGCCGCCGATAGGCACTCGCGCAGCGCGCCGGGCGGTGGTGTGACGACCGTGCCGGTCTTGGCCCAGTGGTAGTTCCCACCATCCGGGTGTGGGGTCGGCGCGGCAATGACGACGCCGTTCTTGCCACGTACCTCTCCGTACGTCGCGAATTCGCCAGCCTGGTTGCCCAACGATTCGCCGGGTGGCATAGCGAAAACATAGTGGCCACGGTCGCCAGTCAGACGGGTGCGCTGGATTGCGTCTGCGGAGCGCAGCGCATCGACGAACCGCCCCGGCACGGTATCGAAGTCGTCGGAGTCGAGATCAAACACGACCGCGCCAGATCGCCCACAGTGCAGTGCGATCCCATAATTCGGATTCGTCGACCACCAGCGGCGAATCTGCTCAGATTCGCGGCTCGAGAGCTCGTGCCACTTACCGCCCACAACGCTGCCAGGGTGTTTGATGTCAGCAGGATCGGTTGGTAGCACGTACCATCCCGCCTCGGCGTAGGCCAAGGCTGCTTCTTCCATAGACAGGCCGGCCACGTCGGGCACCGTCAAATCGCCGGGGTTGCCGCGCTTCCCGCGGCTGTTCGGGTCCGGTAGCATAGTTTTCGCCTTCAAGTCGCTTTGGGGTATCGCCGCCAGCTCGCCAGGGAAACGGGCTGGCGGCAACGTTCCTATTGAGCTGCAGCAGATTTCGCCACGCGATAAGTGCCGGTCTGCTTCCGTGACGCGATCCAGTCCAGGCCATCGCGTTTCGAGAAGTAATTTCCGCGTCCGATGCGCGTCGGCATGATTTCGCGGCGCAGTATCGCGTCGTGTACGGCTCGCTTAGTCACTGGCAGTTCCTCCTCATCGTGCAGGTAGTCATACAGCTCCTGCTCCGTGAGGTTCGGGCGGTCCAAGTCGTTCATCTTGGTTGTCTCCCTTAAAAGCGTTGTTGGGCAACAAAAAACTGGCGCGCATCGAAGGTCAGCCCTCTTGGTTCGGGAGGGTCTGCCTTCGACGCACGCCAGTTCAGATCGGTTTAGCGCGTCGCGTAGGTCCGTAGAATCTCGCTGCCTAGCAGCTCATCTATGTGGCCGTTCGTCAATCGCTATTCGGTTGTACCGTAATCGTACCCGAACCGCCGCCGCGCCGCCGAAGTTACGTAACTGCGAACGCGGCAGCGGCACAGGCGATTACCTATATCGACGTTGCAGGAACTCATCGATGTTTTCGACACTCAAGCGAACACACGCCAAAAATCCGATCGACTCGTAGTAGCGCACCGTCTCATCGATCTTCGTGAGTAGTGCGTCGGTGTCCGCGTAAACACCCATTTTCGAAACCACCCACACGCCACCAAGCCTGCGTGCACTGAAGCTTTCGGGCGGCTCCTCCAGGTAAGCCCACTCCAGCCGCTCACCACTCGACAGCTGTGACGGTTTGTTGTCCAACACGGTCATTGCTTTCGTCCTCCTTGGACACTTCTCGGTGCTCTCCGGAGAACGCAGAACGGGTGCCCGGAAAGCGATTCACCTACACGGTTGTGCAGATGTTGCATTCCGAAGCACCCATAGCGGCCTGGGGTGACAACGGGCCTAGATTCCACTGCTCGCCGCTCGCATTACGGCGAACACCTGGCTAGGCGGTATCCCGCGTGGGGCCGTCGCGCGGGGTAACTGCTAACAATGTAGCCAGCCGCTCCGAGACGCGCAAGAGCAGACCGCCGTATTGGCCTCTGGCTGTCCCGTGGAGCGCCGAAAATCCTCGAGGAGGGTACTCACGGCCGGTTTTGCGTTACGGTCGGTTACATACACTCCGGCTGGTGCACGCGAGTTAATCAATCGCCGCGGTCCTACTGGTTTCGTGCCTTCTCCTGCTCTAGCTTGTGCACGAATGCGTTCTCCAACGCGATCCGCTCCTCCCACGTCGGTCGACGGATCGTCGGCATCATTAGGGGTTTGCCGAGAGGGTCGGCCGTATCGTTCACGTACCGCCGACACCAATCCCGCCACTCCACGGCTGCGTGACGCCCGGCGCCAGCACTCATTCCGTCTACAGTCGCGGTCATAGCATCCAAGAATTCTCGGAGCTGGCTGGCTTCCCGCCACGCCGCGTGCTGGCTGCGTAGCGTCTCGGCCCGAACATTCTCGGCGTGCTGAATCTCAGCAAGCCGCTCGGCTTCTTCGCGGATTCTCTGGTGTTCGATCTGAGCACGCCGATCGGCCTCTCGTCGCGCGTCCTCACGGTCGGCGTGTCGCTCCATTCGATGGAATAGAAGCGGCACCGCGTCCTCAACCCGTCTCCTGAGAGCGTTGGAATCCGCCCACGACTCAAGGAGATACGGCGATCGGTTCGTGCCGGGCACACGTATAGCGATGCCCAGCGGCTCAACGGCTTGCGGTGGTGGACGCTTTCGGGCCTGGCCGTAGCGGGGTGGCGGAGGTGCGATTCGGAACTTTTGGTACACGGCGACCAAGTAGCGGTGGTCGCGCACCTTAATCTCGAGCTGCGCTGGTTCTGACTGTTGGTGGTGGTAAGGATACCGCTGCGGTTGTGCGGCGATTGGGTGCCCGCGCGCTTCGGCTTCAATCGCGACGGCCTGCACCATTCGCAGGATTCGCTGCTCGGCCGTCTGAGACGTGCTGAGCATCTTCGCCTCACGCAGCGCTCGCAGTGCAGGATGCCAACGATCAATACGCGGCGCGTCAACAACCTCTCGGACCGGCGTGGTTAACCAACGCGGTCCATCCTCCAGCCGTATCACGCACTTGTTCCACGACCCTCCCGATTCCAACACCAAACGCTTGCCCTCCGGCGCCATCTTGTACCGGTTGATCGCCGAAACCAATGAGGAGTACTGGCGTGGACCATCTTTCGACTCGCGCCGGATCTCGCCGCCAGCCGCAAGCACCTCGTCCAGCAGCGCCCGCGCCGGCCGAATCGGCGGCGTCGACGATGTCTGCTCGTCGCATGCCGGTTCAGGCGGCAACGGGACTGCCGCATTGGCATACTGGCCGGCGCTAAGGAACACAGCCCGCGGCCGATAAGCAGTTACGCGCCGCCGATGGTGCCGCTGCTTCGGGAAATGCCCGCGAGGGAAGTCGCCATGCTCTAGATAGTGGAGGCCAGCCTGTTCGATCGTCGCCTTCCATCGACCGCCGCGTTTCGACACCGAGACGAGGCGACGGCTTTGCAGTGCGATCGCAACAGTCTTGTAGGTGAAGTCGTTCCACCGGCCCTCTGGGCAGCCCTCGTGGATCCAACGTAAGACCGCAATTTGTCGCTCGTTGAGTGGGCTAGCAAGTTGCATGGTGATATTCGATCACCCGAAGGGCTGGCCCAATCTACTAGAGCTCAAGCGCACCCCTCCCCGGTCAACATCGCGCGGTTAAACAGCCATCTCCCCCGTGCTCAACACGCCGCTCGCATCAACCTTCAGCTGACCTTGGCGCGCAACAGCTTCCAGCCGCTGCTTTGCGACATGCACGTATTGCTCGCTGATGTCAAAACCAACACACCGACGGCCGAGTTCTTCGGCGGCGAGGGCAGTCGTACCCGAACCGATAAAAGGGTCAAGCACCAGATCACCTTGACGACTAGTCAACGCGATACAACGGCCCGCCAGCGCCAGCGGAAATTCGGCACCGTGCCCGTTCTTTCCCGTGGAGGTCGGTAAGCACCAGACGTCTGTAATCCGTTCTGCCGACTCGTAAAGCAAATTTGGGCCGCCAAGCTTCGGATCTAAAGCCTGCCATTCACTCTTGTCGAATAAGGGCGTGCGATTGACCGACAGGTGCACAAGATATTCGGCCTGCCGGGACACTCGATTCTTGGCGGCCTCGGGCATCGAAATGTGTTTACGCCACGTAATAAAGCTCTTCAGCTTGTAGCCTATACGCGAGGCGCGCTCAGCAATTCTCGGAGGAATCGAGCTCAACTCAGCGTCGTCAAGGTACATGTGACCCGCGCTGTGTCTGCAAGCGCTGTGTTGGGTCCATCCCACACGGCTTCCAGAAATCTCGCCCATCGCGTCGAGACGCTCCTTGGCATTCCCACGGATAGGCGTTCTCGTATTGTACGTGTCCATAATGTTCCACCACACGGACCCGTTGACCGCCAGCACTGGCTTTATGAGCCAGAGCAGTTCGATTGTGTGCCTTATGAAACCCTCGGGCGTCTGCTCGAAACCGTAGGGACAGCTTTCGCCGTCAGCCCACCGGACGTTGCGAACGTTGTCGTAGACACGCATCCCCCAATAAGGCGACGAGGTTACGACGCATTGCACCGAGCCGGGCTCAAGCCGTGGCAGCTCATCGCGGGCATCGCCGACGATGAGCTGAGAGCTGCCTACTTGCCAGACCGCGCGACGAAGTGCGGGAATCTCAGTTGTCGAGGTTGAGGATCGCCCCAGTAGAAACAGCGGGATCCGACTACGAGGGATGAACGTCTCCTGGAATCCGTCAACGTCAAGAAAGCTCATGACCTGAGACAGGGTGAAGGTCCGCGGCCGAGCGCCAGGACGGCCGAGAACGCGCGCCATAAACGCACGACTCATCCCCACTACTGCGGAGACGAGATCAGCGTCGAACTCCGTCTGTAGATCGGCGTCGGTGTAGTCCCGGTTCAGCCTTTCGATGGACGATCGCGGGACAATGTCCCTGATCATGACGAGTCCCGATGCCGCACGGGCGTAACAGTACTCGCATCACGGTGCCGATCTAGGACGGCGCCCCGGTGCTAATCGCTCGTTTCTTCTGCCAAACCGTCACGTCGACTGCTTGATGATTCGAACCTGCTGATGAGCCAGTCGCGGATCTGGTCCCACTCGGGGTCAACTTGGAGCTTCATCGCCCGCCGTTCCCGCTGCATTGCTGCGATTCCGGCGATGAGGTCTTCGGCGCGCGCAAAATATGCTTTCCGCCCAGCACTGTGCTTGCTACGAGCAGCCTCGAAGTGCACGTGCTCGCGAAGGTCGTTGACCTTCCAGCTCGTGAGTCCGCCAGCCGCGACCAAAGAGCGCAGCATCACCTTGTTGTCGGGAGTCACTTGAATCCTCGCTTCGCCGTCTGGACGGTACGGCAGCCTCTTGACCTCAAAGACCGGCGAGTACTCAGAGGGAACCGCCTTGCGCCACTCTGAAGTGAGCTTGAGATCAGCTGCGGTTGCGTCCCATTCGCGTTGGGTGACTGCTGCTACCTGGTTGTAGGCATTCGTGACCTCGTCGTGCTTCAGCCGGCGAGCGTTACTGTGCAAAGCGACCAATACGCGGTTCAGCGGCGTATCGCGCTGCCGAATTGGGAGTCCAGGAGCCATTCGTTCGTATTTGACGTACTCGACTGCAAGGTCCAGCTGTTTGGCGGCTTCGAGCCGCGCGCGGCCATCCACGATAACGCCGTCCTCGTATTTGACGATGGGGAACTGCTTCATAAAACCGACTTCGCGCATTGAAGCGAGAAGTGCATTGAATTGCTCCCCCTCTAAGTCGTCGGCGATAGAGGGGATGAATTTGCGAACGTCGAACCCGGCTGTCCGCAAGCGAAGATTGTCCTGATCGAGCCGCTCACGCGCGAGTTCGAGCCCCGGTGAATAATCACGAATCTCACCGTCGGGATAACGAACCTGCGGTGACCGGCCGGTCAAAGTCAGAAGCTTCCGCTCATTTTCGAAAATCTCGGCAACGATGCCGGCATCGACGCATACGCGCAACTTTTCATCGAAGTAGGCTCGCTCGCCTTCGAGATGCAGCTCACGCGGGACCAATACCCGGAGACGACCGATAACCCGCTCAAATAGTTCATCCTGCGACGTACCCGACGCGACTGTTTCCGAGTTCTCATCCCACAGGGCATCGAAGATGGCCAGGCGAACTATGTTGTCGCGCGGAAGATCTTGGGCTTTCCGGCTGCCGTCCGTAGCCATCTAGCAGCGCACCCTATGCGACGTCATTAGCCAATGTTCCCACAAGACCCTTCGGCTCTGGCGTGTCGCCGAGGTCCCATTCGACTCTCGCCCGAGTGAGCGCTCGATCCAATCGCTCTTGCAGGCGGGCCATCCGGCTGAACATCTCCGCTTGTTTTTCCGGGGAGACATCTAGAAGGTCTGCCACCTCGAAACGGAGGAGTCCTCCGATGTGGAGCGCCGACCCAGCGCTCTTGCGCCGGGCGCTCTTGAATCCGGCGGCGATCGCCTTGATGGTGTCGGACCTATGTGCCCGGGCGTGTGCCACGACTCGGAGTGCCTCAACTTCGGAAGATGCGGCGTTAGCCTCCGTGACTATTGACTTGATCTCCGCAGCTGGTACCCGAGCGTCGACTGCAAGCGCCGTTACTTCACGGAAGACTTCCTTCAGCTTCGCGACATTCAGTGCGGCCCTTACACTATCGGCCAATGGAGCCAAATATTCGGGTGCTAATCCGACACTTCGTGCACGTACCTCGAAATGCTTTGCTGCAACCCATCGCGCAAGGGTTGAAGCTCTAATCCCAGTTATACGCGAGTAGGCCTTGGTGTCGAGTACCTGCCCGTCTTCTATCGCGCTCGTAACAAACGCTCGGATCTCATCCTCAGTCATACAGAGGCCGTGGGATTGGTTCAACTCCACTGACAGTGAACGCGCTTGCAGGGCTGAGAGGTCAATGCAGACATAAGCGGCAATCGTCGGAATCTTATTGCGCTGCACAGCCATCCAGCGGGTGTTGCCATCGATGATCTCGTATCGCTCGTTGACCACGATCGCCGGGAACGCGGCGCCGGCCCGCATTTGCTCTGCATACCGAGCGACAGTTGCCTTGGGTGCCCTATGCGCAATGAAGCGCACTTGATTTCCCTCGACATCCCGGATCTTATTCACATCAAGATTGGGCTCGAACACAAAATCGATGTGTCGGGCAGCTAACTTACGTTCGACCTGAGCCGAGACGGACGGATGCATGGTGGAACTTTTTGCTATGTCTATGTGCGGCATAGTTTTACCTACTGCCCACTGCCCAGGGAGGCGCCCACTGGGACGCTCGTGGCGGTGTCGGCGATTTCGGATCCATTTTCGACAGGTGGCCTCAGATCCCACTCCTGTTCCGCGCGCGCGACGACTTCGTTGAGTCGATTGCGGAGAAGCTTTATGCGCTGGAAGGTTTCGTACTGCTTCTCAGGCGCCACATCAAGTAGATCCTCTACCTCGAACCGCGTCAGGCCGCCGATGTGTTGCGCAGATCCTTTGGATCGCCGATTGTCTCGCGGACTGAAACCGGATGCGACGGAGCGAATCTCGTCGGACCGCGCGTCGCGAACCGCGTGAACGATCGCCAGTGCATCGGATTCCGACGATGCGGCGTTCGTTTGCGCAACCAGTTTCTTGACATCTGCGGCGGACATCTTAGCCTCTGCGGCGAGGCGCGTAATTTCGCGGAACACGCTTGCCAGCCGCGCTGTATGTAGGGCGGCACGGGTGCTTGGGGGTAGAGCGATGACGAAGCGCTCGTCGACGCCCTCGCGCTCGGCGCGGATCTTGAATTGCGTCTCGGCCACCCAACGCGAGATCTTCGTTTCGCGGACCCCGGTCATTCGGGACAGAGTTCGCAGGTCTGCGTGTTGGCCTTCCTGGACCGCACCCTCGACGAACTGGCGGATCTCCTTTTCCTCCATGGCGAGTCCATTGGACTGATTGAGTTCCACCGATAGGGAGCGGGCATCCAAGGGTGTCAGGTCATGGCAAATGTACGCGGGGATCGTCTCATCGCCGTTCTTGATCCGCGCCTCCAAGCGCGTATTGCCGTCGATCCGCTCCAGACGGTCGTTAAGGACGATCGCAGGAAAGGTCGCACCGTGTTTCATCGCGGTCGCATACTTGGCGACCTGATCCTTCGGCGCACGGTGCTCTGTAAACCGCACCTGGATGCCTTCGACGTCGCGGATGTCGGAAATCTGCACGTTCGGTTCGAAGTCGAAGTCAATGCTCCGGGCCTTGAGCATCTGTTCGATCTGCTGGGACACAGCGGGGTGCGCCGTGCGGGACTTGGCCATTTTGGAACCTTTCTGTTGGACAATTCGTCGTAGGCTAGCAGATTATGAACTCGGAATGCAACCATCAACTTTGTGAGACAGTTCGTTGCAGGTCACAGTGGGTGCCGGGACCGCCACACACGTATCCCTCACTTCCTAGCAGAGGCTCCTCCACTCTCTAGTATGGTGGAGCAGTCGCGCGCTACGATGCCAGATCGCTAGCCGGAGCTCAACGGCTGTACCTATCACGTATTTTGCTAGTGATTTGCAATATTGTGCTTGGCCGGGTTAGCGTAGGTTCCGCCGGCACCGCGCCGGAGTTCCGAACCGAGAGAGGAAGAGCGTGGAGACGATCGCGTACTTCAACCACAAGGGCGGGGTCGGCAAGACCACGATGCTGTTCAACACTGCGATCGAGATGAACCGTCTCGGCATGCGTGTGCTCATGGTGGACCTCGACGCCCAGGCCAACCTGACCGCAATCAGCCTGCCCGATCAAACCTTGGAGGCGTTGTACGCCCCGGCTGCGAGCGGACAGACCGTCGCGGATGCGTTCCACCCTCTTGTCGCCGGTTCGGGTGACGTCGAGGCGCCAGTGGCGCATGTCGTTCGCGATCAGGGCGTGTGGCTGGCTGCCGGCGACCTCCGCTTGTCTGATTTCGAAGGCATCATGCCCGGTGCATGGCCGGAGGCACTGGCTGGGTTCGAGCGAGGTTTCCGTGTAACAAGCGCGCCGTACCGCCTGATACAGCGACTCGCCGACTCAGTAGATGCGGATTATGCGTTTGTCGACCTCGGCCCCAACGTTGGGGCGCTGAACCGAGCGGTGCTCTTGGGCAGCGACTATCTGATCGTGCCGCTGGCCGCCGATCTGTTCTCGCTCCGAGCCTTACCGAGCGTGGGAGGAAGCCTCGAGCGTTGGGTGCGCGAGTGGGCCACGGCCAGGTCCTTGCGCGATCCGGCCAGTTTGCAGTTCCCGATCCCGGTGGGACTGCCGAAAGTGCTCGGCTATGTTTCCCAGCAATTCAACATCTATCGCGGTGAGGCGACGATGGCGTTCTCCAACTGGATTGATCGGATGCCGGCGGCGATCGAGCGCGGGCTTCTGGGGCCGCTCGCGCAGTTCGAAGACGGCAACGGAGCAACGCTCGCCGATCCGGCAGAGTCGAATGGCCCGGACCTAGGCGAGTTGAAGAACTACCACAGTTTGGTCCCGCACGCGCAGATGATGCGGCGGGCGATTTTCGAACTCGAGGCTGACGAGGTGATTCGAGGCAACCAGTTCACACGCGCGCGGGAAAGCGAAGCTCACTTCCGGGCCCTTTGCGAGAACATCTTGACGCGCACGGGGCAGCGGGCCCGGACACCTGGGCCGATCAGCCAACCGTGAGCCGACGCCTCACTGCGCTCACCGGCGCAAGACGTGAATTCCCTCGGAGGTCCCAACGGTGAAAAGGCTTTTCCACTAACCTCCATCGAGCGGTGGCATCGCATCGAGGAAGACAGGCGGATATATACGACCGAATCTAACCTCAGCGTGAACACTCCGCACGCTGGTCCTGACGTAGTTTGGTTGACCACCGACCCTGAGTGCGTGCACGGCCACGGGCTGCACTTACAGATTGACGGGACCGACAAGACGCGAGTTCAGATCGTGGTCGAGCTGCCGAACCGTGACGTGCACAAGTGGAGGGAGTGGGCGGAACGGCGGGGATGGACCCCGACTGGATGCGCCGCTTCATCAGCGCGGCGGGCGGCGGTGCGGGCACCTGGCGTGTGACCGAGAAACCGATACCATCCGCCCGCTGGGTCAGCGTCGTCGACAGGAAGACCGGTCGGACACTCTGGCCGCCGCAGCAAAATTCATCGAAAACTGCGCTGAACTTATGAATGAGTCGACGCGGGAATTGCAAACCGCCATCCGTGAGGAGCGTGATCGCGCGCGGCCCCATCGTCGTGAGATGCCGGTGCTGAGTATGCCGGTTATGTCGGTCAATGATCTTCGCCGCGAGCAAGACTTGCCGCCGGTGCCCGGCGGCGACACGTGTGTACCGGACGGCAGTACTCGGTTAAGCAGTCTTTTCGATGCGCTCGGGATTACCGACAAAGACGTGGAGCGGCTTGAGGCTCACGAAATCTCGGCCGATTATCTGCCCCGCGGCGAACGTAATCGGCGACTACGGCGCCGCGACGACTTGGACCGGCTGCGCCGCCCTGAACAGAATGTGCTCGACGCCATCGAGGAGTTGGTCAACGACCAACTGCAGCACGAGGCCAGCGGTTATGACCACAACATAAATCAGGACCGCTGCGAGCTGTGCGGCGGACAGTGGCACGGGCTCACCGGCACCGGCTCCGGCGACCACGGAACCGATCCGGTGACCGCGCATGGCTGCCCCGGCGCATTCGCCACCGACGATGAAATTCGGGCCTGGCAAGCCCGCCGGCACTAGTGGGCCAACGCGGAACAACCGCCGTTGCCCACCGTCAGCGTGGACGCGACGTAGGAAATGCCGATACCCCAGCATGCTCGAGCCCCTCGCCGCGGTGCCGAACGGGACGGCCCTAGCATGACCGAACTCGGCAAGGGGCGTCACCCGGTTGGCCAGCGATTTGGATCGTCGCCGCAGTTTGGGTACCTCGATTGGTGCAGTCGGACAGACTCAGGCCTACCGGGATACCCACAGTGTCCACATCTGATCCAGCCGCCGCGTTCAACTGCCGCAGTGGTCACGGAACGATCGGGTCCGAAACCACGGTCATGAAGCCGTTGAGCCACAGAGTCGCGATGATCGATCGCGTTTAGCGCGGCTTCAGCGATCTTGTCATGTCCTTGGAACCAGAAGGCTCCACGGGTCGTTTCGCGCTGGCAACCGCACCAACATCTGTCAGTCAGGGGCAGACGCCCTAGGTTACTTGTCATTGGTAGTCAGGGGCGCGGTGCCCGCAATGCGGGTCCGTTTCCCCATCCCCCTTTCAATCCGTGCGTGCGGTTTTCCCGCACACGGCTTACCGATGATCTTCTAGACATGGTTACGCTGCCGTC
>Ga0207433_10007827_pt1 | contig 17673 bp, 16 predicted proteins | sample YelNatPaOPGAMG01_FD_187559 | JGI IMG/M metagenome (GOLD analysis project Ga0207433, IMG submission 187559) | Hot spring thermophilic microbial communities from Obsidian Pool, Yellowstone National Park, USA - OP-RAMG-01 (SPAdes) (version 3) | ecosystem: Environmental > Aquatic > Thermal springs... | reverse complement strand
GACGCTCGGCGCGCCCATGGCAAGCGCTTCGTCCACGGCATCCTTGAGATGCACCGCCTTTCCGCCACGCATTCCTGCATCTGCCGTGATCACGACTTTCGCTCCGGCATCGGTGACGCGCTCGTGCAGGCTTTTTGCGGAAAATCCGCCGAATACCACGGAATGGATTGCGCCTATCCTGGCGCAGGCCTGCATCGCAACCACCGCTTCGATGCTCATGGGCATATAGACGATGACCCTGTCGCCCTTTCCGACCCCGATCATTTTGAGGCCGTTGGCCATTTTGCACACCGCAGCATGCAGTTCCCGATAGGTGATTCTGGCAACCCTGCCGTCGTCGGCCTCGAAGACGATGGCGGTCTTGTCTCCCCTGCTGTCGAGATGGCGGTCGAGGCAATTGTAGGAAACGTTGAGTTCTCCGTCGTCGAACCAGGTGTAGAAGGGGGCTTTCGATTCGTCCAGGATACGGGTGAAGGGTTTTTTCCACAGGATGTGTTCGCGGGCGAGCCTTCCCCAGAATCCGGCATAGTCAGCTTCCGCCTCGCGGCAGAGCGCCCGGTAGGCTTCCATCCCGGGCACGTTGGCATTTTTCGAGAACGAATCGCTCGGCGGGAAAACGCGGGTTTCGTGCATGACGGATTCGATCGTGGCCATATGCTTCTCCATGGGATAGACAAGGGGATTATAATGCAAAGCCATGGCTCATTTCAGGTCGGACACATGATCAGGGAAGAAGATTTCATCGAAAGCATCGCCGCCGCATTGCAGCACATGTCCTATTACCATTCGCCGGACTTCGTCAGGGCGATGGGGGATGCTTATGCAATGGAGCGGTCTCCCGCGGCAAGGGACGCCATCGCCCAGATCATTACCAATTCCAGGCTTTGCGCTGAACACCATCGTCCCATCTGCCAGGATACCGGCATCGTCGTCGTCTTCCTGAAAATAGGCATGGATGTCAGGTGGGATGCCAGAAGCAGCGTGCTCGACATGGTGAGCGAGGGCGTGAGGCGCGCCTACCTGGATCCGCAAAACATTCTCAGGGCTTCCATTGTCATGGATCCTGCAGGTTCCCGAAAGAACACCCGGGACAATACCCCTGCCGTGGTCCACATGGAAATCGTGCCGGGAGAGGGCGTCGAGGTGAAGATCGCTGCCAAGGGAGGCGGGTCGGAGAACAAGGCGAAGCTTGCCATGCTCAATCCCGGGGAGGATATCGTGCAATGGGTCCTCGATGCGGTCGATGGCATGGGGGCCGGCTGGTGCCCGCCTGGCATGCTCGGGATAGGGATAGGGGGAACTGCGGAAAAAGCGGTATTGCTCGCCAAGGAGGCGCTTTTCGAGCCCGTCGACATGGCAGGCCTGAAGGCGCGTGGGGCGAAAAACGGCCTGGAAGCGATGCGCATCGAACTCTTCGACAGGATCAACGCGCTCGGAATCGGCGCCCAGGGTCTCGGAGGGCTTGCCACCGTGCTGGACGTCAAGATACTGGATTATCCGACCCATGCCGCATCCCTTCCCGTTGCGGTAATCCCGAATTGCGCGGCGACCCGTCATGCCCATTTTTTCCTGGACGGGAATGGACCTGTCTATCTGCCCGTTCCGAAAGCCTCAGACTGGCCGGATATCGAATGGCGCGCCGATTTTTCTTCGAGGCGGGTAAATCTGGATACGATCACGAAAGAGGAAATTCGATCCTGGAAGCCCGGCGAAAAGCTGCTTCTTTCCGGGAAAATGCTGACCGGGCGCGATGCCGCCCACAGGCGAATCAGCAAGATGATTGCGCAGGGGGAAAAGCTGCCCGTGGATTTTTCGGGAAGATTCATCTACTACGTGGGACCTGTCGATCCCGTCGCAGGGGAAGTGGTCGGCCCTGCAGGCCCCACCACGGCGACCCGGATGGATGCCTATACCGAGGCGATGCTGGAATTGGGGCTGCTGGGAATGATCGGCAAGGCCGAGCGGGGAGCGGATGCGATAGCATCGATCAAAAAGCATGGCGCGGCCTATCTTGTCGCGGTGGGAGGCGCAGCTTATCTGGTCTCGCGCGCGATCAGGCAGGCCAGGGTCGCGGCGTTCGAAGATCTCGGCATGGAAGCCATATACGAATTCGAGGTCGAGGATATGCCGGTCACGGTTGCGGTGGATTCGCTGGGCAATTCGATTCATCGAGAAGGCCCGGCCAAGTGGCGAAAATTTGGTATAATCTGACCCTTATGGCGGGTCTCCCCGCATTGTACGGTAGCGAACCTGGTCAGGTCCGGAAGGAAGCAGCCACAGCTATTCTATGCAAGTGCCGGGGGTCGGGCTCGCCACCCGATTCCTGAAATGTGATTCCATTACTTTGAGTCATTGAACCTTATGAAAAAAATATTGCTTCTGGTATTGATGGCCGTGCCCGGTGCGGCTTTTGCAGTGGACAGCGTTTCCGTCGAGGATGGGAACGGCAATGCCACCGACATGATGCGCGCCGGTGTGCAGTGGGACTGGCAGAAGAAGTGGTTGGACAACGGCGACTGGCATCTCGGCGGCTTCTGGGATGCGTCCATAGGCGAATGGCGGGGGCACGCCGCGATAGGGGGCAACCAGAAGGTTACCGATTTCGGGCTCACGCCGGTGTTCCGCTACCAGAGAAACAGCCGCGTCTTCGGGATACTGCCTTATGTCGAGGGTGCGATCGGATTCCATCTGATTTCCCCGACCTTCATCAATTCGGACAGGAAGTTCGGCTCGGCATTCGAATTCGGCGACCATGTCGGCGCGGGGTTCCGCTTCGGGAGCAGGGAGCAGTACGATCTCACCTACCGCTTCCAGCATCTTTCCAACGGCGGAATCAAGAAACCGAACCAGGGCATCAATTTCAACCAGATCCGCCTCGCCTACCACTTTTAAGTGTCGACGACCCAGGTACTGGCCCGAAAGTGGCGGCCCAAGCGCTTTTCCGAACTGACCGGGCAGGAGCATGTGGTCAAGGCGCTCAGCAATGCCCTGGAGCAGCAGCGCCTGCATCATGCCTACCTGTTCACGGGAACGCGGGGAGTGGGGAAGACCACGGTCGCGCGCATACTCGCCAAGGCGCTCAACTGCGAAACCGGGATTACCCCGGATCCTTGCGGGAAATGCTCCGCCTGTCTTGAAATAGACAGCGGGCGATTCGTCGATCTGCTCGAACTGGACGCCGCTTCCAACACCGGGATAGACAACATGCGCGAAGTGCTGGATAACGCGCAATATCTGCCTACCTCGGGCCGCTTCAAGGTGTACATCATCGACGAAGTCCACATGCTCTCCACCAAGGCTTTCAACTCGATGCTGAAAACTCTGGAAGAGCCGCCCGAGCATGTGAAATTCATCCTGGCGACGACCGATCCGCAGAAGATTCCCGTCACGGTGCTTTCGCGCTGCCTGCAGTTCAACCTCAAGCAGATTCCGGAACCCCTGATCCAGGCGCATCTCGCGAAAGTGCTCGGGGAGGAAGGCATCGCTGGAGAATCCCGGGCCCTTTCCAGGATTGCCAGGGCTGCCAGGGGGAGCATGCGGGATGCCCTGAGCCTCATGGACCAGGCGATAGCCTATTCCGGCGGACGGGTCGAGGACGAAATGGTCAGGAACATGCTCGGGGCGATCGACCAGGATTATCTCTATGCGATACTCGACGCGCTGGCCGAAAGGAGCGGCGCGAAGCTTATTTCGGTCGCGGAAGGCATGGAGGAGAGGAGCCTCGAATTCGAGGCGGCGCTCCAGGATATGGGCGTGCTGCTTCACAAGATCGCCCTGTTCCAGATCGTGCCCGAAGCGATGGGGGAAGACATGCTCGAGCGCGACCGCATTGCGGATCTCGCCGTGAAATTCGATCCGGAGGAGATCCAGTTGCTCTTCCAGATCGCAACTCACGGCAGAAACGAAATCGGCTTCGCCCCGGACGAATATTCGGGCTTTTCCATGACGCTCATCAGGATGCTCGCGTTCATGCCGGGCGGCGAAAGAAAGCCCGTGGAGGCCGATGCTGCGAAACCGCCCGCCAAGCCGCTTGCTGAGAAACCTGAAAAGGCGCCTGAGCTTGCACCCGAGCCTGCGCCTGCCGGCGCACTCGACTGGATGTCGGTTTCCGGGAAGCTGAACCTGTCCGGCATGGCCAAAATGCTCGCCCAGCACAGCGCATTGCAGCATTTCGACGGACACAAAGTCGAATTCGTCGTGCCTTTCGAGCACAAGCACTTGATGGACAAGCTCTACCAGGACAGGGTGAAGGCGGCGCTGGGCGATTATCTGAGGAAACCGGTCGAACTCTCCTTCTCGGTAGGCGAAGGAGTGACGCCGGCAAAGGTCGAGGTCGACCAGAAGCATGAGCGCCAGATGGAAGCCGTGGCTTCCATCGAACAGGATCCGGTGGTGCGCAACCTCGTCGACAATTTCGATGCGAAACTGATTGAATCTTCGATAAAACCAATTCAGGGAGAGAAGCCATGATGAAAGGCGGTTTGGCCAACATGATGAAGCAGGCCCAGCAGATGCAGGAAAACATGAAGCGGATGCAGGAAGAGCTGGGAAATGTTGAAGTGGAAGGGCAGGCGGGCGCAGGTCTCGTCAAGGTGAGCATGACTTGCCATCATGCGGTCAAAAGGGTGGCGATCGACCCTTCTCTCATGGGAGACGATCGGGAAATGCTGGAAGACCTGATTGCCGCTGCAATGAACGACGCAAATCGGCGGGTCGATTCGACAGTCCAGGAAAAGATGGGGGGGCTGGGGCTTCCGCCCGGCTTCAAGTTGCCATTCTGATAGATGAGCCCACCTTCCAGCCTCGAAGAACTGATCGAATCCTTGCGCTGCCTGCCGGGAGTGGGGCCGAAATCTGCCCAGCGCATGGCCTACCACCTTCTGCAGCACGATCATGCCGGGGCTTCGCGCCTTGCCAATGCGCTCAGCCGGTCGGTCGAGAGCCTGCGTCATTGCGAAAAATGCAACAGCTTCACCGAAGAGGAAACCTGCAGGCTGTGCCGCTCCGAAAGGCGCGATTCTGCGCAGCTTTGCATCGTCGAAATGCCTCAGGATCTGCTGATGCTGGAGCAGGCGCAATGCTATCAGGGGCTTTACTTCGTGCTGATGGGAAGGCTTTCGCCCCTGGACGGGATAGGGCCGCGTGAAATCAGGCTCGACAGGCTGCTGCGGCGCGTGAAGGACGGCAACGTCAGGGAGGTGATCCTGGCGACGAATTTCACCGTGGAAGGGGAGGCGACCGCGCACTATATCGGCGAGCTCCTGAGAGACAGCGGGCTCAAGGTTTCGAGAATCGCCAGGGGCGTTCCGGTCGGCGGGGAACTCGAGCACGTCGACAGCGGGACGCTCGCGCAGGCCCTGTTCGAGCGCAGGGAGGTGTGATGGAAAAGCAGAAGCTGCACAAGATGCTGGCGCATTCCGGGCTGGGCTCCCGCCGTGCCATGGAGGAAGCGATTGCCTCGGGGCGCGTCATGGTGAACGGCAGCCGTGCGGAAGTCGGCGCGCGGGTCGGCCCGGAAGACATGGTCCGGTTCGAAGGACGCATCGTCAAGCTGAAATTCACCAGCCGTCTTCCCAGGGTGATGCTCTACCACAAGCCGGAGGGGGAAATCGTGAGCCATGACGACCCGGAAAAGCGCGCCACGGTTTTCGACAAGCTGCCCAGGATGCGCTCGTCGAAATGGATATCGATAGGCAGGCTGGACTTCAATACCAGCGGCCTGCTGATTTTCACCACTTCCGGCGAATTGGCGAACAGACTCACCCATCCGGCTTTCGAGGTCGAGCGCGAATATTCGGTGAGAATACTGGGTCGGGTGACCCCTGAGCAGGGAAAGCAGCTCCTTTCCGGCGTCGAGCTCGAAGACGGCAAAGCGAAGCTCGAAGCATTTGCCGACGAAGGCGGGGAGGGCGCGAACCACTGGTACAGGGTGATTCTCAGGGAAGGCAGGAACAGGGTGGTGCGCCGTCTTTTCGAATCCATGGGCCTTACCGTCAGTCGCCTGATCAGGACGCGGTTCGGCCCCATCGTGCTGCCTTCCAGGGTCAAGCGCGGCATGCTGCTCGAACTGCCGGAAGAAGAAGTGGAGGGCCTTATGAAATGGGCCGGACTCGAAGCGAGCGAACCCGAGATCGCGAAAGGACCACCCGTCAGGAAGCCAGCAAGGCGCTGATTTTTGCCTCATCCGGGGCTTCGATTACCCCTTTTTCGGTGACGAGCGCAGCAACGAGTTCGGCGGGAGTGACGTCGAATGCGGGATTTCTGATCCGGATGCCTTCCGCCGCCCAGTCGGCTTCGCCGTATCCCCTGACTTCGCTGCCCGATCTTTCCTCTATCGGTATTGCGTTTCCCGCGGGCGTTGCAGGATCTATCGTCGAGATCGGGCACGCGACGACGAAGGGTATGCCGTGCCGCTTCGCGAGTACGGCCATGGTGTAGGTTCCGATCTTGTTCGCCGTGTCGCCATTGGCTGCGACCCTGTCCGCGCCGACGATGACCATGTCGATTTCCCCTTGACTCATCAGATATCCGGCCATGTTGTCGCAGATCAGGGTGACGGGGATCTGCTCCATGGCAAGTTCCCATGCAGTGAGCCTGGCTCCTTGCAGCAGCGGGCGCGTTTCGCAGGCATGCACCGAAATCGCCTTGCCCTGGCGCTGCGCCGAGCGGACGATGCCGAGCGCGGTGCCATGCCCTGCGGTGGCGAGCGCTCCCGCGTTGCAGTAGGTGAGGATGCTGCATTTTTCCGGGACGAGGCTGGCGCCGTGCCTGCCCATTTCCAGATTGGCTTCGATGTCTGCCTTGAATATTGTTTCGGCCGCTTGCGACAGGTCAAGCGCGATGCTTTGCGGATCCTTGCCGCTGTCGATTGCGGACTTCATCCTCTCCAGCGCCCAGAACAGGTTGACCGCTGTCGGGCGGCTTTCGGCGAGCCTTTCGAAGGCTTCCAGCAGGGCGGCATGGAATGCCGATTTGTCGAGATGCCTGAGCCTGTAAGCTTCTGCCGCAATGCCGAATGCGGCTGCGCAGCCGATCGCAGGCGCTCCCCTGACCGCCATTTCCCGTATGGCTGCTGCGACCCCGGCAGCGCTTTCGAGGTTCAGGTATTCGACTCTTTTCGGGAGGAGCCTCTGGTCGAGGAGCCCCAGGCTTCCCTGATCCCAGCGCAGCGTTTCGAATTTCATGGCAGGGAATAGGGCATCGGCATCATCTGCAGCAGCGCTCCCGATTTGAGGCGGATCTCGTTTTCCAGATTCTCGAGATGGATGACCGCGAGGATGTCGAACCCTCCCTCGGGAGAAGGCGCGCTCCTCGCGACAGTGCCTGTCGCTTCTTCTCCGCAGTAGACTTCTTCGCCGGGCAAGGGTTCGATTGGCGCGTCGACATGGGCGAGCACCATCCGCCGTTTGATCTTTCCGAGGAAATGCGTGCGCGTCACGATCTCCTGGCCGGGATAGCAGCCTTTCTGGAAGCTCACTCCGCCGATCAGCTCGAAATTCGCCATCTGCGGCACGAAAAGCCCTTCCGTTTCGGGAAGCACAACCGGGACGGCATCCAGAATTTCCAGCCTGTCCCAGTAGGATTTTCCGGACTTATCGCATCGCGCTTGGAGTTTTTCGGCGATTTTCGCTGCATTTTCAGGATCGGCCACGATTTCGAAGCGCGAATCCGACAGCTTGACCGCGATGCCTGAGTCAACTTTGCCGGTTCCCATCACGGATTCGGGGAGATCCAGAAGCGTCTGTGCGCTTTCGCCCGAAAGGCCGATGGCTGCAAGCTCCGCATTGGAAATGGAGACCTTGGAGCGGAAGACGTACATGGAAAGGCGCTGCTTGACGCGGTCGACCATTTCCTTCGGCATCTGGAGAACGTAGTCCCCGTCCATCCTGAACATGAGGAAGCTTGCCAGCATCCGCCCTTTCGGCGAGCAGAGGCTGTTGTACTGGGCGGATTTCTCGTCCAGGCGCCTGACGTCGTTGCTGGTGAGGTTTTGCAGGAAATCTCCGGCGTCCTCTCCGGCAACGCGAAGAAAGCCGAGGTGGGCAAGATCGGTAATGCGTGGCGATGAATTCATTTTTTAGCGTACATAAGCTTCCGTCGCATAACGGGCCATCATGCGATGGCTGTTGAAATAGGAGGCATTCTTGCCTATGGCGTTTTTCATGACAGCAATCCAGCCGCTTCTGTCGTCATGATAAAGCGGAAGGACGGTTTTTTCGAGTTTTTCGTAAAGCTGTCCTGCGTCGTCGCCGTTGGCCTGGTCCGAGGAATTGCCGACCGCCCAGCCGGTCACGCCCTCGATGCAGCCTTCGATCCACCATCCGTCCAGCACACTCAGGCTGGGAACGCCGTTGAATGCAGCCTTCATTCCGCTGGTGCCGGACGCTTCCATCGGCCTGAGCGGCGTATTGAGCCAGATATCGACACCGGAGACCAGGGCGAGCGCGAGATCCATGTCGTAATTGGGCAGAAATGCGGTATTGACAGTGCCCGAGAGACTTTCGAGGTGGGCATGGAGCATTGCGATCAGTTGTTTGCCGCCTTCGTCGTTGGGGTGCGCCTTGCCGGCCATCACGATCTGGAAGGGCCGGTTCCTTGCGATGGCCCTGATTCTTTCGAGGTCGGAGAAAATGAGATCCGGGCGCTTGTAGGCGGTCATTCTTCTGGCGAAGCCGATTATCGGGATTTCGGCGCTGAAATCCCTGCCGCTAAGGGCCTTGATGCGCTCGATCAGGGCAAGCTTGGCGGCCCTGTGGGCTTTCCATATTGCATCGTCAGGGATCTGATCGACCCTGACCAGGAGCTGCGGCTCGTAGCACCAGCCGGGCAGGTGGTGATCGTAAAGGCTGGCGAAGCTGTCGGAAGTCCAGGTGTAGGGATGGACGCCGTTGGTGACGGCATGGACGTGATAGCCGGGATACATCTTCCTCGAAATTTCGGCATGCTTCATGGCGACGCCGTTGACATAGTCGCTCAGATTCAACGCGAGCTTCGTCATGTTGAGCCGTTCTTCTCCTGCAACTGCCTTGAGCTCGCTGAAATCGATGAAGTCCCTCAGGATGTTCTGCACGAGTTCGTAGGGAAACTGGTCGTGGCCCGCTTCGATCGGAGTGTGGGTCGTGAAATTGCAGACCGATCTCACCATGGGGATGTCGTAGGAAAGCAGGTTTTCGTCTTCGTTTTCCTGTCTTGCGAAACGCCGCAGGAGTTCGAGCGCGAGCAACGCGGAATGGCCTTCGTTCATGTGGTACTGGCGAATCTGGAAACCGAGCGCATGCAGCATGCGCAATCCGCCGATGCCGAGCACGATTTCCTGCTTGAGGCGGTAGACCTGGTCGCCGCCGTAGAGATAGTGGGTGATTTCCCGGTCTTCCGGCCTGTTTTCGTCGAGATCGGTGTCGAGCAGGATGACCGGCTCCTTGCCCCCCAGGTGGCCTGTGAGCACGTAAAGCCAGCCGCGCACCCAGACTTCGCGTCCCTCGATGTTGACGGCGATTTTTGCGTCCAGCGGAAACGCCCATTTCGCCGGGTCCCACAGGTCGGGGTGCTCGATCTGGCGCCCGTCCCTGATTTCCTGCCTGAAGTAGCCGGCGCGGCTGACGAGGCTGACTGCAACGAGGGGAAGCTGGATGTCTGCGCTCGCCCGCATCACATCTCCCGCCAGGATGCCCAGGCCCCCGCTGTAGGTCGGGATGTCGCTCTTCAGGGCGATTTCCATCGTGAAATAGGCAATGCGCTGCTGGTGGGTGAATTCGTAGTGCATTTCAGGCTACCCCGGGATGGAGGTCGGGACGCGGTTCATGAAAGCCTGAAGGGTTGCATCAGGCTGCGCACGGGTGTCGACTATTTTGCCCATTTTCAGGCGGACAGGCTGTCCCTGGCCCGCACGAGCTTCGCCTTGACTTCCATGGCGATTTCCTTCATCCCGGGCTTGCCGACGAGATCGAGAACGGCTTCAGGGTCCATGAAGGCGACCGTGACGGTTCCATTCTCTTCTTCCCTCACCAGCACATTGCAGGGAAGCAGCAGGCCGATGTCGGGTTCGGCGAGAATGGCGCGGTGCGCGAAGGGCGGATTGCATGCGCCGAGGATGCGGTAGGGGCGCATGTCGAGATTCAGTTTCGACTTGAGGGTGGCTTGGACGTCGATATCGGTGAGCACTCCGAATCCTTCCCTTTTGAGGGCCTCGGTCACTTTCGCTATGGCGTCGGCGAAGGCAATGCGCAGTGTTGTCGAAAATCCGTACATTTAGAGTGCTCCTTGAAACAAAAGGGCCGCTTTCGCGGCCCCGTATTTCGATCAAAGCGATTCGCTATGCTTCGCAAGATAGCTTGCCACGCCCTCTCCGGTGGGCTTCATTCCGGCTTCGCCCTTCTTCCATCCCGCAGGACAGACTTCGCCGTGCTGCTCGAAGAACTGCAGCGCATCGATCATGCGCAGCATTTCGTCGATGTTGCGTCCCAGCGGCAGATCGTTCACCACCTGGTGGCGTACGGTGCGGGATTTGTCGATCAGGAAGGAGCCGCGGAAAGCCACGCCTGCGCCTGCCTCGACATCGTAGGCCTGACAGATCTCGTGCTTGATGTCTGCCACCAGAGGATAGCCCACCTTGCCGATGCCGCCGTTGTTGACCGGGGTGTTCTTCCATGCCAGATGGGTGAACTGGGAGTCGATCGACACGCCGATGACTTCCACGTTGCGATCCCTGAATTCCTTGAGGCGATGATCGAATGCGATCAGCTCAGAAGGACAAACGAAGGTAAAGTCGAGGGGATAGAAGAAGACCACCGCGTACTTGTCCTTGATGAAGGCATGCAGGTTGAAGTTTTCCTCGATCTGGTTGTTGCCCATGACTGCGGCTGCGGTGAAGTCGGGGGCGCATTTACCTACCAATACTGACATTTTTTGCTCCTTTCAAAAGTGGGTTTGAGTTTATTTTCCTGTGCCGTAAAGATAATGCGAGAACTGTGCATAGCTTGTGCTCACTCTGCGAAACAGCCTGTCCAGGCTGATGATGGCATGTTCCACGATATTGAGCGCGATATAGGGATGCTCGACCTTGAGGCGTTTGTATTTGACCCTGGAAAGCTTGAGCACCTCCGTTCCCGGGGCTTTCGCAACCAGCCTCACGGAGCGCGGCTGCTTGTCGAAGAAGGACATTTCGCCGAGCATTTCGCCGGGACCTGCGCGCACGATCTCGTTTTCATGACCATGATCGTCGAAGGTCAGCGCGATTTCACCCTGGACCACGAAATAGAGGGCATCTCCGATGTCTCCGATGTCGGAAAGAACGTGCCCCTTGTCGACATTCAGGAGCGTCAGGTAATCGAGCAGGGTCTGCACTTCGCTGACGGTCAGGGATTCGCATAGATACTGATGGCTGAGCAGCTGAGACAGCTTGATCTGATCCGTTTCTGAATTGCCGTTTCCCTTGGTCATGGAACGCCTCTTATATATGTTGTTGGAATGCTGCCATTATGACGCGAAGTTGGAAAATCTTCATCAATAACGGTCATTGAATTTGCACATCGCGATCATTGATTTTGTTCATGGGGCTTTCCGGCGCCCACGCAAACAGTATAGCTTGTCTTGAGCATGGCGGAGTTGGCAAAAACATGACAGATCACGCTGGCAAACTGGCCCGTTTTGCACCATAATTGTGCAATTTTTGGCCTTCAGGAAACCGGGATGGAAGCTTTGAAAAACAGCGGCGACGTTTTGTTCATTTTGCTGGGCGCGATCATGGTGCTTGCGATGCATGCCGGGTTTGCCTTTCTGGAGCTCGGCACGGTCAGGAAAAAGAACCAGGTCAATGCGCTCGTCAAGATCATGGCGGATTTCGCCGTATCGACGATCGCCTATTTCTTCATCGGCTACGGCATAGCCTACGGCATCCATTTCCTCGTCGGAGCGGATCAGCTGGTGCAGAAGAGCGGCTACGAGCTCGTCAAATTCTTCTTCCTGCTGACCTTCGCTGCGGCGATTCCGGCGATCATTTCCGGCGGGATCGCCGAGCGCGCGAGATTCCATCCCCAGCTCGCGGCGACCTTCGTTCTGGTCGGTTTCGTGTATCCCTTCTTCGAGGGCATCGCCTGGAACGACCATTACGGCATCCAGGCTTGGATGCAGGGCGCTTTCGGTGCGAAATTCCACGATTTCGCAGGCTCGGTGGTGGTGCATGCGGTAGGGGGGTGGATCGGGCTTGCAGCCGTGCTGCTGCTGGGAGCCCGGCGCGGACGCTATGCCAGGGACGGCAGGATCTCCGCCCATCCGCCTTCCTCCATTCCCTTCCTGGCGCTGGGTTCCTGGATACTGTCGGTGGGCTGGTTCGGCTTCAACGTGATGTCGGCCCAGACGCTTTCAGCGATCAGCGGGCTGGTCGCGGTGAACTCGCTGATGGCGATGGTAGGCGGGATACTGGCAGCGCTCGTCGCGGGGAAGAACGACCCCGGGTTTCTGCATAACGGGCCGCTTGCTGGACTCGTCGCGGTCTGCGCAGGTTCCGACCTCATGCATCCCGTGGGGGCGCTTTTCACCGGCGCGATTGCGGGCGGATTGTTCGTTTATCTCTTCACCGTGACGCAGAACAAATGGAAGATCGATGACGTCCTCGGCGTCTGGCCGTTGCACGGCGTATGCGGGGCATGGGGAGGAATCGCCGCGGGGATTTTCGGCGCGAAGGCCCTGGGCGGCGTGGGAGGGGTGAGCTTCGCCTCCCAGTTGACCGGAACCTTCCTGGGTGTCGGGATAGCCCTGGCGGGCGGCTTTGTCGTTTACGGCACGCTCAAGAAGCTGGTCGGCATCAGGCTGGACCAGGAAGAAGAATACGACGGCGCGGATCTTTCCATACACAACATCAGCGCCACCCCGGAGAAGGAAGCCGGCTGGTGATTTTGATCGCAAGGGATCTTGCCCCGGTTCAGTTTGACGTCGGAATGCCTTTGACCGATAATCCGGGCGTTTCAACCACAGGGATTTGGCCGCATGGACAGTTGCCCTAGTCAATCTAGGAATTCATAGCGGGAACCGCGGCAGGAGTCCACCTCATTCCGCCGTCCCGCTGAAAAAAGCGGGACGGTGCATCCAGCAGTATCCAGATCACCTCCCATTAGCGCAGGGCAAGTCTTTTCCCGCTTAGGGATTGGACTGTCGTTTTTAGCCATGATGGCGCCGGGATACCCTTTGCTCCGGAAAGCAGGGACCTCCGAAGAATTGCAACAATTCGGCGCTATCATGATTAAAGGGGAAATCATGTCTGTCAAAACAATAACACGGCTCGAAACCGCCATGCTGCTGCTTGCGTCCGGCCTGCACATGGGGGCGGCGCGGGCGGACGATGCGGTGCAGCCCCAGCCTGCAGACGAATCCTGGGGACTGCATGTCCAGGCCACGAACGTCAGCCAATGGCATCCGGCCTTCAATGCGCTCTATTCGGGGCAGAACAGCCTGAATCCGGCATCCAGCAATGCAGAGACTTCGGACGTCACGCTCTTCGCCGGAACCAGAGTCTGGGGCGGAGAGCTCTGGATCAATCCGGAAATCGACCAAGGCTTCGGCCTCTCCAACACCCTCGGCATGGCAGGCTACCCGAGCGGGGAAGCCTACAAGGTCGGGGCAAATGCCCCCTACCAGCGTCTGCCCAGGCTCTTCTACAGGAAAACGATCAATCTCGGCGGGGAGGTGCAGCAGGTCGAATCGGGCCTGAACCAGTTGGCAGGCAGCCAGTCGGCTGACAACGTCATCCTGACCATGGGCAAGTTTTCGGTCGTCGACGTGTTCGACACCAATGCCTATGCCCATGATCCCAGGGCCGACTTCATGAACTGGTCGGTCGTCGAATCAGGCGCATTCGATTATGCTGCGGATGCCTGGGGATATACCTATGGCGCATCTGCAGAATGGACGCAATCGCGCTGGACGCTGAGAGGGGGGGTCTTCGCCCTTTCCAAAACACCGAACAGCACCAAGATCGATCCGACATTCAACCAGCACGAATATGTGGGCGAGATCGAGGAGCGGCACAGGCTGTTCGGGCATGACGGGAAGCTCAAGCTGCTCGGATTCGTCAACGACGGCTTGATGGGCAGCTATGCCGACGCATTGAGATTGGCAAGCCAGACGAATTCGACGCCCGATACGGCGCTGGTCAGGCGAGGCAACACCAATTCCGGGTTCGCGCTCAACCTCGAACAGGAGTTGACATCCGATCTTGGCGCGTTCGCCCGCGCAAGCTACAACGACGGATCGGAACAGGCATTCGACTTCACCGAAATCAACCGATCGGTTGCCGCAGGCCTTTCGCTCAAGGGCGGCAGCTGGAGTCGGCCGGGGGACACTTTCGGCTTCGCCGCCGTGGCCAACGGGCTTTCGGGCGTCGCCAGAGACTATTTCGCGGCAGGCGGAATGGGCATCCTGATCGGCGACGGGGCGCTCAATTATGGCCTGGAAAAGATCGTGGAAACCTATTATTCGCTTCAGGCAACCCGCAATTTCTTCGTCACTTTCGACTATCAGTATGTGGTCAACCCTGCCTACAACCAGGATCGCGGCCCCGTGAACATTTATGGAATGCGGCTGCATTTCGAGTATTGAAGCCGGCAATGTCGGCCTTGCGGAAGGATGCCTGTGGTCGGCAAAGGGAAGCGTCAGTGCCGTTCAGCGATCGGCGGATTTCGCTTGCTTTTCGGCTCGGCATGTAGTAAGGTGCCGTAATATATTGAACCGTATTAGATGGTGGCGAATATGCTTCTGCTCAAAGAATTGCCGACTTCGAAAAGCCTCGAGAAATTCCTCGCGCGCTATCCGGGAACCGACGTCCAGGCGATTTCGGATTTCGTGAATCTGCTCCGCGCGGGCTCGGATATCTCTATCGCGCTTGACAGGATGCTGGCTCAGCACGGTCTGCTTCAGGGCAGGTGGTGGGTGCTCGTCCTCCTGTTGCGGCAGGAGGACCTGACTTCGTCCCCAAGCGACCTCGCGGAAAAGGCCGGCGTCACCAAGGCGACCATGACCGGGTTCATCGACGGCCTGGAGCGGGAAAAATGGGTCGTCAGGCTTCCCGATCCTGTCGACAGAAGAAAATTCCTGATCCGCCTCACCGAGGCGGGCGAGCGGAAGCTCGACCAAGCCATTCCCGATTACAACCGAAAGGTGAGCGCCCTCATGTCATCGCTTCCTGAGAGCCGGCGCGCAGAGCTGATCGCCAGCCTCAGGGTTCTGGCGGACAACCTGGATGTGATGAAGTGAATTTTTTTGCCCAAATGATTAGCTACCGTACTATAAACCGGATCGCAATGCTGGCGGCGTGGTCGCTCCTTTCCGGGTGCGCGAACTTTTCAGGGATTGCCCCGGACGGGAAAATGATTTCGGAAAACGCGCTTGCCCCGGGCAAGGCGGTGCTCGCCGCAAGCCGGACAGCCTGGCCTGACGAAGCCTGGTGGAAAAGCTATCGCGACGCGCAACTCGATTCACTCGTTTCGCGCGCCATATCGGGCAATCCGGTTCTGAAGACGGCAAAGGAGCGGATCGTGCTCGCCGAATCGATGGCGAATGAACGCCATTCTGCGTTGCTTGCGCAGGGTGATTTCGGCGCTTCTTCGAGCCGGGATCGCTTCACTGCCCTGCAGTTCATACCCCCGCCATGGGGCGGGCATACCGAATGGAACAACGCCGCGGTTGCGTCCCTTTCCTACGATCTCGATCTGTGGGGGCGCCTCAGAAGCGCATGGCAAGCCTCGATCGGCGAAGCTCGCGCGCAATCGGCGGAGGAGCAGGAAGTGCGCATCGAACTCGAGAATGCCGTCGTGCGAAGCTATATCCGGCTCGCCATGGAATATCACCTGCGCGATATTGCCGAGAAGCAGTATCTTGAGCTGAAGCAGGGCGCGGAGATCGAGCGCAAGCGCCTGGAAGCCGGCATGGGGACGGAAATGGCGCTCAGCGAGGCGCAATCCCCGCTTCCTCTTGCGCTGGCAAAGATCGAAGCCGTCGATGCCAGGATCGCTTTCCTGAAAAGCGGTCTCGCTGCCCTTGCCGGAGAAGGCCCGGGAGCGGCGGACGGCATCACTCGGCCTGGCATGTCTCTAGACATGCCGGTCGGGCTGCCGGACAGGCTGCCTGCCAACCTGATAGGCAGAAGGCCGGATGTGCGCGCATCGCGCTGGAGAGTGGAAGCGGCCGGCAGCAGAATCCGTTCGGCAAAGGCCGCCTTCTATCCTGACATCAACCTGGCAGCCGTGGCCGGCTTCGAAGCGCTTGGATTCAGTCAGCTGCTGAGCAGTGCCGCCTTCCTGGCAGGAGCCGGGCCCGCGCTCTCGCTTCCCCTGTTCGACGGCGGGCAGCGCCGGGCGGGTCTGTCTGCGGCGAACGCCTCCTACGGTATCGCAGTGGACCAGTACAACGAAATGGTTGTCCGTGCCCTCAAGGAGGTCTCCGACCAGCTGGTATCCTACAGGACTGAAACCGGCAGGCTGTCCAAGGCGGAGCAGTCCCTGGGCCTTGCCAGGCGCGCCAGCGCGCTTTCGATGCAGTCCTTTCGTGCCGGACTTGCCAATTACCGGCGCGTCCTCGAATCCGAAAAAATCGCCCTGGAGCGGGAGGAGGCGCTCGCAATGATCCGCGACGAGAAACTCGAATCCTACGCAAGGCTCATGCTTGCGCTGGGCGGAGGGGCGAAATGAGCGGTGCGCAGGCATTCACGGATTTTCGCGCCGCCTGGCGCGACTGGTGGAAGTCGGATGCCCCCCGCTTCGGATATCTGGCCAAGGTGCTGATCGCCTGCCTCTGCGCAATGTGGATCTCCATGCTGCTCGATCTGGGGCAGCCGAGGACCGCCATGGTCACCGTAGCCATCGTCATGCAGAGCCATTCGGGGATGGTCCTCGCCAAGAGCTACTATCGCCTGATCGGCACCGTTGCAGGCGTATTGGCTTCGCTTCTTCTGGTCGGACTTTTTGCCCAGGAGCGGGTGCCGTTTCTGGCCAGCATGGCGATCTGGATAGGGATCTGCACGGCGGGGTCGGTGATCTTGCGCAACCATCAATCCTATGCCTTCGTTCTGGCCGGCTACACGCTTTGCATCGTCGGCCTGCCAGCCGCTTTGCAGCCGGACAGGGCATTCGACATCGCAGCGGGCAGGGTTTCCGAAATCATGATCGGCCTGCTTTGCGCGACACTGGTCAGCGAACTGGTTTTCCCGAAGCGGATCGGGAGCGTGATGCTCGACTCGGCAAGACGCCGCTTTTCCGATTTCAGCATCATGGTGGCATCGTCATCGCCAGACGATGCCGGATACCGTTCGGCCCTGATGAGGCTGATGGGCGACATCTTCAGTCTGGAAGCGTTCCGCGCATCGTCCGTCCTGGAAAGCGACGATTCCCGCTCCTACCGCCTGAGGCTGGGGAGAATGAATGCCGAATTCATGGAAGCGACGACCGCCTTCCATACTCTCGGGAGTCTGTTGCGGCGGCAGAGAAGATCGGGGCTGAATGCCACTGCCGATGCGCTTTCCGGGATTCACGGTAAGATCGGAGAGATGCTGGCGCCAAAAGGGCTTCCGGCCGCTGACGAAAGGGAGGCGGCCGAGGCTGCGGCGAGACTTTCGGCATTGCGTGCCGGCCTCGACGATGAGCTCGCGGCGGCGAGAGGTGCCGCAGACCCTGAAAGGATCGATTT
>Ga0207433_10007819_pt1 | contig 17685 bp, 17 predicted proteins | sample YelNatPaOPGAMG01_FD_187559 | JGI IMG/M metagenome (GOLD analysis project Ga0207433, IMG submission 187559) | Hot spring thermophilic microbial communities from Obsidian Pool, Yellowstone National Park, USA - OP-RAMG-01 (SPAdes) (version 3) | ecosystem: Environmental > Aquatic > Thermal springs... | reverse complement strand
TAGTTTTGCAAATTATTTGTTAAAAAAACAATCCATTCCCCTGTTAAAAACAGAGGCGAATGTTTAAATTCGAAATTCTATAATTTCTGTTTATTATAATTTCCAACCTTCCCTGTAAGGAGGGCTTATGTATTTGTTTGCTTCATCATTATTTGTGAAGCGCATTTTCTCGTTATCCCATTTTAATATTTGTCCCGGGAATTTAATTGCGATGACACCGAGCAATGCAATTTGTGTTAACATCCCGCCATATCCAAAGTGTGAGCCTGCCTGCCTGTTGTTCTTAATTGCATCAATCCAATCCCACATGTGACTCTTTACCCGTTTTATTTTTTCAGGCGGCGCATTTTTACCGGAATACTGTTCCATAAGCGCTTCTGGGATAAGTCTGCAGCCGCCGGCGCCATGAGAACCATGGACAATCATACCTTTATCTCCGAACAGAATGGCTCCTGTGCCCGGAACTTTATCATCTGCTCCAAAACCTTCTGGCTTTGGTATCCTGTTATTTCCGTCGAACCATACAATTTTAACAGGACCGCGGTCATTTTTGGCAGGAAATTCAAATGTAATCTTTGTGGCAGGGGGATATGTGAGCCCATGTTTTTGCGGGTCATAATCAGAGACCTCTGCTGTCACAGAGGTAGGCGCATCAAGGTCAAGTGCCCAGAAAGACGGATCAAGAACATGGCATACCCAATCGCCGACTGTTCCTGTTCCAAAAGGTAACCAACCTCGCCAGTTCCAGTGAACCCAGAATGGTGTATATGGTCGATATTGTGCCGGTCCAAGCCAGAGGTCGTAATCCAGACTTTCTGGTATATCGTATTTCTTGTCTAACTTGTCCAAATTTCGGATTTGAGAATATACATCTCTGAAAGCATCACATGCTGCATGGACAGTGTGCACCTTTCCGATAGCGCCTGCCCATACCCATTCGCATAGACGACGTATTGAATTGCTAGAATGTCCCTGATTCCCAAGTTGTGTGACAACCTTGTATTTTTTAGCGGCTTCCATTAGTGCCCTGACTTCACGAATATCATGAGCAAGAGGTTTCTCACAATAAACATGTTTGCCACGGCGCATTGCTTCCATGGCGATGACTGCATGCGTGTGATCCGGCGTTCCGATAATCACACCATCAATTTCCTTGCCCATTTTATCCAGCATTACACGGTAATCCTTAAATCTTTGTGCCTTTGGATACCGTTCATACTGTTTTGCGGCGTATTTGTCGTCGACATCACAGAGAGCCACAATGTTCTGTCCTTCAGCAGCGGCAGCATTTACATCCGCGCCACCCTGGCTGCCAACTCCGATTCCTGCAAGGTTAAGTTTTTCATTTGGCGACTCCTGAGCACCGGAGACTTCTGTTAACTTCGGATAAAGCCAGAAGAGTGAAATACCTGTTGCGGTTGTTGATAAAAACCGACGTCGTGATACTTTTTGAATCATTGTTTTCATATAGATAGCAAATTTAAAACTTTTTGAATCTCAGGCAACAAAAAAATTAATCTTCTTTGCATATAATTGTGTCTCGTTTTTCCCATGCAGGATCAGGGTTAGGATAATCAAGCGTGTAATGCAGTCCTCGGCTCTCCTTTCTTTGCAGTGCACAGTTTATAATTAATTCTGCAACTGTTGCAATATTTCGCAATTCAAGCAAATCGCTTGTCACAATAAAATCCCAGTAATACTGCTGGATTTCCTCCTGAAGATTTGAAATTCTCTTCTGAGCGCGCATGAGCCGCTTTGTTGTCCTTACAATGCCAACATAATCCCACATGAGCCGACGGATTTCATCCCAGTTATGCGAAATCACAACCATTTCATCTGGGTTATGAGCATTACCAGTTTGCCATTCCGGTATTTTTACCCCTAGTTCAGGCAGTCTGTTTTTAACAGCGTGCTCAGCAGCGCGTTTTGCCATAACTACAGCCTCAAGTAATGAATTGCTCGCGAGCCTGTTTGCTCCATGGAGTCCGGTGCATGCAACCTCACCGATTGCATATAAGCCCTCGATGTTCGTTACTCCGTTAATATCTGTGACGACTCCTCCACACTGGTAGTGTGCCGCCGGAACAACCGGAATTGGTTCTTTTGTCATGTCAATACCGTAATTTAAGCATGTCTTGTAGATATTTGGAAATCTGTTAATAAGGAATGGGGCTGGGCGGTTTGTGCAATCGAGGAGTACATATTCGGCGCCGCTTTTTTTCATCTCTGTATCTATTGCCCTTGCAACAATATCACGAGGCGCAAGCGACTTTAATGGGTGATATTTATCCATAAATTCCTCTCCTTCAATTGTCTTAAGAACTGCCCCTTCGCCGCGTACTGCCTCAGAAATCAGAAAAGACTTTGCCTTTGGATGGTAAAGGCAGGTTGGATGGAATTGTATGAATTCCATGTTGGCAATTTTTGCCCCAGCTCGGTATGCCATAGCAACCCCGTCGCCAGTAGCAATATCAGGATTTGTTGTGTACACATATACTTTTCCGCAACCACCTGTCGCAAGAATAGTTGCATTTGCCGAAAATGTTATTACTTCTCCGGTATTTTTGTTCAAAACGTATGCGCCAAGGCATCTGTTTTTTCCCGGCAGTCCCAGTTTCTTTGTTGTGATGAGATCTATGGCAAAATGGTTTTCATAGATGTGTATGTTTGGGTTATTGGAAACGGCTTGTAAAAGTCCACGTTCAATTTCCCTGCCTGTGATGTCTTTCGCATGCAAAATCCGACGTTTTGAATGCCCGCCTTCGCGGCCAAGGTCAAGTTCCTTTTTTGTGCCGTTTTCAGATTCGCGGATTGAAAATTCAATCCCCAAATCTATGAGTTCTTTAACGCATGCTGGACCTTCCTGTATTATCTGCCTGACAACCTCTTCTTTGCACAAACCTGCGCCGGCGGTCAAAGTATCTTTAACATGAAGTTCAAACGAATCGTCGTTGGACATTACAGCAGCAATGCCACCCTGCGCGTAATTTGTGTTCGATTCGGCACGGTCTTTCTTTGTAATAATTGCAACTTTACCGTGGGCTGAAGCCTTTAATGCAAAAAACAAGCCTGCTATTCCGCTTCCGATTACCAGAAAATCATACTTTTTTGTATTCATAAAACTTCAAATATCAATAGACCTTCATTATTAAAGATGCAAATAAATAGTGATTAAATAAAAAGGATAACGAAATATGAACCCCGCCTGAATTATGATTTTAATTTGTAACTCATAGCATCTACACTTCAGGCTCCCAGCCTTTTCTATATTCTCTTGACCAGTATTGCATTGCTTCAGGGGCATTCAAAATTTTTTTTGTTTCCGGAGAAAACATTATAGTCCTATTGAGACGATAAGCAATGTTGCCAAGATGACACATCAAAGCGCTTTTCTGGCATTCTTCAATATCAGAGTTAGGTTTATTTCCACTTTTAATACAATTAAGAAAATTCAGAATGTGAACTTTATCGCCCCGTTCTCCTGCTTTTATTTCGGAGATAAGTTTTCCAGTTTCATCGTAAATACGATAACCGCTATCCTCCATGATTAGTGTTCCGTTTGTGCCGTAAAAAGATACAAATGGTAATTTTTCTGCGCGCCGTGGATGACAACTGCTGTGTTCCCATGTTATGAACTTGTCACCAAAATCAAAGGTTGCAACACCGGTATCCGGCGTTTCCCAATCGTCTTTAAAATGATATCTTCCGCCACCATAAGTAATTTTGACTGGTAAATCCACACCGAGTCCCCATCGCGCAATATCAATTGCATGAACACCGTTGTTGCCCAACTCGCCATTTCCCCAGTGCCACCGCCAATGCCAGTTGTAGTGAACAAGATTATCGACATAAGGACGTTCAGGAGCAGGACCCTGCCACATAGAAAAGTCAAGTTCGGGTGGAACGGGAACCTGTTTGCCTGTTCCGATTGAGCCACGAGCATTTGTATAATAACACCTTGCTGTTATAACTTTACCGATTACACCTTCTTTTAATTTCTGGACCATTTCAATATATGACTGCCAACTGCGTCGTTGATTACCCATCTGAACCACCCTTTTGTATTTACGGGCAGCCGCCACAATAAGTTCAGATTCATGAGGATTGTGACTCCCAGGCTTTTCTACATAGACATGTTTACCTGCCTTGCACGCGAGAATTGCAGCAGGTGAATGCCAGTGATTCGGAGTTGCAATAAATAGCGCATCAACAGTTTTATCATCGAGTATTTTTCTGAAATCTTTTACTTTTTCGGGCATTCTGACATTTTGCTTTGAAGCTATAATCTTTTCAGTGGCAGGGAATCTCCGCGAATCTGCATCGCAGATATAAGCAATCCGAACATTGGGAATTTCAAGCAATGCGCGGACATGGTCATTCCCTCTGCCAAGTCCCATCACAGCAACTACAATTGTTTCATTTGGACTTTCTGCACCGTTTGTTCTAATGGCAGGGAACACAGTTGCCGCTGCTAAAAAAGCGGAAGATTTCTTTAAAAATTCTCTTCTTGTTTCGATTGTTTTCATAAAATACCGGGTTTTTTATTTAGATTTATCGGCTAAGTATAAAATTCATTTTTTTTCTCAACATAATATGCACTATTGAATATTATTAATTATTATTTAAAAATCATAACAGCAGATTTATGGAAACATTATTAAAACTTTTACGGGATAATCCGAGAATCAGCGTAAGCGAACTCTCGAAGTTATTAAACATTTCTGAAGATGAAGTAAATAAACGCATAAAACAATTACAGGATAATGGCATTATACTTGGTTACCGCACAGTTTTGAACGAGGAAAAAATCGGACTCGACCTTGTGCGTGCGCTTATTGAAGTAAAGATTACTCCGGAACGCGGCGGCGGTTTTGACAGATTGGCAGAACGCATTGCAAAGTATGATGAAGTGCGTTCATGCTACCTGATGAGTGGGGCTTATGATTTAATGGTTATTGTGGAAGGCGATAGCTTGAAGGATGTTGCCAGATTTGTTTCGGAAAAACTTGCCACGATACCGGGGGTGATTTCAACTTCCACCCATTTCATGCTTAAACCATACAAAGAGCAGGGGATTCTTGTTAAACGCGAGGAAAACAATGAACGACTCCCTGTAACGCCGTAAATAAAGTCGGCTATATGGAAAGCAAGTCGAAATCCGACAAATGGACAACACACGCGGCTGTTGCGTTATTGCGTTGGGGATTAGGTTTGCTTTTCCTTTTTGCAGCAGCAGGAAAATTCTATTATCAGGGTAAATGGAGTTTTGAAAATGCGAAGTGGTTTGTTACAGGATACTTGCTTGAGGACAAGCTCCGAGAGTCATTCTTACCACATTGGTTAATCGCCGGCTTCGGATATTGCCTGCCTTATATTGAAATTACGCTTGGCATGTTGCTACTTTGCGGACTCTTCCGCAATTATGTAGTATTTATTTCTGGTCTGATTTTTATTATTCTGACTGTAGGAGCGTTTCAGGCAAAGGAGTGGAGTTTTGTTCTCGAAAACTTTTTTTATATTTTTGTCTCTTACGTATTGCTTACAAATTCGGAATGGGATACATGGGTGATTGATTGTTGTAATAAAAATCGAACAGATTCTTCAGAATGATAAGCGATTTGGGATGTCCAAATGGAATTTCTTAAAAATAATAATATTTCAAGATATGGGCTGATCGCGGTTTTATTTATTTTTATCATCTTATTGTCTTTTTTGAATGAGAATTTCTTAACGCTTAACAATATTATTATAGTTGCGAGACAAGTGTCGATTAATGGTATTCTTGCAATTGGTGTAACCTATGTTCTTTTAACCGGTGGTGTAGATTTGTCTTTGGGTTCGTTGGTTGCGCTGTCTGGTGTTGTTTCTGCTTTTGTTGCGCGTTCGGCGGAAATACCGGTCTTCTTTGCCGTTTTAACTAGTGTATTTGTCGGCGCGTGTTGCGGATTCTTCAACGGATTTGTTGTGTCAAAAGGAAAAGTGGCACCATTTATTGTTACACTTGGAATGATGACAATTGCGCGTGGGCTTGCATTGGTCATAAGTGGTGGCAAACCGGTTTCCGGATTAAAAGAGTCATTTCTTACTATTAGCGGCGGAAGTTTTTTAGGAATACCAAATCCGGTTTTAATTATGTCAGCGGCAGGTATTTTCTCTTTTGTTTTTTTAAGATATACAAAGTATGGTCGATATATTTATGCAATTGGTTCGAACGAAGCCACAGCATACGTGTGCGGAGTTAATGTTGTTGGTGTAAAATTGTTTGCATATACAATCTGTGGTGCATTTGCTGGTCTTGCCGGTGTTGTTCTTGCTTCAAGAATAACAACAGGACAGCCAAATGCTGGAATCGCGTATGAACTCGACGCAATTGCAGCTGCTGTGATAGGTGGGACCAGTTTATCAGGCGGGGTAGGGGGAATTGGCGGCGCTATTCTCGGGGCATTCTTAATGGGAATTATTAATAATGGTCTTGACCTTCTTAATGTGTCGTCTTATTACCAGCAGATAATAAAAGGCTTTATAATTATCTGTGCCGTATGGAGTGATACTATGGCGCGCAGACGTGAATCAGGTAAAGTTATATAGAATTATGAAGATAAACATCAAAATAACCACAACATTGGTTCTGACAATTCTTTTAATGGTTTGCGGTTGCAAAAGAAGCGGGCAAAATGAAGAGTCTCTCAAAACGCAATCGCAGCAAAAAACTATCGGTGTTTCCCTGCTTAATCTGTCATCCGAGTTTATTGTAATGTTAAACAAAGCGATGAACGAAAAAGCTAAGGAACTTGGAGTCCGACTCATCGTTTATGACGCACAGCGAAATGCGGAAAAACAGGTACAGCAGGTCGAAACGTTTATTGCCCAGAAGGTTGATGCAATTATTTTGAATCCATGCGAAGTCGAAGCAAGTTCGCCGTCCGTTAAGAAAGCTATTGCAGCAGGAATTCCTATAATCAATGTGAATTCAGAAACCCGCGACGAGCCAACTGCATTTGTAGGTTCAAGAGATGAAGAATCAGGGAAAATAGCAATGGAATATATAGCAAAACGACTCAATGGAAAAGGTAACATAGTTATCATGCAAGGATTCATGGGACAAGCAGCACAGATTAAACGGGATCAGGGGGCAGATGAAGTTCTGAAAAAGTATCCTGAGATTAAAGTTCTTGCCCGCCAAACCGCTGAATGGGATAGAGCAAAAGCGGTAAGTCTTATGGAAAACTGGATACAGTCTCATGGAAATAAAATTAATGCGGTTTTTGCGCACAATGATGAGATGGCAATGGGAGCGGTGCTTGCATTAGAGCAGGCAAAGATGAAATCAAACGTGATTGTTGTGGGAATTGACGCTATTGCTGATGCATTGAAAGCTGTAAAAGAGGGACGACTGGATGCAACAGTATTTCAGGATGCAAAAGGGCAGGGGGCAACTGCAGTGGAAATCGCAGTTAAAATTATTAATAAACAACCGTTTGAAAAGGAAACTTACATACCATTCAGGCTCGTTACCAAAGAGAATGTGGATGAGTATTTGAGGAAATGATTTGTTTCAGCTTGTTGTATAATGTATCTATTTATAATTATATACAAAAATAAATGTTTTTTCCGTAACATTTTTTGAGTTTTTGGGACATTAAATTTATGCAAGATAAAATCAGAATAGCAATAGTTGGCGGGGTAGCCGGTGGAGCAAGCGCTGCTACAAGGGCACGTAGGCTTAGTGAATTGGCAGAAATAACGATTTTCGAGAAAGGTCCCTACGTATCTTTTGCAAACTGTGGCCTTCCTTATTACGTTGGCGAAGAAATTAAGTCTGAATCAGATCTTCTTCTGCAAACCCCACAGTCGTTTAAGAACAGATATAACATTGATGTAAGAGTAAACTCAGAGGTGGTTGAAATAAACCGCAACGGTAAAAAAATCAGAGTAAAGGATTTAACTTCTGGTAATGAATATTGGCACGATTATGATTATTTGATATTATCGCCCGGCGCATCGCCATTGATTCCACCCATTCCCGGAGTCTTGCAGGAAGGACATTTTGTTGTTCGTAATGTTCCTGATGCAGTAAACATTAAAAACTGGATTAAGGAAAAAAAGGCTAAAAATGCAGTAATTATCGGTGGTGGATTCATTGGCCTTGAAATGGCAGAACAAATGAAACGGATTGGTCTGGACGTTACCATCGTGGAATTGCTTGAACAGGTATTAACCGTTTTTGATATAGAAATGGCGGCATGGATACATAAAGAACTTAAATCAAACGGGATTAAGTTGTATTTAAAAAATCCTGTGAAGGAATTTATTCCGGTATCTGGTAATGAAATTGCAAAGGCTTCGATTGTCAAACTTGCAAACGGTGAAATGATTCCTGCTGATATTGTGATTCTCTGCGCAGGAGTGCGTCCGGAAACCGCACTTGCGAAGTCCGCTGGTATTGAAATCGGAGAATCAGGCGGTATCAAAGTGAACGAGTATCTTCAGACAAACGATAAATATATATACGCAATTGGCGATGCGATTGAGGTAAAGCACCTTGTTACCGGCAGACGTTGTTTAATTCCGCTTGCTGGTCCCGCAAACAGGCAAGGGCGAATTGCGGCAAATAACATATTTGGGAGGAAATCGGTTTACGAAGGAAGTCTTGGCACACTTGTGGTTCGGGTTTTCAATCTGACAGCCGCAGCAACCGGAGCCAACGAAAAAGAATTAAAGAAGAGCGGGATTGGGTTTAAAACTATCCATCTTCATCCATTATCGCATGCAGGATATTATCCCGGAGGTTCACCGGTGGCGATTAAATTGTTATTTTCACCTGAAACCCGCAAGGTTCTTGGCGCGCAGGCGATTGGGACTGAAGGAGTGGAAAAACGCATTGATGTAATTGCTACGGCGATGAAAGCCGGGATGACAGTGGATGAACTCGCTGAACTTGAGCTGTGTTATGCCCCGCCTTTCGGATCGGCAAAAGACCCTGTAAATCTTGCCGGCATGGCAGCGGTTAACGCTTTGGACGGGTTAGTGGCAATCGCACGTTTTGATGAAGTTGAAGAGTTGCAGCGGAGAGGGGCAATCGTCCTTGATGTAAGAACACCTGCCGAGCGGGAAAACGGTTTTATTCCTAATTCTATTTTCATACCACTTGATGAACTCCGGAACAGGATTAATGAATTACCAAAAGATAAAGAAATAATTGTATCTTGCCAAAGTGGTCAAAGGTCTTATTTTGCATGTCGGATACTTTCACAATATGGATTTAAGGTCAGGAATCTGACAGGTTCATATAGAACATGGAAAACATGGAAAGACGAATTCGGAGACAATAAAGAATTGTAGAATAATTCCTGAGTTTTCTCTTATCAAAATAAAGCGAAATTATTGGTTCTTTCAGTTGGTTTTTAAGTTCGAAGAGTGAACAGCAGCTGTTGCGTCGTGAATCATCCCCGGAGGCAATGGTGGTAAATCTGGTATCTGTTTTGATTGCATTGACCTGACAATATCTCTCCAAGCCTTTCTTTCTTCAGGGCTCATTTCAATCCAGCGCATGGCATTTTTTAAAAACTGTTCTCTTTGCTCGTCACTCATTGTTGCAAACTTTTTAAATGACTCGATACAGCGTCTTTTGTCTTCAGGAGGTAAATTCGAAAATGCTTTTAGTGCGTTTTCCATCCTAACCCTCTCAGCCGGTGGAAGCATTCTAAGAGCGGAATTTTGCTCGCTTTCAGAAAGTTCAAACAAGCGACGGAAACTATCTGTGATTGTTTTCTTTCTCTCGTCAGGCATTTTATTCCATTCGTTCAGTACCTGCAGAATCCGCGTTTGTTGTTGGGGATGTAAGGTTGAAATCACCTTTTGCTGTATGGCTGGCGTTTCATTTGTTATTCTTAAAATAAAATGAAGTGCGTATTCATTGGCGAGTAATTCCTTCTGAATATCCGACGGTAATTTTTCCCAGTGAGCAAGCCTTTCTCGTATAAGCGGTTTATATTCAGGCGGAATTTGTTCCATTACCATTTCGCGGCTTATAGGATCGGTTTTTAACAGGGTAACAAGATACCATCGAAGTTCAGTCATGAACAAACGCAACTGCCGCTCGTTAGGAGGCAGCGACTGATACTCAGCAATTTTTAATTCCAAAAGTTTTCGCTGTTCAGGCGGTTTTTCAGAAAGAATCTTTTCTCTTGCCTGTTGATTAGTTTCCAATAGTTCCCGGAAAAATGCCACAGGTGAAACAATTTTTGGAATAGGTGGTGTATCTGAAATGTCAGCTTCCCCTGCCGAGATGTCAAAAAATGCTGCAACTGATAAAATGATAAGAAGACATAAGTGCTTTTGCCAATTCTCTAAACAAATAGTTTTTATTTTATTTACCATTTCAAACTTTGGTTAATTTGCTTTTAACGCGGCAAGAAGTTCAGTATCAACGAATGCGCTTTGCTGATTCAGGTTCTGTATAACATCAAAATCCTTGAATATTTCGACCGCAATTTTCGGTTCTTTATCTTCTAGCAATGCAATCCTGCTTAATTCTGAAATTTTATTCGCCAATTTGGCATTCTTTGATGCTGTATAACTGAAATAGCAGAAACCCAATAATACTAAAATTACGGCGATTGCGGCGACCTTATAGACAAGGCGTTCCAGCAGCCAGTCCAATACAGTCGGTCTGGCAATAGGAATGACAGGTTCTGTTTCAAGACGTTCAATTTCGGACATTACACGCGCTGTAAAATTCGAAGATACAGGCGCCTTTGGCAGATTCCGAAGCAATTTACCGAGCAAGATTTCCTTATCAATATCAGGAATAGCGCATGAAGGATCGGTTTCTATATACATCCTCAGTCTTCTCTCTTTTTCATCATCGAGAAGACCTCTCAGTGCCAGTTCTTTGAGTTTTTCTAATTCGTTCTTGCTCATTTTAAACCCTAATATTTTTAAACCATGAATTATAAAAAGTTTCTATGGTTCTTTTTTGTTTTTCAAATGCTTGTCTTCCTCCCACTGTCCGGTTTGTAAATATGGTTTTAAAATTGCTTTCAGTGTTTCACGAGCCCTGTGAATCAGAGATTTAGTTGCTGAAACAGAGCATCCAAGGACCTCTGCTATTTCCTCGTAAGACATATCCTCCTGCTGAAAAAGTATAATTGCAGTCCTTTGATTTTCAGGCAGTTTTGAAAGCGCCTCTTCTACCTTTTTAAATAATTCTTCTTTTATCAGATGGTCGCATGGGACAGGCGACCTTTTATCTTCATATTGATGAATTATAATCCCTTCATCACTTTCAACTTCCAATTCCATGGAGTCTGCGGGATGACGTGAACGCCTGCGTAATTCGTTAAGAGCGAGGTTCCTTGCAATAGTGAAAATCCATGTCGAAAAACGTGATGAAAAATTAAATTTGTCCAGCGATTTATAAACCTGAACAAATGTTGCCTGGGCAAGATCTTCAGCCTCAGTTTGGTCGTGGACTAATCTGAACAGCAGGTTTATTAGTGGCTTTTTGTATTTATCAATTAAAACAGCAAATACCTCCTTTTTGCCCTTTTTTATTTCGAGAATCAGGGCAATATCAGGATCGCTGTTCTTTGCCGTTTGCACGCAGTAAAATACTCTTAATTCCTGTTATTACTCAAGACATGTTGTATCATTTTAACCCGATAATTTGAATAAAACAATTTTGTGGACATTTAATGTATAGTTTGGAACTATAAACTTTGTTCATTTGAAAGGAATTAAATAGTAACAATGAAGATACTTGTTACAGGTGGCGCAGGATATATTGGTTCGATATGCGTTGAGGAACTTCTTAACGCAGGGTACAAAGTTGTCGTTCTGGATAATTTATCCGAAGGACATCGTGAAGCTGTGGATGAGCGGGCGGAATTTATCCAAGGCGATATCGAGGATTATTCCACAATTGAAAATGTTTTCAAAAAACATACTGACATTGGTGGTGTAATGCATTTCGCAGCGCTTGCCTTAGTGGCTGAGTCAATGGAACAGCCCGGACGTTATTTTAAAAATAATGTTTATGGCGCGCTAAACTTGTTAGAGGCTGCCAGAAGAGCAGGTGTCAGAAAGTTTGTATTTAGTTCAACCTGCGCGACTTATGGTATCCCCGAACAGGTGCCGATTTCCGAAGACCATCCGCAAAACCCGGTAAATCCTTATGGTGAATCGAAACTGATGTTCGAAAAAATTCTATTATGGTATTATAAAATTTACGGGATTAAATTTGTTGCTTTCCGTTATTTCAATGCGGCAGGAGCGACCGAAAAATTTGGCGAAGACCATCGGAATGAGACCCACCTCATTCCAAATGTTCTGAAAGTGGCATTAGGCAAAAAGACACATTGCGAGATATACGGTACGGATTATCCGACCCCGGATGGAACATGTATCCGCGATTATATTCATATTGTTGACCTCGCAAGCGCGCATATTCTGGGGTTAAAGCCCGGTATTGTTGGATTTTATAACCTCGGGAATGGTGATGGATATTCTGTCCGCGAAGTCATCAGAGTCTGTGAAAAGGTTACAGGCAAAAAAATACCGGTCGTGGAAAAGCCGCGCCGTCCTGGCGATCCACCAAGATTAATAGCAAAGGCAGATAAAGCACAGCGTGAATTGGGTTGGAAACCTAAATATCCTTCGCTTGAATCAATTATTAGTTCAGCATGGGAATGGCATAGAAAACACCCGGATGGTTATAAGAGTTAACATACTCAACAAAGTATTTAAAAACTAAAATATTTATAGTGCCTTTTGAAAATACAGATGGCTTACTCACTTTGTTTAAATAGTCTGTAGCACTTTAAATTTCAATATCTTTTGCTCTTTCAAGGCTAAGACGTAATGGAACTACGCCGAATCCGACAGACATGAGTGAAAATAATGTCCAACATACCAGAGGAATTATCGGACTCGATACTCCCATTTTTGACCATGGTGAACCGATCGCAAGGAGTGCAACAGACGATACAATGTAAAGGAAACTTAATATAAGGCAGAATGTCCCGCCAAAGCTACTAACAATTTTACTTGGATTATCTTCTTTAAAATTTGGATAAAGCACACCCAGTCCTATTGCCATCCCGTTCAAAGTAAATGTCATAATTGTAACAAAGATGGCAAAAAATAATGTCCTATCCAGCGGCATTTTTAATATTCGGCACGATAGTATGATTAAACCGAGGGTAATTGTCAGACATGCAATAGATGCAAACCAGAATTTTGTGATTATGATTTTCTTTAAACTAATTGGTCCCATGCCGATAATCCAGAGCCTTTTACCTTCAAGCGAGAACTGTGGATAAATAAAACGGGTTGTCAATGTGGCAAGATTTAATGCGCATGCCATCAAGTTTAAGTAAGAAACAAGATGAATCCAGAATGGATTTGTCAATTGATGTGTAAAATGCCGAAGGTTGATTATATAAACCGTTAGGAGTCCAAAGAGAATTAGGGTTTGTGCCCATTGGGTTGTATCACGCAGAAAGAGGCGAATATCTTTTATGAGGATAGCTCGCGCTGGTGGAGGCAGCCACCATAAGAGTCTGAAGAAACGTTCCATTAACGTCGGAGAGGAATCTATTGTTGCCTTTTTCTTCAGCGATTTTTTAAAGAATGACCAGTTTGCGAAAATATTGCTCCGGCTCTGGACTGACGAGGCAGAATCGTAAAATAGTTTTCCTGTTTTTGTGAATGTAATGGCGCAAAAGAAAAGGGCATAAGTGAACAAAACCATTGTATATAAACTTGCTGCAATGTATGAGCCTTCGGAAATATTCAGTATTCCGGAAGACAACCAGTAACTTGGCAGATAATATTCTTCAACAAAACGGGTTTTTGCAAGTAAACGGTCAATAACTGCAAGCACCCTTGACTCATCCTGCGGTAGTGGATCTGGCTTTAGCCAAAAATATAAACCGCATAATATACTTATCCCTATTACAAGCGACAAAATCTGGAAAATCTTATTCTCTATATACCTTGCAACCAGAATCGCGAGCCACGCTCCCAATGTTGCCGGGAGAATAATGAAAAAGCCAATCATTATCACAATATAGGGGTAATAATACCAAGGGACGTGTTTGTTAAGTCCGTATGCTACTAAAAACGGGGCTATCAGGAATAAAAATGCCCATGAAGCAAGCACAGTGGACTCAATAAATTTCCATACAAAAATTGTCTGGAATCGGACTGGCTGGTGCAATAGAAAAATTGATTCCCTGTTTTTAAACAGGTTTGTGTAACTGATTATTAAATTACTGAAAAGCAAAAGAACAAATAAGATTGCAAACATGAGAAACAGTAGTCTTTCAATAAGTAGCATACCAAAACCGGGGAATTTTCCAACAAATGAAAGCCCTTTATAGAAAAGTAAAAATGAAAAAATAATATATCCGGCGAGAAACAGTCCTGTTACAGTAGTTAAAAGGATTGACTGATTTTTTAAAGTTTTAATTTTCCGCCACGACTGCAAAAGGTTAATCTTAATAAGAAGTAAAACCACCCTTAATTCTTTTAACGGATCAGCGCCCTTATTTGCGGCTAAATTGTTTTCGGGGGATAAGTTCAATCTCTCCATAGGTTAATCCTTTGAAATTGCAATTCTTTCAGGATTTCTTGCCTTGCTTAAAGCAGTATCATAACTTATAAGCGCTTTCTGGTAAAGTTCACGCAAGCAATTGTCCATCAATACCATCCCATCTTTAGCGCTTGTCTGAATTACATTTTCTATCTGATGCAAATGATTTTCCCTTATTATATTTCTCACCGCTCCCGTTGCTATGAGGAGTTCATAAGCAAGGACTCTTCTGGTTCTATCCACTGATGGCACAAGTTCCTGCGCGATAATACACTGCAACGAGTTTGCAAGTTGTAGAATTATCTGCCGTTGCGCATTACCTTCAAATACTCCTACAATACGTTCGATTGCCTGATAGACACTGGGAGAGTGCAGAGTTGCAAGCACAAGATGTCCTGTTTCAGCCGCTGTCAATGCAGTGGCAATAGCCTGATGGTCGCGCATTTCACCTACAACAATAACGTCCGGATCTTGTCTTAATACATGAATTAAAGCGCTGTTAAAAGAATGAGTGTCAGTAAGGACTTCAAGTTGAACAACTATTGCCTTATTATTCTGGTGCACAAATTCAATCGGATCTTCTATAGTAACTATCTTGCAGCGGCGTTCAGAGTTAATTAAATCAACAAGATAGTTCAGAGTAGTAGTTTTACCTGATCCTGTGGGTCCGGTAATAATAATTAAACCGTTTGGTTTTCGCGCCATTTCATCAAGTTTTGGCGGAAGACCAAGTTCTTCGCGGGATGGAATCCTGTGCCCGCAGAAACGGATGCTGAACTCTGGATGTTCGTTTCGTTTGTAGATTGTAGCCCGCATCCTTCCCACAGCGGGATGATTTATTGAAGTACATAGTTCCCAGTCTTTTGCAAATTTGCGCGATTGTTCTTCGTTCAAGATAGTATTAAAAATCTCATGTAATTCGTCCGGTGACAGCGCATCTGTATCTGCAAGAATAATTTCTCCGTTGACCCTGAATGCCGGTGGTATTCCGGCAATTAAATGTAAATCAGATGCCCGATATTCCGCCGCAAGTTCGAATAAGCGGTCTAACTTTTTTATCACCATAATCAGGAATTAATTATAGACCGCAACCTCCTTAAAAATCGAGAAATAAAACCTTTGTTATTTAATTTATTTAACGAACTTTCGAAGGCAGAGTTACCCGGGCTTAACTCAAGAGCATGCATACAGGATTGCCTTGCCTGTTCAGCCATGCCCATTTCTATCTGGCATAATCCGATTTGATGCCAGCACACCGGTATCTCCGGATTAAGCTCTATGGATTTCTTCGCATATTTGAAAGCCTTTGAGAATTGCTGATAATAGTAATAAATTCTCGATGCCATCCAGTAAATGAACCAATCAGAATATGCAAAATAAACAGCCTTATCGATTGAATAGTCCGCAAATTTTTCTTTCTTTGACATCAAAACATCGCCCCTTGATAACCAGATAATCGGTGAATTACCCTGATTTTCCATAGCAGCGTCTGCAAATGCCAAAGCTGCTTCATAATCACCCAATCGTGCCAGTGTTACCGCTTTACCGGCGAGTAATTCGGAATCATTCGGAAATTTCTCAAGAGCCTTGTCTGCCCATATTTTCGCCTCTCTTAGTTCATTGAGTTCAATCAAAGCCCGCACCTGTCCTGCCCAGGAAGAACTATTAGATGGATTAAACTCGAGCGCTTTTGCATAAGCACGTAAAACATATTCGAATTTCCCGTGTTCCCATCCTCTGCGTGCTTCATTTAAGAAAAATGCCTCATCCCTCTTTTGGGAAACTTCTTCTGTAAACCCCTGAAAATCATCTTCGAATTCAAGATTTGAAAATCTATTCATTTCTCTGTTTCGCTAATAATACTGGATTCTGCCAAACCATGTCTTCGGGATATAACCTTTATATTCATCAATGCTAATAATCGATTGCTTAACTATTATATTTTCAATTTGTTGCTGAATTCCTGGTGTTAAATTACCGCTTACACTCATCTCTGTCAAAACAAAGACAGAGCCAGTAGGTATATTTAATTCAGGCAATATTGGATAATGGACTGGTTTTATGAAACTTCCGTGTTTTGTAGTCACAAAATTTTTGTTAAAAGTAACCTTTTCGCCTTCTTTAGCGATTATTTTACCAAGGTTTAAACCGCCAATAATACGAATCTGATTGTAATACAAATGAAAATCTATTTGCTTAAAAAGTATCAAACTGCCTGCGGAAATCTTTTGCGGATTTCCCATTTTAATCCCCACCAAAACTGTGTCTTTATAATTAATCGGAATGATAAAATTATTAAATAAAACTTTAATCAGAAGGTAATAAACTGCGGGGACAATAACGACTGAGATTGCAATATTAAAAAGAACCTGCGTTCTCAAATTTATCGATCCAAAAAAGCCTAAAAGATAGTAGATTAAATTAATAGAATGTATAAAAACCATAAACGCGAGAATGTAATTGGCTTCCTTAAATCCTAGAGTTATCAAGAAGAACACTGCGCTGATTAAATAGAGAACCAGTGACAACCTGCCGATTTGGGTCTTTCCCGCATAAATGAATCCAAATCCTGGAATTACAAACGGCAATAGCGAAATTCTGTGAGCATACTCTTTATTTGCTACACGATAATTCCATCTCTGAATAATTTCTTTTGTTTCATAAGCTAAATACTTAATCGGACTCCAGAGATTAGCCCGTGGCGGATAGTATGGCGATTGACTGGAATTGGATTTGTCCATCGTCAGTCGTTTTTTTCACTGATTTTTTGTTCAAAAACCGATTTTAAGTCCTGATCTGGTTCATAATACTCATTTGTATAGTTGAGGGATTTCATTTCCCCGACAAATTTTTCAAAAAACTTCGCAACCTCTACACAAGATTTACCTTTTATCCCCTGAATATGAAGTTCGACATTGCCATCCGGCAGAATCTTTAATTCAATCTCGTTAGGTCTCATAAGCTTATTTGGTTATTGCCATGTTCTGACTTTAATTCTTATCGAATTGTCTTCCTCACGGCTTTCTTCAACTACAACCCCCTGTATTTGAGCAAGGTTAGCCATGATTTTTTGATAAACGTATTCCTGT
>Ga0207433_10007813_pt1 | contig 17689 bp, 20 predicted proteins | sample YelNatPaOPGAMG01_FD_187559 | JGI IMG/M metagenome (GOLD analysis project Ga0207433, IMG submission 187559) | Hot spring thermophilic microbial communities from Obsidian Pool, Yellowstone National Park, USA - OP-RAMG-01 (SPAdes) (version 3) | ecosystem: Environmental > Aquatic > Thermal springs... | reverse complement strand
GAACAGAGTGCACTCGTGTGCGCACTGGAAAGAGCTCTCTCCTGGCGAATCGCCCAGCGGATGCCCGTATTCGTGGGGTACGTACGGCACTGGGTGCTACGCATCCAGACTTGGCTTGTGCAGCCATCAAGGGCAACTACCAAACGATAAATCAAGCCTTCATGTACCAAAGGGCAGCACTCGGAGCAGGCGTTTTTGATGAGATACCGAACCACCTGACCACAGCCAAGTGTCACCGCTTCGACGGGCGCATCGAGGGTGTCGACGGACACCATAGAAATGACAAGCAAAGTGCAGATCTCAGCTTCCGTCTCTGCACGAAATGCAGCGACAATCGTCCACAGCGGCGAAATCGGAACTCGAACGTCGCCATCAGCATCCTTCCACTGCTGGTAACAGATCTGCAGCACGAATAGAGATCCGCATATTCAAAGCCTATGGTATGCGAGAAGCAGACCGAGTTTTCGCACAAGTCCAGATTGACTCATGTTCATGACACCATGAACAGACTGTACGCCAACGCTCGCAACGAAGACTCGTTTTCTTGCCGTCTCACACGGGTGTCGTTCCGTGCACCTACCATCCAGCTTCCACGAGGGCGCCGCAGGGCCCTGGCGTCTGATCCGCGCCCGATGCCGCTGCGTGCGTGCAGCTGGCGGGAAAGAGGCAACGCGCAGCCGTTTCGATTGGTGACGTCCCGCCAGCAGCTTGCCGGTGCTAGCGCGCGCGACTCAGCTGCCGCAACCGCTTCGCACAAGCGTCCGAAGGTGAAGTCGTGTAGAGGGTTCTCGTGGACCAAAAGTTCACCTGCACTGGAACGTAACCGTTTTGCTGTTCCCGAACAAAAGTCGAGCCAGATTTCGGTTGTTTTATTTTGTCGTTTGGACGTCAACTGGCTGCAGCGCAGAACCCCGAGGCAAGGCCTTCTGAACGCCGTCGGGCGGCAGGTGCCAGCCTCACTGAAGAACCGAACAGCGCTGCGAGAGTTGCACAGTTTGGGCTGGCGCGTTTACTTGGGTGTGCGACCCAAGTTTGGCTAAATATCGCTCACTGACACACTTGTTAGATTCCCAAGCAAGACAACGCGTTCGAACAGAAGTCTGTTTTGCTCCTTCTACACCAAAATGGCGACTGCAGGCTCTGAACAAGCCCCGATCTCATTACGTGGTAGCACGGATACGGTCATTGAGTTTCTGCGGTGCGCGATCTACTCTATTCTATACCAGAGGGGCATTTATCCACCAGAGATGTTTCGTCGTGCCTCGAAATTCGGCACGAGCGTCCTCGTCGCACAAGAAGCCCAGCTCGACTCCTACATAGAGCGCATCCTGCAACGTCATCTGCGCCTGTGGGTCCTGCGAGGGTCTGTGCACCGTGTCGTGCTCGCATTCGCTGCCACTGCCGATCCAGGTCGTATTCTAGAACGATGGCACTTCGATCTCCATATGGAGCAGCGGGCTACTGAGGATTCAAGCGTCCCTCGGGACGAATCTGTAGTCATGAGGGAAATCCAGGCAATCATTCGGCAGATTACTGCATCGGTAACGTTCCTGCCGCTGCTCGATGAGCCTTGCTCCTTCGATCTGTTGGTTTACACCGATCCTGCCCTTGAGGCAGATGCCAATGAGTGGGAGGAAAGCGACGCGAAGCTCATTACCGCTCCCCGCTGCGAACAAGTGAAGCTGCGTTCCTTCACGACGAATGTGCATCGAGTCGAAACCGGTGTTGCGTATGCCTGTAAAGAGCTCACCGATACTTCGTATCCATTTCGAAAGCCAATACTGCCGCAAACATTCCACGTGGCGACCGCGCTCGCCTGATCAGAGGACTGCAGTCGAAGAGACGCGTGGTCGCCTGCTCGCGCATGCGCTCTACAAAAACATATCAGGTTGCGAAGCGTCGTCGCAATCGCTCCTTTTCAAGCCCGTGCGCATGCAACACCTGAACGACTTCAACTTGCTGCTCGCTGGACGCGGTCCGCATGAGGCTGCTGATTGAAGAACGAACATTCTCCACCGGGTTCCCGGTAAGCGCACTCGGTGAAAATATTTCACAACGCATGAGATGGAGATTGCCCAGGTTTGGTCGCTAGCATAAAGACTTCAGCGTAGCCAGCGTCAGTTTGGGCGAAGACGTCGGGCCGCAACAGACCCGCTCACGCTAGAGCCTTTTGCGCAATGCGAGAACGCACCTCTACGCACTCTCACTTTATCAAAACGTAGATACGCAGGTGTTATCACGGTGGCGAGAAGCCCAACGAGTTAACCGTTCGGTTCCGCAAGCTGCAATGCACCATTCCAGCTGCATGCTTCCACGAGACCTCACCAGATTTTAACCTTCAAGCTGCGGATTCCACAGCAGTTTCAACTGTTAAAACTGACCTGCTGAGTAGAATTTCGGAATCTCCAACCAAAAATACACATGGATGCTTTTCTCGAGCTCTCCATGATACCGCTAGAAGCCTCAGGTCACAGAAAGCCCTGTCTGAGTGCATCCATCGCAATGATCGTGCAAGACAGGTATCCGACCTGTGTTTGGGTCACGCGCGTAAGAACCGCCGCTGCAGTAACGAGACCCACGTGAACGAAAGCAACACACGACTCAGCATGAGCATGTTCCGGACTTGGATACTCAAGCAGAGATGCATCTTGATCCATGCCGCAGCTAGCCGGAAGACGCGGATCATCATCGACGCAGTGCTCATCTCTCGATGTCTACCTATCCATCAGATGATGCGTCGTCGTTCCGGACTCTTCATGGATGACCGGATACGTGAAGGCGCATGTTCGGAAACCGCAACCGCCTTGCGTTGCCAAGCTGCCTAGAAAGCGCCGTGCTGTCGATTGCGAATTGAGCTAGTTTTCAATTCTAGATCACGACCCTAGCTCGCTTACAAGTCGGGTAACTCTATTACTGGGCCCGACTGACCAAAGCGCCACGTTAAGAGCGCAAGAATTCCGATAAGGACGACCATCAGCGCTATCCAGTTCTGGGAGTACGGCAGTACAAGTTCGGCCCGTACGCGATTCTGCATTCGCGCTGAGAGTCGACCTTGTTCTTGGCGCAGCTTACGTCGAAGTCGCCGATCCCGCAGCTCTAAGACTCTTGCTGAAATACGCGGAACGTAACGGCGGATTACGAGCACTGAACTCGATCCCCGTCGCTCTACGCTCGTTGTAATACGAGAAAAAACAGGTTCCAGCTCCTTGAGCTGAAACAGCATCGCCAAATCTAGTTCGTCGGAATCATTCGCCGCCGATGGAGATCGCACCACAGCCTGGTCGCTTGCGAGGCGACTTCTGCTAAGTGCCTCCTCGACGCTCTCGCCTGGTAACATGGGCACCTCCTCCGTCAGCTCTTGGAACTGCATCGAAACTCGATCGGATCGTTTTAACTCCTGCAAGAGTCGCCGCCACTCGAGTTCCTCCTCCATGACGGACATTTGATTGTTCGCATTGTTTTTCTGGCCGAGTGTTCGCCATCGGCCGGCCAAAATTTCACTCAGAAGCGCAAGTCGTGGACGCTCATGCATGCGGATTTCGCCCGGTTGCCGAGTCAACTCGCTTAAATCCAGCCAGTAGTCTTCGCCGCGTTCACGTCCACTCAGAGACTCACGAACAAGTGGAACAGACTCGAGTTGCTCGACATTAATGTCGGGCGGCAGGCCCTGTTCCGTTTCGAATGCTTCCCGGAGCGCCCGCTGTTCCTCCGTGGTAGCGCGTCTTCGCTGCGTCTCTCGCCATAACCGCCGCCGTTCGGCAATCGTCCGAACAGGCTGGTTTCGACGCCGTTCAAGTTCCGTTCGCAGAAACGACGGATCGTCCGGACGCACGAGACCGTCGTCTAATTCACTTGAGGTCGAGTCTGTCACTTGGTCAGAGTCGTTGTGGGCGCTGACGTTTGTGGAAAACGCCCTATCAGCTGTGCGTTCCAAGTTCTCGAACGGCCTGGCCTTCCCTCTTTGAACCGGTTGCGGCTCATTCTCAGGCGGCGGTTCGCTGCCTTTCGCACGAGCTGCACCGGATGCAGGCGCTCGTCCAGGGCCAGCCCCTGCGGGCAGGTCGCGCTGCTCGGCCCAGAGGCGCACTCGTGGCACCTGGACGCGCCCGCAAGCCGAACGGGAGACTATGTGGTGTCGTTGACACCTATTTGTCGACCGAGACTGGCAAAAACTACTGGTTCCACAAAGAATAAACGAGGTCTGGTGCGTCTCTACCATGTCTGAGGTCGAACGGCTCCGTCACACGGGCACACGTTCCAAAGCTTTTGCCGTCGGGAGTTGTCTCTATCCTCGAGCGCACGAAGAGGTGGTTCTCGAACCGCGAAAACTTTTGCTCGAATACGCGGAAGCGCAAGAACTTGAGAGCAAAACTCGCGGACTACCGGAAAGCTACCGCGTTCGCACAGCAACGCAGCAGGTATAGCGCTGCTGCAGAGGGAGCGGTCGCGTGAGCTTAGACGCCACGACCGAGATGTGCGACCCAATCGTGCAGCTTCTGAGAAACGATACTAAACTGTATATTTCTATACCCTCCCATTTCTGCATAATACTGTATTATACGGACAGTGATCCTGAGCCTCCCTGGAAGTCGCCGATTTCTTTCGTTCGTATTGAGCCAATGAGCAGAGAGCCGCCAACTTCAAAGACTTTCAAGGGGAAACGACCTACAAGATGTTTGGTTTTTGCCCATGGAGCTCGACGTGCATTCGCGCGCAATGACTAAACTCCCGCTCGTTCGACAAAAGCGTCCAACGAGTGCCGGAAACCATTCAGGGCGATACACATGCACTAGAAGCACCAATGCGCGCCGCAACTGCTACAGAAGAAGCGGTCTCGACAGAGGCAAATGCACGAAATGGTTTACGGTGCTTTGGTCGACCGTCGGATGGCGAGGCAATCCCAACGGAGAGGCTCGTTGCGGTGGGATTCCACCGGCAACCACGCGCGCAAACACTTTCTGCATCGAGTCCTGAATGTTTTGGTTAGCATCCGGAAATGCCTCATACTTCGGGAGCGTCGAGCTGCTTTTGTTGACCGAACTTGCGAGGAAATTCCCGGTGACTCAATATGGGCAGTGTGCTCGAATGCTGAAGAATTTGCGTGAAAAAATCAATGTCCAGGATACAGGGGCTTTGGATGCTGCCATGGAACAAGGCACTGGCATCGTTCGGTCCACGATTCAGTTGTGCTAAAGCGCCGCAAACATACTCCAGCAACGCTTCTCCTCGGCAAATCGTAAACAATAATCGTGTTCGACGATTCGATGTCACCGCGTACGTCCTCAGAGAGTGCTCCTGTGTCGTGATTATCCGCGCTCGTTGACCAGATGAGGCGCATCTCGCGTCACCTTTAACGCATACCTGCGATCCAATATCTGGTCTAGAATTGCACAACCTCTCGTCTGAATGGAACTCGCCCTGTGCCAAATCAGGAAACACCATATTTAGATGCCAGCCTCGTGTGCACTACCCGAATAGACGCTGCGCCAAAAGCCGATCAAAGCGAACTGGAGCGAGCGGTGCCCAGCTGCCAAAATTGGCACCAAAGGCGCAACGATTCCGGTGACGATCACCTGGGGACGGAGCGCCACGAGCGCGCCGCATTCTGGCTAGGCAATATTTGGTGGTTTGTGTCGTTGCTCGCAAAACTGCGCGTGCTTTTTCCTTCTAATTGCTTCATTGATGCGTCGTTTTCATCTACCTTACGCTATTCTTCTATTACTAAGTATTTTCTTCATCGCGCCATGTATGCAAGCTGCGCCTTTGATCGAGATCGACTCGGATACCTTGCTACGGATAACGACACCTGCGCCGTCGCTTCCTCCGCTCCCGCCGAGTGTGCTCGCACAAGTCGAGGCTGCCGAGCACCGCGGCCGTAATGTGACTGGTCCACATATCAACGCCACTGTTGCTGCTGCTTTGAACTATACACAGTTCGAGTACACTTTAGTCAACGCACTGTACGAAATCGATCAGAGTCTATGTCTGAACGAGGCGCTCACAATGGGTGCGGCCGATGTCGCTGCAATGCTGAGCGAGTGCACTGTCGACCAGGTGAACAACGGCAGCTGCAGCTACGCGACCAAGTCGGCGGTGGAGTCTATGTTTCAAACGGTCGGCTGGAGCAGCCCTGATTTTGCAGGCGTCGCACTAGCGAGAAAGTTTCCCGCGGCGTTCTTCAACTGGTCTGGTCCGGCCGGAGAGGGAGGCGACGGTCTGCGCGGCATCCGCGCCTATGCTGCTGCCCTCGAGGTTACGGATATCGTGACGCGGGAACTTGGACCGGCGGTACGCAGCGGCCTGTACAAGCTTGCAGCAGCTGGAGCCGTTGAATTGCTAAACGATGAGGTTTATGCGTACGTTGTGATTGGGAAGGCGGCGGGTCAGACTTGCTATGAGCCCTGAGTTTCGCGGAAGCGTCGCTTCGACGCCGCAATGGAGCTCTGAGACTCAGAAAGTGCTGCGTAAAGGGACTGTGAGTTTATTTGGGAACGCGGTTTCATATCACATGAGAATGTTCAGTGCACACAGCTGAAATGAGCTGTCGAGCATCGTTCACCTGGTCGGAGTCGATAGTCATGCTCCAAAGGTTTTCTTCCGGCTTCCGCGCTTGCGTTCACATAGAAGACCCAGAGAGGCAGCTAGAGGCTTACCCTGATATCCAAAGTTCTGACGCAAATACAGCGACGTTGCTTTCGTCACCAAATGCGGCAAGAGGTAAAGTTTCCACAAAATTGAGGATGCTCCCAAAGGAAACATACCCTGACGCCATCTCTTCTCCCTGAAAGACACGAAATGGCTGAGCGATTCGCTGCACCTGTTTCTTCGCAGCATCTCCTGGCTGGAGACACGCACCTGCTCTGTCATTATCATCAGGTCGGCGCCACGCAGTGCTTGATGATGTACGAACGCTCTGGACGAGTATGCGTCGCAGCATGCTACCGAGCCCGAGCGCACAGCAGCATGCGGAAACGTCCTCGAGCAACTGTGGCAAACCAACGCAGCGACCTCCTTGCGGAGCAGCGACGCGAATGCGGCGCGCATGCACGCTGATAGACTACCGGCTGCAGCACTGCCGCGCAGCGATGTACGGACTGGTACCGCGGCACACCGACGCGTTTGCCAGCGTCATCGTATACGTAAAATCTGCAACGTGCTAGATGAAGGATCTCAGCTGTTCTGCTGACGCTGCTGTCTCACATCAGCCCCAGACAGGTCCGTCTCGGTCGTATGGAAAGGCATGATTGCTTCAAAGATGCAGCCAGTCCTTCTTTTCAGCGACAGGTTCAGTGAATCTTACCAGGCATCCCCAAGTGTGCGACGGTATGCGGAGGCAAGGAGTGCCGCAATCGGTGTACAGCGCACCGCACGCACTTCCTATAACGCTGGATGCAGCGTCTTAGCCGCAAGGAACGAGCCGGCATCGACCACAGGGCCAGCATTACTTCCAGGATGGAGGATCGTCGACACGATCGGGGAATCCCCGATCGCGCTCAATGGATATCGGCATCCGGGAGCGCGTCTCGGATGTCGCACCAGACCTACACCGGTATCAGACGAATATGAAACACTGAACTACTCGCTCTGCCCGTGCTTTTTGATTGTTCTCCCGAATCGTTTTAGGTGTACAGCCTCCGCACTTGGAATCCAGCTTTGAGGTTGTACGGACTTGAAGGTAGTGTCAGGAGTCTCGATCGTCTATTTTGGCGTAGCTGTTGCAACGCTTTGCTGGTGGAATTCGTGACGACACTTGAATCAAGGTTCTTTCACGACACCCTCGAGCAAGCGTTCGTAAAATTACCGATTTCATTATCCACGTAATACGTACAAACCGCCGCTCTTCTCCGTTTCTTGTGCTGAGCAAGCTAAAATCACGCATTCTTCATCTTGTCGATCTTTCTATTTCAGGGAACATGCGGGCGCAGCAATGCGCGCCGCTGGATTGACGAGGAGAAAAGCCCCACGCCCTTTGACTCCTTGTTCACGAACTCTTGCCAAAAGTTCCAAGATCTTGTTACGTTACAGCACCAATTTGATTCGTTAGGCAAATCCTACTACTTTTCGGGTCATCAACGGCACTGCATTCGACAGCAGCGTAATATCGCCCACGGAATATGCTTTGAGATGCTCCAGTTCCTTTTATTTCCATGGAAAAAAGTTTTTTGCACTCGCACCTGACTCACCGCAGCAATCGCTTCCATTGGAGAGTCCGTCACCGCTTTGGATGTGGAGAGCGCACACCGATCGAAGTTTTTCGAAGAATTCTCCACTCGGGATATTCCTTTCGGTACGTGTCCCGTCATAGACAACATCGCGCCCCACAAATCCTCCATCGAATGGAACAGCGTGCGCTTCCTTATGTCACGGGCAAAGCACTTGCCGTGGGAATCGGCCAGAAGAACCCCGTGATCGTAGCGTACGCCACGGTGGCGGAAAAGGCGAAGGGTACTGAGGCGAGCCCCCGGTACCCTTCGCGGGCATGCATGGATCGATGAGGCAAGCGTTCGCGTGCCAAATGGCGATGCTCGGCGGAGAAGGCGTATGGGACATATGTGTACACCTGATTTCAGTCTCCCGTGTCACCTCGGCGGAAGTTGCACCGAGGCTGCCTTCAGAAAAGGAGAAAATGGTCAGCGAAATGTAGCTCACAACTTCGGCGCCTTCATGAATTGCGTGTACAACAGCCTGAAACTTCGAAATATGGACTTGAGCACTGATAACAACTTTCGTCAACGGCTGACAACGGTGCCGGATACAAAGGAGAGACCGGCGTATTTAAAGCAGGATATAGTGGTGAGGAAAACGCAGCAGTCGCCGCAAAAACACGCAAATGCTGGTGTTGAATACAATGAGAAGAGCCCCATGCTTTCGAGTCTATAACCGCGTCAGCGATCTGGAACCGTCCCAGTTCAGGCTGACCTGGGTCTGGGGATTTCCCGTACCGCCCGTGGCGCTTGGATGCGCACGCGCACGTCCATCTGTGCGAGGCCTCGCCGCGTCGCCGTCGCCATCGTCGTCGTCGACGACGATGATGGACGTAGGTATCACATGCGCCGGCGCTTCAACATGACCTTGCAAAGCGTACTGTGAGGGCTCCGGTTGAGAAAACTGACGTAGCATCCGGCGACGTTGAGCAGACGTGCGCCTGCCAAGAATTCGGAACTTCTGTTTACTGCACACTCTGTTATTGCACTCTTGATTTCCGTCAGCAAGGCGGAGCTAAAATACTGAACAGATTTTCTAGGACCTCCGCTGTGAACGACGACGCTGAGCACGCAAACGCCGGCGGCTGCGGGAAACGATGGCGGAGCAGCACGATCTCGAGGTTTTGGCGACCGGTGATGCGGGAGCGTCTGATGTGACTCCGATTCAAGCCGGGGCGGTGAAGAAAGGCGTGTATGTTGTGTTGAAGGGGCAGCCCTGTAAGTGTGTGGATGTGAGCACCAGCAAAACCGGGAAACACGGACATGCCAAGGCCAATATCGTGGGCCTTGATATATTTACGGGCAAGAAATATGAGGATGTTGCACCAACGAGCCATACCATGTACCAACCAGTGGTGGTTCGTTCCGAGTACCAGCTAATCGACATCGACGCTGAAAACTTTTGCTCGCTGATGGACGACAAGGGTGAAACCCGTGAGGACCTCAAGCTCGACCCCGATAACGATCCCGTGCATGCTAAAATCAAGGAAGACTTTGAAGCCGGGAAACAGCTGACAGTGGTTGTCCTCAAGGCGATGAAACAGGAAAAAATCATGCAGTCCAAGGAGCTGAACGAGTGAGGGCGCAGTGCTCTCTCTGGATCGTTTCGGCACGGCGCGGGTGCCGCCTAGTGCGAGTCGGATCGCGTGCGAGCCATCTAGCGTCTAGATCGCCCAAAGAGCAGTACGACCCTAGAGCGTGCGAGCGTGCAGCGCCCCGAGCACCGTTTCTCAGTGCCCATGAACGAGGTTCTTACGTATCCGAGGCCTAAGCAGCCTAACAGCGAATCGAAAACAGCGGGCGGTTTTGAGGCGGCTCTGAATACTTCGTATAGCTGAGCTCACGGTTTTTCTGTGTCTATTAACTGGATGCTTTTCAGTAGAGGCCTAACCAGCGTCACGGCGAATAGGAGCAATCAGGCGATGTTCGTGGAGGCCTGGGATTCTCTAGTAGCCGATTCCGGGCGCGCCTGGAACACCGCAAGGTTCAGTTCGAACATATATCCGTTAGACCCAGGACACTGCTCAGGAGCACGCGTTGATGTGGATGGAGCTGGTCCGTTCGGTTTGGAGCGCTTTCTCTGCCAAGATCTTATGGTTCTTTGGGGGCAGAACTCTCGCTCAGCAGCGTAAAAGGTACCGTAGCCGTTGTCGCCCTATCCAGATCGCACCAACGATTTTTTCAATAAGTCTAAAACTCCAAGCATGCGACGCTGTGTTTCATATGCCGAGCTCGATCGGTTGCGATTCGAGTGAGAATGATCGTTGGCGTGCAGCTGCATAACGCCCGTGCCACCGAAGAACCGAAAGCATCCGCGTGCCTTGCGCGGTGACGAGGCAAGCCTAGCGCACTCGGCGGTACCGCCAACCCGCACACTTCGCTGCAGGTTTTCATCTAGTCAAGCGCGATGGTGTGTCGCTTGCGAAGCTGTGCACCTTGAGCACGTTCTGCAGCCGAATATGAAACGCTTCGAGCTGCAGCTCCATTCAATATCGACCACGTATCGACAGAGACGTCCAGTATCGCTCCATTTCCATGCAGCCTGCGTCTTGGGCGGAAGCTTTACAGACGCGTTTGTTCGGCACGAAGTTGACGGCATCATCGTTGAGCGCAGACATCGGATATCTGCGTACCTTCTCAGCCGTCCGCGGTCAAGGTATCCAACGGACTTTTGTTCAGAACGCCCATAGGGACCCGAGTTCGCGGAGTTTGCTGAAAAAAGCATGCACCAGGACAGCGATCTGAGATACCGTCTCGAGCATAGCCGACCAGATGATGAATAAATTTGCAGCTGCTTACGCGTTCGATGCTCTTGGAAGGGAATAAACAGCACCTGCCCGAAAGCATAGTTGGAGCGCTGATACATATCGCGTTTTTCGCGCGCTCGCACACACACACCGTAGAAGCGGCAGAGCAGCAGCGCGTTCTCACTTGAAGACGCTGGAGAGCCCGCCAGCGCACCAGGGATCGTTCTTTGACCTCAGATACCGCATAACGCCGCACACCAGGAAAAGCATGCGCATCGAACGGAACCTGCGGTTCTAGATTGTTGCGCTTCAATGGACAACGAACGATGCACGTTCTTCGCTATAATGCTTGGTACGCTGCCGCGCGGACAGTCAGACGTGCTTCGTATGGCTAAGGCGTCCTTCTTTCCTCAAGTCCGTCCCATGGAGAGAGCACTTGTTGAACCGAGTTCCCGAAGCATGCAGACACCGCGTTGCTCTGGATAACAGAAAAAATTTCACACCGTAACACGCTTTCTCAGCTCCGTATCCTCAGTTGATGTCCGCTGGACAACGAAAGCATGTTACCGAAAAAGGTACGCCTCCCGCACTTGGATGGAACCGGCTGAATAACTTGGCAGCGTAGTCTCGTGTCTTCGTGCCGGCCGCGGCTGCTGGACTACCTGGGATCCATGCCGATGGCACATGATGCTGGCACTGCCAAGCAACTTGCCCCACAAGCGTTTTACACTGCCAGCGGCAGTTGGCGGCTTTCCTAGAACACTCAAACAGCAGTCTTAACTTGATCAGCAGCAGACAACCAGAAGAAGGGCATCTATGGTCCATGTTTCAGGTGCTTACCGGTACGAGTGTTGCAGGAAACAACGGCTGGCTGACAACCGACGTCGTTTCTGGTGTACCGCAGAGATCGCCGGCCTGGGGGGCGTACTCAGGTTCATGGCCTGCGCAGAAGCGCTCCTCTTTTGAAGCGCAAAGTCTCCATCTTCCGAGCTCCAATGAATACCGTCTAGAACCTTCGTGGTTCGGCGGCGGAGCCCGAAAACGAGCAGCCCAGCGGGGACGCTGCCCTAACTGCTACTGTCCGCAGCAAACTACACGCCAAAGTCCGCGTTGTGCAGTCTCCGACGAGACCTACATGGACCGCTGCATTCAACTGGCTTTAATGGCAAGGCCGTCCCCGAACCCCCCGGTCGGATGTGTGGTCGTCGACCCTGACACAGGTCGCATTGTCGGAGAGGGTTTCCATCCGCGTGCGGGCTACCCCCACGCGGAGCAATACGCCTTGCAGGCGACCTTTACAACGCTGAGGAACGCGTCATCGCACCAAAACCAGCACCTGGCAGCGACTGTCTCTGAGCCCGTGGCCGCACTACCTGGCTCTGCACGAGGTATGCATGTTTACGTGACGCTCGAGCCGTGCAACCATTACGGGAGAACGCCTCCCTGCACCGAGTCCCTGATCCAGGCACAGGTGTCGCGGGTTGTCATCGGTACACGAGATCCAGACCCCAGAACTGCTGGTTCCGGTGCGGAGCGTCTTCGACGAGCGGGTATCGAGGTGCAGTTTGGACCTCGCGCAGCCGAGTGCTTGAAACTCTACGAGGGCTTTCAGCATCGCATCCACCATCAGACTCCACTTGGTATCCTCAAATACGCCATGAGTCTGGATGGTAAAATAGCGACGGAAACAGGGGATGCTCGATGGGTGAGTTCGGCGACCAGTCGACGGTATGTGCATGAGCTACGCGCTCGCTGTGATGCTGTTGTCGTCGGCGCTGGTACGGTACGTCGAGATGATCCCGCTCTGACGGTTCGTTTGGAGGAATCCATCGATGTACCTGAACTGGGATATGGCCAGCCCTTGCGTGTCGTCATGTGCACCAGCGCTGCACGATTGTGGCGAGATCGACCTGACGCAAAGCTCTGGGATACATCAGTGGCCCCGACGGTGCTTGCAGTGTCGTCTGCAGGTGAAGTTTCTTCCTCGAAGGAGCTCGATGCTGCTGAAAGAGAGGCGATTCTTGCGTTACGCTCTAGAGGTGTCCAGATTGCGTATCTGGATGCATTACTTCCCTTGCCGCCGACGCGGGCGCTAATGCAGTGGCTCTACGACTACGGCTGCACCACGGTACTCTGGGAGTGTGGTGGTACCCTTGCGACGTCAGCGGTGCGCGAATCAGCTGTCCACAAAATACTTGTATTCGTAGCCCCAAAGCTCGTCGGGGGCAGGTCGAGCCCGACGCCGATTGCCGCTGATTTGGGTGTTCGCAACATGGAGGAAGCGCTCGCGCTACGACTTGGTCGGATGGAGGTCATCGGATCTGGGCAGGATGTGCTCATCGAGGCGTACCTCGACAGCAACAAGCTATCGCCCGATGCGGCTAGCGGCACTACTTGAGTTGCGCATTCAAATGTTGTCGTGGTGTACATTTTGCGAAGCACGCCGCGTTGCAAACGGATAGCGGAATGACTTTTACGAGAAGTGCATTTTCGGATGGTGTTCACTCTACGCTGCAAACGGGCAACAAGCCATGTCGTGGAGCTGAGCAGCGTTTGCGGGTGGTTTCTACGCTCCGTCGTGCGCGGATAACGAAAGCATCGCTTAGGGTTGGTTTGCGTTCATGAGCGGTTCCTCGAAGCACCGCAGAGCAGCGCGCTCCCTCTGCTAAAGTGTATCTGACCCGGCGAACAATGGTTCTACAGTGTTTTGGATGTGTGTGCATTCTCTGTCCGCACCAGCAAAGTTGGTGCAACCCTGGAAGCTCAGCGTCCAGGCGTCATGGGTCGTCTCGACGACGTCAGCGGCGAGGAGGAAGCCTTGGGCGCTTGCTTCAACCCCAGACGCGGTCTTCGTAAGCCCAGGAATATCAACGACCAACCTGTTGCTGAAAACAAAGCTGCCTTATCATATTTCTCCCTAAAGCTTTTCTTCTGAGTTTTGTGATGTGCGTATCGCATCGCGAGGTAGCCTGCGGGAAATCCCCCAGCAGCGCCCAGTGCTATAAGGTCGCGCTCCGGAATACGCCACTGGTGTTGGAGAGCTCTTCTTTTATCCTCAATAATGCACCCGGCAGATATACCGTTCACGCCAAGTAGGTACCATGGAATAAACCTACGGATAGCTTGCGCCATAGACACACGTTTCGTCGTAGCTTTGCTTTTAAAGCGCCCTGCCCGACGCTTCTCTGTTGTGCGACCTTTAACGTTAACCTGTGTCCCGACTGCGGACACGTTAGAGTAAAAGCTTCAACGCGTTTATACTCGTACTTATAAAAGCACGTCCGTATCCAAACACGTACTCATGCGAGCACGTGTGAAAGCACTCACGTACAGGGTACCTTCCGGCTGGGCGTCTTGCAGTTTTCAGTGGCCACATTGCCGCGCGTCTGCACCGTCGCCGCCGCTCCAGCCTACTTTTCTGCGCTTTCTGTTACTGTTGCTTGACTTGTCGGACGTGCACCGTATACATCCCGCTAGGACGCTGGGGAGAGAGATCCTTATGAGCAGCGAACAGAACCAGCCTTCATCTGAGTCAGATGGTCTAAAAATTTCGTCAGTAAGGCAACCAGTAGGGGCGTACTTGGCTGCCACGACAGCAGGTACAAGTGCTGCGAGTAGTGGGCGGCGGCTTGCGTCGCATGGCACCCGCGATGCGGATCCCGGACGCGGGAGCGCTGAAGACGACCGAGTAATGAGCGACTCGGAGTTGCTGTTGCGCAGAAACGTTGGTCGACCTGACACCCTAACAGCAGTAGGAACACGCCTCCTGCCGACACGCAGTCGCGAGACGCTACTCGAGAAACTTCCCAAAGTGCGTTCTGTTGTCATATCCGGTGTTGCACTACTGCAACTGGTGAAAGAATGGCAACGGGCAGGTAAAGGAAGCGCTTCCAAACGCACTGGTGTCCGATCAATGGAAGGCGCTGCGTCTGAAGCCTATTGCACGGGCCAGCTCGTCGGCTACCTAGAAGTGGAGCGACGCAGTGACCCCACGAGCGACGACGCCAAAACAGCTGACGCTCTCGTCTGGGGTGACGTGATGCACGTCACAGCAGCCTTTCCCGCTCCCCGTCTGAGCGTCATTGCCGGTGGTCGCTCGACTTCGGGGAGTGCACCGACGTCGTTGCCCGCTGCGGTGATAGCCAACCAGATGCAGCAGAGGGGCACTTATCTGTGGGAGCGTTGTCGTCTTCTAAGAGAAGCGTCCCGCGAGAATCTGATTGTGGGTTGGTTTTGCGTTGGCGATACGAGGCAGCTATCGTCTTTTGTGAACGCAGAATGGACGGAGACGCAGTTTCAACACCAGTTCTGGTTGAAAAATGCGGTCTGTGTTGTATTTGATCCACTACGGAGACACAGTAGCGGGACGCTCGGGATTCGCGTGGTCCGCCTTTCCGATGCGTTCATGCGAGAGTACAGCAGACTCATGGATTATCGAGTCGGAGGCTCGGGAAGCTCAAACAAGGGGTCAGCAGCGCTTCAAGCTTACGGTAGAGGTGGCGGTCGCGTCGCAGCCGGCTCAACGTTTGTCTCGGAAGCGCTGCGCGATCTGGGGCTCTGCTCCCAGACAATGATCGAGGACGTTCCTTTCACAGTACACGCGTCAGCGCTCTCGGAACAGTATCTGGCATGGAGCGCTCTTCAGCATCCACAAGCACGTGAGAACGCAAAGTTTACAGAACACGCTGCTGCCTGTGACTCTGATGTTCAGAGGCTCTCACTGCGTCGCGATGGGGTGCTCGTGGAGGAAACCGCTGGCGGTTTGATCCAAGATCTCGATGAGGTCACTAGAGAGCAGTCCCGATACCATCACTTTCTTCGGAACTATATCCGAATACAGAATCAACAGCATGAATGGCTACGGAGGCGCCGGGCTGAAAACGAACATCGGCGTCAACAGGGACAGGAGCCTCTGCCCGAGGAACCGCTTCCTGCGCATCTTAGTTCATATAGTGAGCCGAGTCGTCTTGAGCCTATGATGACCTTTCGTGATCTTTCGGAAACGCTGCGCGATCTTGAACTCGTCATTGGAGGCCGTTGTGAGAAACAAGTTACGCTCGAATCCTTCAAGACGGTATAGGGTGCGCTATGCTGCCTAACGAGCTCTGACGGCGAGGCGAACGCCAGTCGGTGCGCATCAGAGACTCGGGCAGTCAGCGCAGCGTCAAAGTGATGTCCATGTAGAGGCATTCGTATGGGCACTTGGATTCGGCAGTTGACCTCGGAATGACTGTCCACAGAAGCGTCCTGTGCGCTAGGAGAATGGATCCACTTTCACAGAGAGGGCGGCGTATAGGCGTCCCTGGGCGAGTAAGGAGCGCTTTACCTCGCTGATGTTTTTCCGGAACGAATCGAAGGCATGTCGCCCCGGACTACACGGCGAATGTTGCATTGTTGTTGTCGGTCGCAAGGGCAGGAACCTAATAATACATGGCGATACAGGTCGCAGGCGGTTGGGTATCTCGCTACTAGAGACCGCCTGAGCAGCTGTGCAAGCTCATGGGATCTCGAAGATCCCCTTATCAGCTCGAGATTATAGTTTTGTGCCACGAATTCAATGCACCCGTGCATCTGCCAAGTTGACGCGGTCGGAGCGATTGCTTCTCTAGATCACAAACGTTCTCTCTATCGCAAATTTCTCGAAGAGGTTACGGTATGCGCTAGACACGGTCATCAGCGATCGAAGGTCTGGTGACCTTGAAAACCTCAAGTCCGAGCAATCGGTCATAACCCAAAAGTTACATTCCTGTGGCCGCACCTGCACGCCTGAACGAATGCGGAGCCCCACGTTGCGACGAAGAAGAAGACTGGTTCGCAATTTTCCGAAAAGGTCCGCATGTCGTCGTCGATGTGACATGTCGAGTAAAATTCATCCGCGCCGAACGCTGTGCACTGATACGATAAGCGTTGGAACGTTCTTTTCCAAGAAAGTTCACATGTCGTCATCGATGCGATAGGTCGCGTACGATGCTCACAAACCAGACGCTCTGGCTTCAAGCTCGCCATATCGAGCGCATGATTGTGTCTGTACCTAAAACGGCGTCACTGAAGCTTAATCGCACGGAGTACGGTGATAAATATCCCAGGCTGCTGTGCTGCCTATGGATGCGAGTTGTGTTTTGGAATGCATTCACGCTTCGACGCTGATGCACCAGGGCAGTATTCAGTGCTTTTACGCAGTCCTCGTAACATCAACATAGCCCCGATGCCATTCACGAGTGCGATACTCCCCAGACATAAACTCAGTGAGAGAGACTCAGCCGGCGAACTCGATGTCGCAATTCGTTGCACAGTCCAGGCGCAGAGCACACCAGCCAGATAAAGCCGGAAAAAGACGGTCGACCAGAGGAACGCGCCGGGCGAAACAGCGGCAAACCAGTAATAGATCCCAAAACCCTGGGCAACGAGGCCTATCAAGCGCACGGAGACCACTGAGAAGTGCGGCGGCGGGAAGCACCACCGCAGCGCCAGCTGGGGCCAAACTGCGAGCGCGCTCCCGACAACCAGAAGCGCACAAGCAGTGAAACGTGCTGCTCGTACGGGTGGTGGTGATGGTGGCGGTGGTGGTGGTGGTGGCGTCAGCGCTGACGCCACCACAACCACCACCACCGGTACCCGAGCACGTCGGCAAGCCGTACAACGGTACCGTCCGAGAACGATACGAGCTGAGACAGCATACCAGACCCGACTACGTCGTGCGTTTATCAGCGGCACCTGAACGAACATGTTCCAGATCGG
>Ga0207433_10007805_pt1 | contig 17705 bp, 14 predicted proteins | sample YelNatPaOPGAMG01_FD_187559 | JGI IMG/M metagenome (GOLD analysis project Ga0207433, IMG submission 187559) | Hot spring thermophilic microbial communities from Obsidian Pool, Yellowstone National Park, USA - OP-RAMG-01 (SPAdes) (version 3) | ecosystem: Environmental > Aquatic > Thermal springs... | reverse complement strand
AAGAGGTAAATACGTCTTGGTATAATTGGTTGTAAAAATTAGAATTAATGACACCTTTGTATTTATTTCTCATGTATTTAGTGAAGTCGTATACATTCATTTCCATAAAGAATGCTAAATTAGAACAAACTTCTTTAGAAACTGCATTTTTGTGTTTATTAAGTAAGACAGCAAAATCATGTAATTCCTTATATTTGGAATCACTTAACATATCAGATGTGAACGATTTTGTGTATTTACTATTAATAAACATTACTTAAATATTATAAATTTATTTCTTTAATCTACATATAAATAGATTATTTTCATAAAAAAATCAATTATTTTCATAAAAAGTGTGATTATTTTAAGATATAATTTATTATTATTTAATACTTTATATTTAATCTGTTAAATCCCCACTGCACCACCGCCATCTTTTATCCAAATCATTGTGTCGTGAAGATTAAATCCTATTTCTTTAAAAAATAATGCTTGCTTAAATGATGTTCCACTTTCGTTTCCTTGAACAGTTGCATCCGAAATAATCCAAACTAATACACCACCATCTTTGGTAATTCTAAATAACTCCTTTGCGATTTCTTCAAATGGAAATGAATATCCATTATAAGTTCTTAGTCCGCCATAAGGTGGGGACGTTATGGTTAAATCCACAAAGCAATCAGGCATCTTTGCCATTGTTTCTAAATTGTTTTCATTGTAATTTTTGTTAATATCAATCATATTTTTAAATTTTATATTTCAATTAATATTAGTGGTATAAAGCCGCACCTTCGACACGCTGCAAAATGTTATGCACAAGTTTAAGGGCAGTCGATAAGCACAACCCAATTAGCACTATTATTTGTATCCGAAATAAAGTTATTACAAATAGAAATTCCACAATTCATAAACCTTATTGGTATTTCAACATTAATGGTTTTATACTCTTTTTTTTTTAGTAAAAAAACTATGAATAACAATAAATATACCTAATTTGTGTTTTTGTGGCTTGTTTAAAGTTTCGCAATTTTCATTCATTTTATCTTAATTTTAAAATTTATACTATTTAAACTCAAAATGAAAATAAGGCGCAACATAGTAGCGCCTATAAACGAGTTATAAAACATTTAAAAGTTTCTTCGTTCTTGGAAGCCAATTGAAATCATCACCACTCACCGTATATTTTGCAAGTGCATCAATTAGTTCTATTTTTAATTCATCTTGATTTGGGGCTATATTGCTATTATTATCTTCTGGATAATTGCAAAATATACTACCTTTCGTCTTTGAAAATATTCTATCGTCAATATAATAACTACCTTTGTTTGTGGTGATTTTAATTGTACCACCATCTAAATAACTGTCAATTTTTATGATTTCCATAATAAACGTTTTATAACAAGGTATATACGAAATATCGTTATATTCAATAATTAAATTTCGGTTGCCAATCAAGTGTTTCGTCAAGGTGCGCATTAGTTGCTATATCATACCGTTCAAAATGCACTTTACCACATCTTTTACATTTTTTCACATCTCTCATCAATGGCGTCATTGAGAAACCACCTACAACGCCTTTTGCAGTTTGATTACCAATTGTTTCATAATTATGCACACCTAATTTACATTTCCAATTTTTCATAAATTTATCTATTAATTAAATTACTAAACAACCTGTGTATAACATCAAATAAATGTAATAAATTTAACTAACGAAAGCACGTATTTCATTATCCTCGTTCACTAATTTGCCATCAGGACAACTCATTAAAACAATTTTTTTGTCAACATGAGCTGCTAAAAAGTCCAAAAAACTGAATTTTTCACTCAATTTAAAACTCTCAACTACTTTCAATGGAGCTGTTTCATCATCGGTTACAGCATTACCGTTCCAATAAAAATTCGGTTTTTCTACTACCGAAATGTTTTGATGTCCTAATTTTTTTAACAACTCATTCACCATCTCTTTGTTTACCATTTTTTCCATAATTTTACTTTTTTTCTTTATATTAGATTTAATAAAAATCACATTAAATCTATTTCATGTATTTTTTGTGCGTTTTTTAAATGTCTTGATATTCCTTTATGCCCTTCAATTTCATATATTTTAGCTGGATCCATATTAAGATCACATGGTATATAACGTATCCTATTATATAAATTACCTCTATTTAATAACTTATAATTTATAATAACATTTTTATATGCATCATTATCTAAAAATATATTAATATTTTGTTTTGCATTTTTAACTAATTGTTTATATACATAATAATGCTGTTTTAATGGCTTACCCAATAATGGTATTGAATTTGGTACTACTATATGATCAAATGGTCCTTCTACTAATGTAACATCAGAATCCCAATTTATTAAATATTCATTAAACATAATTTCTATCTTGCTAACTCCTTCAATGTTCTCATATTTTTGTCTGTATTTATTAACATTATCAGTATAATCTCTTCCAGTCCAAAAATTTAATTTATTAAATTTATCATATGATGGAAATATAATTCTATTATTTAATCTAAAATTATTTGGAGATGTTATAACACATCCTATATTATAATACCCTATTAATAGATCATTTATATTCCGTTTATTTAAATATTCAAATACTTCTCTATACTCTTTATCGTTTCTTTTTCCTATCAATGAAACATATCCTTTGGGTAATACAATTTCTTCTAATTCTTCTATCTCACCTTCAGTGTCTAAATATATTTTATATAAATCACTATTTTTAATATTTTTTATTTCTTCTTTATATTGTTTTAATATTGTACTATTTCCGTATTCTTTTATTAATTTATATATATTACCATACATATCATTGGTATCAGCACATGCCCAACATTGAAATTTTCCTTTTTTAAAATTTATCTCTAAATTATATTTTCCATCGCCATTATAATTACCACTATTTATAGAACAAGCTGGACAATTATATTGTATTTGTCCATCTTCAGAACATCCCCTCTTACTTTCTCCTAAGAAAGAATCCATTATATTAACTAAATTATCATAAATTAACATATAATTATCCAGAATAAGTTAATAATTTATTAAGCCGTTTACTGCAAAATATTTTTTTTATTTACAAAACAAAAATACTATCTTTATTTTAAACTACCAAAATTATTAACATTATTTAATAAAAAAATCGCTTTATAAAGAATTAACAATATAAAGCGATAAAAAAAACATTTAATGAAAAAATTATGTAGTTATTTTTATTTTATATAACAAATTTAGAATGTTATTTTTTTTGTTATATTTCCAACTGGAGATGTAAAAGTATATTTAACATATTCATCAATGTTATTCTCGTTTTTATATAGAACATAATCAATTATTTTAAAATAATTTTCTGTGGAAGTTTGTTCTTTATGTAACCATCCAAGAATACAAACAAGAGAATCAACAGCATCAAAATTTTCCTGTTTTAAATCTCCTTTCTTATTATATAGCCATACAATATTATTATAATTTTCATTAACTAACCCCCACATTATTTGCTTTTTATCTATATCCCATTTAAAATCAGAAAATAAAGTTAATTTAGAATCTTTTATGTCTTTCATGATCTTTTTATTATCATATGGAACACCCTTTTTATCTAAATATCTAATACCCATCAACTCAGGATAACTGTATTTTCTAGCATCATATGAGGATATAAATTGAGGTATAATATTTAATATTCGATAACAAGATTCAGCAATTAATGAATTAAATCTAAGAAGATCTGCAATAGTATTTACATTATTACTCCGTAATAATGGCTGTTCTATAATAATTTTTTTAATATCAGTATCTTTGTATTTTAACAAAAATTCATTTTCAAATATATCTTTCTTTAAAAATAATGCTTCAATTCCTTTTATGTTTTTGGGCGTTTTAGGAGCTACATGAGTTAATTCAATAATTTTTCCATCATTTAACCCATTTCCTGTCATATATAAACATATACCGATTGTTTTTGTTGATACATCTAATCCTAATATAATTTCTGGAATTTTTTCCATATAATAATCTTTTATTAAAAAAATATTAAATATATATAATTTGTCAATATTTATTTTTGAAATATGAAAAAAAATAGTTATATTTGTTGTATAAATAAATTATATATAAAATTTTTAATTTAATTAAATCAAATGATAAAAAAAATTATTCAAATAAGTGATTTACATGTTAGAAAAAATACTAACAGATATGAAGAATATAAAGAACAATTTGATAAATTTCTTAATCAGGCTAAAGAAATATGCGAAAATTATTCTTATGGAGAAGTTAGAACTGTTATTTGTGGGGATATTTTTCATGACAAAATAATAACATCTAATGAACAAAAAGTTTTTATATCCAGTTTTTTAAAAGAATTAGATAATTTTTGCGTAACTATTGTATATAGTGGAAATCATGATATACTTGAATCTAATTTTGATAGAATGGGAAGCATATATCCATTATTCAATATGATTAACTTCAAAAATACTTTCTACATAGATTTAATAAATGATTATAAAAGTGGCTTTTTTGTGGATGATAACATAGTGTGGGTTTTATATAGTATATTTGATAATTTTAAAAGACCTAATATTGAAGAAATGCGATTAGAGGAAAAGAATAAAAATAAAATATTTGCTGGACTATTTCATGGTCCTATTGTTGGATCATCAAGTGATATGGGATTTCAAATGGAAAATGGCATATCTCCAGAAATATTCAATGGATGCGACGTTGTTTTGGCTGGAGATATACATAAATATCAAACAATTAAATATAATAATATTGATATTGTTTACCCAAGTTCTCTAATACAACAAAATTATGGAGAAAATGTAAGTGGACATGGATATGTAGTATGGGATATAAATGGAAATAAAATAACCCATACGCACCATCAAATTGAAAATGATTATGGGTTTTATAAATTTAAGATATCATCAGTAGAAGATATAGAAAATAATAAAGAACAAATTATTAACCGTTGACTTTTAGCATGGGCTAACATAAGTTATATAGCCATCAGTTCCTAATTGAACAACATACCAAGGTCCTGTTCCTTGTAATGATAATGCAATATATTTACCGTTATATTCGTTTGGATAAGCCACGGTTACTGGCGTTGTTAAAGCCGAATCAATATATAAAATATTTTTTGTTGTTAAACCTGCATTTTGTGCTGGATTTATATAATAGCCTGTTCCTGCTGTTGCTGACCTACATGCGTCTAATGGTGTATCATATGTTGTTGTTCCTCCCATATATACCATTGCCATAATTGATGTTGCTGTATAATTAACATTTATTGTTTGCTGAAGTAATGGATTTGAAACGTGTTGTAATGTAATAGTTAATGTTCTATTTTGTGATGACGTAATAGACGCTACTGTAATATTAGTTGCAGTTAGTGTGTTTCCTGGTATAATTATTCCTTTGGTTACTGTAAAATAATTTGTATCACCTGAGGTAGTAACATTATAATTATCCAATCCACCCGCTATACTTACTCCTATTGTAACTCCACTATTTGTATCAGATAATGATACTGTATGTTGAGTTACATTTAAATATAATGCTTGTATTGTACAAGATGCTACTTGATTATTATTTAAATTTTGTATTGTCAACGTATCGTTACCCCAATTTGTTCTTGTACATTGTAATTGTGTAGTTGTACTATCACCCGATGTTGGTGTAACAGAAATTATTGAAGGTAACCCATTAATAATCCATGGATCTGTAGATGATATATTTATATTCTGAATATCTGATGTAATACCATATGAATAAACTAATGAATTAGATATGGTAATATCATGCTCAGCTATTGTAATTGGACATGCTCCAGAATTAATACGTCTTGGGACATTTTCAGTAGTATTTCCATTTACTGTCCTATTTGATATTATAAGACCATTATATTTAAGTTGTAAATAATCACAAAAGTCATTCATACGCTGTTCATAAGATGCTTCATCAAGTTCTTCCATTTCTAATATAGTTATAGCACCATAAGTATTTCCACTATAAGATGTCATACCACTATCTGGAAATATACCCAAACCACTCTCTACAACACTACCAGTGTTTACGCCATTAATATATGTTAATATATTAATATCTAGCGTTCTTTCATATCCATTATTTATATCACCCATTTTTATAAAAATTTTTAATAAAAATATGTATAATTAGCATCATATGTAGGACTAACTGATATAATACTTGCCGATAAAATTGATGTAGCTCCATTTGACAATGTTGGTGTTATCATATTAGATACTGTGCTATTTACTGGTATTGTAGCATTTGTTGTCAAAAATACGTTGTTATTATCTTCAAATTCTATTGTAACAGATAATGATGTATAAGTTGCTAATGATGCTGTTGCATACACTTGAGTTGAACCACTTATATTTGCTTTTACTAAATTATTTGTTAATGATACTGAGCTACCACTTGTACAAATAGAACTGTTCCTCTCTGCTATATTTGAACCTGTTGAACCACTAATTGATGGATCTATAGATAATCCAGGATTTAATTGTTTTAAATACGAAATAAAATCATTTAATCTAGTTTGAAAATTACTATCACTCATTATCGCTAAATCATTATATGTTATAGCCCCATAATTTCCAAAAGCATTAAGTCCAGAATAGTTCGTTCTATTTGTTTCTACATTATTAACATAAGTTGCTACTGTTATATCTAATGTTCTTTCTAAACCGTTATTAATATATGTTGACATAATATTGTTATTTTATAAATATGTATAATTATAATTATTATCACTACTTGGTGTAATGCCAGTAATTATAGCATTACTTATTGTTATTGTATCCCCATTAGTATTTGCATAACCATAAAAATCTGGACTGGTTGAATCCATTTGTATTGTAATAATTTGATGTGTCCCATCTGACATTCTTATCGAGACAATAACTGATAAAGTAGAGATCGGCGGATTAATATATGTTGGAGTTAATGTTATTGTATCAACCCCATCATTTGAAATGTTAATTAAATTATTCACAATAACATGTTGAACTTGCGCACAGGTATAATTCTTCCAATTATAAGTATATGAGGTTACATTTTGTAATACTTTTGTACAAGTATAATTTTTCCAATTATAACTATATGAAGTTGTATAACCAGATGTAGAACCAGATATAGAATCAGATACTTTTTCACAAGCATAATTTGTCCAAATATTAGCATATGATATAACAGCTGTATCTTGGGTAATATCTATAGTTTTAGTTAATGAAGAATTTGATAAATGAGTTAAAGTTAATGTTGCTGTTATATCATTAGTAATTGTTGTATTTGGATTAACTGTTAATGTTAAAATATTATTATTTTTATCTATTGTAAGATTATTATTAGTAAAATTATTATTAGATAAAGAATAACCATAGTCTACTGTATTTCCGCCATATATAAATACATTTATGTTTTGTGTTCCACCATTATTTGAAAAATGAATTGTAGAAATATTTGTTTCTAAATATAATGCTTGTACTCTACATGTTACTATTTCATAAGTTGTTGTATTTTGTAATGAAATTGTACCATTGCCCCAACTTGTTCTTGTACATTGTAATTGTGTAGTTGTACTATCACCTGATGTTGGTGATACATTTACTATAGTTGGATCATTATACAACATCCAATTATTTTTAGAAGTCATAGACACATCTTGTACATCTGATGTATTGTTATATATATATGTTAACATGTTATCAATACTTATTGTTCCAGTCATTCCGCATATTTGGGGATTATATTGCTCTGTCATTCCAGAATAATTTGAATGTATAAATATTCCAACAACTTCATAGTAATTCGGATTTGGATTTTCTTGTATAGTTGAATCCAACATAATAGCTTGTTTTAAACCACTAATATTTATATCATTACCGTTTCTATCAAGGCTTATATTTGGATTAGTTGTAGATACCTTTTTTAATAATGATGCATATACAAATCCATCATTTAATCCGCTACAATAAAAATTAGTAAAATCAGCAACCCATGTATAATTATAAGTTAATAAAACATTAAATATTACTGTACTAGGTATAACTTGTTCTATATATGGCATTATAATTGTGAAAAATTCATTAGAAAATTTATCATTTTCTTCTCTGATTACTAAATCTACATTTTTTGTATTAATAACTAACTTATAATTATCTATACTAGCATTATCAACTGATCTTGTATTAAAATTATTATCTGTTATTGATGAAGTATTACAGCTAAAATATGGCACATCTGTTTCAACACCATTTATTAATCTTTTTCCCAAAATAGTTTTACTATTAATGGAATATGTTGGATCTATATTTAACCGTTTATTTAATGTTGACCATGATTTTTTATTATCTACATATCTTGTTAAATTAAATTTATAATTAAATAAATCAGTATATTGGCTTAAATTAGATGTTTGTATACATAATGGCGTATTATCTATAGTATATTTAAATAGCCCTGCCGATGGTGGATTTAAAAAATCATTAGTAGTTCCAAAATGAAATATATAGTCTAATCCTCTATCATATTGACCATATCCTACATGAGGATTATTTCCAGATTTATCTTCTATTATACTAATTAATGAATTTATACTAATATTATATTGTTCTTGTATATTATCATCATTAATGTAATTTATTATAGTAGAATCAAATTCATTCGTTGGAACATTATACCATCCATTAACATTTCTATAATTTGTTATATCTTGTAATATAAAATAATTGCTAACATTTGTATTTGTTATATTAGCAACATAATACGTAATACATGGATATAATATAACTTTATTAATATTATATAAATCTGTAATATTTGTTACAAAATTAAGATATGTTACTGTTTCTTTATACCATCCTCCTGCTTGTTGATAGTATAATTTGGGAGAATTTCCCTTAAATGCTGGAACTCCTGTTCCGTCATCATCTCTTTCTATGCATAAACCATATAAATCATCTACATTTTGAATTTCATTAATACTTTCAACTTGAGATGCTGTTAAAATATCTTGATTATATTCAATTCCATCTAGAGTATATGATGTTGTGGCATTTAATTTAGATATATTAGCTACATCAGTTAAAGAAAATGGTTCTGATGCTACATAAATATATTCTTTTATATCCCATAAACTTCTTGGAACACCAAATAAATTCATTATCATTTCAATAGAACGTTTTGTTCCTTTACATCTCATTATATAAGGCAAATTTATAAATAATCTTTTATAAAAAATATGCTCTGTTTGATATGCATTGAAACCACTACTATAACCTGGATATAAAATATTAGTAGTTATAATTTCACTATTAATATCTTTATAATTATCATTATATATAATAGATGTTGGATTTATACCTCCATAATTTATAGCATCTTTTAATAAAATATCAGGCAAATTAGATTTCCCATCATATGTTATTGTATTAATAAATGATATACCGTTAGCATATTTTTTTATTTCATCTAATTCTCTTCCATATATTCTAATTAGTTTTTCCATATGAGTCATGCCTAAAACATAATCACTTATAGAATCAGAATTATCACTTATTTGAGATGTTAAATCCAAATTTTTAATTGCTTCATGAGTTAACATTCTATATAGATTATCTGTACTATATGAATCTAATATAGATGCTGCTGAGGTTAAATCATTTATATATCTTGAATAATCAATTGAAGTTATATCTAAATTCCATCCATCTTGACATCCCCATGTAAATTGAGTTAACACATTTTGAATACCATTTTCAGTTTCTTGTGGTATATTAAATTTACTTGTATATATTGGATTACTATATCTATTTAATAAAATTTTTTCTAAATCATTTAATGTATTGAAAAAATTATTAATATATTTTATTTTTGGACGTATATGAAGTCCATTAAATGGCGATATTGCATTACCATTTATATCTGATACTAATGCAGTTATTTTTTCTAAATCCGTTGTGGCTATTCCGTCTATAGTTACATAATGATAATTTAATATTATAGTAGTCCCACTAACTCCTCTAAATATTATTTGGCTTAATACATCTATACCGCATATATTAGTAAAAGATTGAGTAAATCCTGAGGATGATAAAGGTTCTGATGTGTCTTCATTTAATATAACAGTTGTATAAGGAGTAGTATTTCCAGATAAACATGACGTTATAGTTTCTTCTTGACATGTTATAATTTCATATTCAGAAAAATTATTAAACATATCATTCAATGGGGCTGATGCCATTAAGGTTCTATTTGATAAATCAATTAAAAATTGATTTTCAACATCATATTCAAATTGATTAACATGTGGAGATATATAAATAGAACCTGGAAAATTAGTAATTATATCAGATATAGATGCTCTAACCAATTCATATATTGAGCCAAAATATCCAAAAGATGCTAAATCGGTATAATCAGTGTTAATTATTATATCATTATTTGCATTCGCTTGTAATGTTGCAGATAAATCAATACTCTGATCTGCTGGAATAACATCTGTTAGTCTCCAAAAATCATCATTATATGAATCAGTGTTTGTAGGAGGGCTTATCCAACTTGATAAATTATATTGCTTTTTTTTATTGGCTTGATCTATAATACTAAACGCAAAATTACCTTCGGATAATATTGTATTATTATTTGAAAATAAATTATTATCTCCAAACGTTACAAAATCTTGTTCAAAAATAGTACCATCATTTGTTATTAAATGAGTATATTTTTTTGTAAAATTACTATGCGTTATTGTATATCGTGATGCCATTATAAACTATTAACTATAAAAATATTATGATGGAATAATAGAGTTCCATTCTTGAGTTGTGTCAATTGATGCCCCATTATCTTGTCTTACCTGATATAAATCACTATTTGTATAGCTATCTTTTATCTGATATAATTGAACTTGCTTATAAATCTCATGATTTTTTGTATAAGTTGTTAATAGACCATTTCCTAATGATCTTACTTGGTCTCCAGCTACTAATAGCGCTAATGTATCAGCATCATTTTCAACCATTTCTATTTCCATCATTATTGGATTAAATTTTGTATTAATAAAACATATTTTTTGCCCAACTTGTCCAATAAATGGCATTGCATTTGGTTTTGTATTTGGCGCTGTTGATGGAGTTACCGTTATAAAAACCAAGTCAGAAGCATCATTATATATATATCTTATTGATTTTTGACTTCCGCTTACTGTGTTTACATTAACAGGTTCCACTTTGTTATTTGAAGTTATAATACGATAATAATCCTGACGATTATTATTTGAATCAAAATATTCAATTCTATATCCAACTAATGATCCATTATTCATAAAAGATGAACCTGCATTAACAGAACTTATTTTAACTATTATACCCTGAACATTTGGATATGCTGATAGCACATTTACATCTTGTATTGTTGCATAAACTTCTTTTGGCCGTATATATACAGTATATATACCAGGTTTTGAAAACTGAGTTAACGGCAATTTTAAGTTATATAATCCTGGTAAATCATTAACTCCATAAGAAGTATATGTTTGTTCGGTTGAGTCTATAATTGGAGATAATAAAACTTCACTTGCATTTAATGATAAAAAATTTACAAAATTTTCATCTGTTTCGCTTCTGCTTGGGCGATAATTATACCAAATATCAACATCATTTGCTGTAATATTTGCTGCTCTTACTGTTCCATATGTACCATTTGCCATTTTTCTTTTATTTTAAATAATATTAAAGAAACCATTACCATAAGTTATCAATTGATCTAAAGTTTTAATTTCGTTTAACTTTAAATGTTTTTCCCATGCATTGTTATTTCCTCTGTCTATAAATACTTCATTATTTATATTTGGTGTATCTATTATACCCATTAAATATTCTTTTTTATTAATTTTTGATAAATTAAATGTATTTTGATCTGAAAATTGTTTATAATCTAAATTACTATTAATTGGTAATGATAATGTATTATATGTTGCATCACTTAATGTTGTATTTGCCATATAATTATTTAATGAATCATATACAACAGTATTTGATGATGATAATACATAATTAGTTGTTCCACTTTCTAAATATCCTATATATGTATCTACATATTTAATTCCCGTATTTGGTATATCTCCGTTAGCATCATATTGTACATCAATTAAATATTCATATACATCAGTTGCCATACTTAAATCATTTGATATTGTTTCTGTAATATTCGTTATATAGCTATAATAATATGTTGTATTACCATTATTATCTACTATGGTATTTAAATTTAATTTTAATCCAATTTTATAATAGCCATTTGGATCCATAAAAGTTAAAACACTTCCGCCTCCTTGATATGACATTAAACTTGATAATTTACTATCAGTTGTAACTAATGCATTTGTTATATTCGTTTTGTTTATTAATATATTATCATTAGTTCCGTCTGCATCATTTCTTATATTTCTAATCCAATGTACATAATCATTTCCATTCATTATATATGAAGTGAAAAATCCAGTAACAGGATCTGAATTATATGAATCAAAATAAAATGTATCTTCTAATGAAGAATAAACCCCACTATATGTAAGATCATCTAAATTATTACCAGACATTAATATATATGTATTGTTATTAAATATAACTACATCTCCAACATTATATGATTGTCCTGGTATCCATTCTTGGGCAATACTATCAAATATACCCATATTATCATATTCTTTACTAATAAACAAAGATATATTAATAGATGCTGTATTCAAAGAATATGAATTATATTGTAAATAGTCAATAGTTGGAGCATTTATAAATTTCCATTTATTATTTATATAATCATAATCATAATAATAATTCAATGTATCTCCTAATACAGAATAAATAAATAACAACATTTGTGTTCCACCATATAATAAATAATTTTGATATTTTATATTATATAGTCCATTATTATAATTTTGATAATCACAATTATTTATTAGATAGTTTTTAATGAATAATTGAAAATCATCCATTATGATTTTTATTCTTTTTATATCTTTATATGTTAAATATGCTAAATTATTTAATGGAGAATCATTAGGTAAGAATGAAGATACAGCAGCTATATCAATATCAGAAAAAATACCTCCCCACCCATATTTATTTTCACTTGGAGTTACCCAAGATCCATTAATATAGTGATTTATTCGACAATTGTGATTAACTTTTGATAAATAAAATTCTATTGGTATTTGTTTTTTTATAATTTCCATTATACTACTTTTCCTTCAAAAACATCTATTGTTAAAATGCCATTATTAAATATAACATTTTGATTTTCTATTTTATTATTAATTGTATCAAAATAATATATATACTCATTAGTTTCTTTATTAAATACGCTATATAAACGTAAATAAGCATATTGTTTTAATAATACCCCAGATGTAACATTGTCTAAAAATAAATTATTTGCGCTTATTCCATTTGATGAAGAAGGCATTCTATTAAAAAATAAAGATCTATGCCCAGTTAAAGCATTATTAAACTCAATTCTTAAATAAATAGGTTTTGGATTTAAATTTGTGTCATCACTTTTATAAGTATATAAATAAAATCCTTCTGATGAATTATTATCTATATTTAAATTTGGGTTGTTAATTGTAAATGTTGTATAAAATGTTTTAATATTTGAATTATTATTTGAATTATTATTTGTACCTTTATTTGTCGTTATTCTATATCCATTTGTATATTGACTAAATAAATTTCCAGCATTAATAAATATTGTATTATATGCTAATAACAATTGATTTGTTGGAATAGGGCTATCATAATATAATAATCTAATAAAAGTTTTCTTTAAAGAAGTTTTTTGATATTTTATATCCGTATCTACAAAGCCTAAATTTCCTAATAATGTTGTATTTTCATCCCAACTTGGTATATTTAAATATTTATTATAAAAATGAAAATTAATTTTTATTTGTTGTATTTTACTATATGATGGTATCTGATTTGTTATTGAATTATAATAATATGGAATATATCTTATTTTTTCCATATCAACAATTGGATTTATAGAAGCATTCTCTTGTTCAATAATAAAATTATTTTGTATATCTTCTGTTTGATTTACGTTCGTATTAAATATATCATTTATTTGAATTGGTATATTAAATCCTGTGTTATCTTTCCATATATAAGCATTTTTAAAATCTATATTATATATCGTATCTATATTATCTGTTGGATTTGTTAAATAAAAATCTGTATAAGTATTATCACAAATATTATGATCTGTTATTACAACTATAGAGCTATTAGGATAATTTGTTAACGGAATTGGTGTATCTCCATCAATGTAATCAATATAACCACAATATGTACATATATGTTGATTATAACCATTGTTATTAACTATCTTATGAATTACTGTTTGCCCACAATATGAACATAGTCTAGGTGCGTCTTCATAAACACTATACGCATAAGCTACTTCATTTCCTGTTTGCAATGCTGGGGTATACGATGTTCTATAAATAGTTTGAATAGTATTGTTTATTGTTTCTTTATATGTTAAATCAATTGGTATTATATTTAATAATTGAAAATTATTAACATAAAATTGAATAGGAGATTGTACAGTAACTGTTACTACAAAATTATTAATATTTATACTATCTCCAGTTAACAAATTATGAGGAACTGTAGTTGTAAAATAAATATAATTTGCATCTGTTGTTACAGAACTAATATTATATGTTATTATATCTGGTTTAATATTATTTATATTAATTTTATAAATTAACATTGCGTATTAATAGGTTTATCTGTTGTAATTGTTGACGTTTTGATTAATCTATTTCCAATTAAATCACTAGGAAAATTAGTATATAATAATCCATAATTACCAAATGGATCTTGACGTTTTATTATATTGTTAAAAGATTGATTAATATATAATGCATTATTTGTAAAAATAACATTATCTAAATCACTATTATTTTTTAAATTATGCCATATATATCTACCATCTCCTAAATCTGTTGCATAAGATGGCGTATTTACATCATAATTACTTATCGTATATATTATATCATTTCTTATAACGCCATTATTATATAAAGCTTTATATATATCATCTGTTTTTACAATACTAAAATCATATAAATCATTTATATCTACATACACAATAAATGTATTATCTAAAATAATGCTATTTGATAAATCTTTTATAATAATTCTTACTACATCTCCAGTTGATAAATTATGCGGTATATTATTTAATAATGTAAACTTTATATATTCAAATGTATAAGTAGCAGATGATAAATCTACAATTGTATATGCTATTTGTCTATTATTATGACTATCTATATTATTCCAACGTGTAAATACACTTTGTTGAATATCACTTGAAAATTGAGATATTGAAATCTTAAAATGTGGATTATAATAATACCCTTCAGGTCTTGGTCCAACCACTAATCTTCCTCTATATATAAATGATGTATTGGTACAAACTTCTTTTCCTTCTCCATTAACATATGTATAACCAATTTCATTAGGAAATGATGTTGCATCTGGATTTATATTATAATAAATACCATCATCCATTATTATGTCATTATATGTTAAAATAGTATCCGATGCTAATGTGCTCTCTCTTTGAATTGTATTAAATCTATGATAAATGGGTTCTAATATGATCTCAGTATCCTGTATTGGTATAAATTCAACAATATCACCATAAAATTGAGTGTATCCAGATGTAATATTTTCTTCAATTGCTTTAGGGGATTTGGTGAAAATTAAGTTTGGTTGTGTACTATCATTTGGAATTAAATTTGAAACCAATATTTCTGGTGGCATATTATCATCCCCATTAGAATAAACAGAATTACCACTAATATTATGTATATAATGAATACTACTATAATTAGGATATGCAAATTCATTATTTGACATAATACTACTTGGAAAATTTTTAATTGAATCATCAAATTCATTTAAATCTAATAAATCAAAACCAGATGAAATAGAACTAAAACACCCAGAAGATTCATTAGGTTCATTTCTTTTCCTTAATGTTAAATATAAATTTGTTAATGGTCTACCTCTATTATCATTCAAATTAGTTATATTTATATCATCAGTAAATATTATTTGAGAAATTTGATCACCATATATTGTATTTGAAAATCCTAAATCTGATAATGTGCTTTTATATGATCCTTGATTATTGCTATTTGATATTACACTAAATTTTCTTATATAATATTGTGAAGGTATATTATTAACTATTTTTACAATTCTTCCTCCAAATACACCATTTTTTGTATTAAAATATGTATATTGATAATCATTAAATGTTTTTATTATAAAAAAATGCTTTATATCATTTCCATTTAAATCTCCTGTATTATATACAGTAAATATATAAGATTTTGGATTACCATTAACATCAATTGTTATTTGAATAGTATCCCCAATTAATAAATTATGTTTATATGGCGTTTTGCATACTATAAATGAACCATTTGTTTGAGTATATTGAGTAAATGACATTAATGGAATACCATTACCAAAAATAGCATCATAAACTAAAAAATTAGTATTATCACTAGATGATGGATAAGTTAAATAATAATCCCAATTATATTCTACCTTTTTATTAATAGTATTATTAACTATTGATGATACAACCTTTGGTTTTAATAAAAATAAATCACGATGTGGATATAGATCAATAAAGTCACAAACATTTTTATCTTGAATAAATTTAATTTGATTAAATTCAGTTGTGCCAGAATCATATGTTTTTATCTTTCCTTTATTTTTAAATCCAACCCATCCATTATTCTCCAATAAATTATTCTGTATTGAATCAGGAAATGATATTATATCATCCATTGTATATATGTGATATTTTGGTTCTTGTATATCATGATCATCTAAATTATTGGCTATTTTGAATGTATTACTCCTAAATAAATGATTATCAAAAATATCTAAACCACAATATATTGTGTATCCACTTATATATCCATCTAAATTCATGTTAATATCTGAATCAGTATATAAGCTATCCCCTTCAAATAATTTATTTATACGTTCATCTGTATTATTAATATTTGTTGTTAATACATTATTATTAGTCAATATGTTTCCTGTTGTATTATCTTTTATTATACTTAACGGATTATATAAAACATTACTTGCAATTGTGTTTATTGTAAATATAAATCTATAATTATTACATGCATTTATCTCATTTTGAAATACATCATATTCATTAATAATATCTGAAATATCATCTCCATATGGTAATGGTTTTGTATTTTGCTTTAATGATATAGATATATTATTATCTGTATTTTGAGCAGTTTTTGATCTAGCTGTATTTAATAGAATTGTATGAATCATTTGTATTTATTACTCTTTTATATAAATATCGTCTACATTAATAACTGATATAATGTTATTATTTAATTTGTTATTTATTTTTTTTTAATATACTCTTTTAATGTATTTATTTCTTCTACTAATTTTTGAATAACACTATTTTGTTCTTGAATAGCAGCAACTAAATAAGGTATTATTTGAATATAATTTATACCTTTATATTTTCCATCATACATATTTTTAACTGTATTTGGTAATATTTTTTCTAATTCCTGCGCTATCATTCCAAAT
>Ga0207433_10007804_pt1 | contig 17705 bp, 15 predicted proteins | sample YelNatPaOPGAMG01_FD_187559 | JGI IMG/M metagenome (GOLD analysis project Ga0207433, IMG submission 187559) | Hot spring thermophilic microbial communities from Obsidian Pool, Yellowstone National Park, USA - OP-RAMG-01 (SPAdes) (version 3) | ecosystem: Environmental > Aquatic > Thermal springs... | reverse complement strand
TTTTAAAAAACAGGTTTGTTAGAAATTCGCTTCCTAAAACACATAGAGGCGCCAGTATGAATAGTAATATGTGGTAGAACCTTGTCACGTTTAATGTTTTGGACATGCCTGGCATTATTATGACTAGCCCTAGGAAGAGCATGGCTACGAGCGTTAGGAAGAAATATTCGGTTTCGAGTTTAACTTCTACTTGTTTTGTAATTAATCCCATAAAACCGAATACGATTAAGAGTTCGGTGAGGTAAACGAAAACTCTGCTTATTAGGTTCCAGATGGTTTCTGGCTTTTCGAGTCCAAGGGCTCTCAATACAGTTGGCTCCCTAGAAGACGGATTGAAGAATTCATCTAGCTGCCCAAGCACGTAGTTTCCAAAGGACAAAGTGCTTTCGAAGACCGTTGAATTAGACGTGTATATGTACCATGTGAACATCACCACCAAAAGAAATGCGGCCATGGTTATTGTTGCTTTTTTAGTAAGCTTTCTTGTAAGTAATAATACTGTTAATATAGCGAGAGATACTAGGCCTAGAAAAATTTCTGCCACGGCGTAGTGGGAGATCACCATTGCGACACTGAAGATCACGTAACACGCTTTGTTAAAAATTGACTTTTTATTGTTGAATATTGTGATTAACAGTAGAGCTAGGAAAAGCTCGGCGATCATTTGTCTACCTAAGCCTATCATCTCTGTGAAAAAGGTTGTAGAGGATATAAAAAGGAAAACTGCGAAGAAAGCTCTTTTGTGGCCGAAATTTTTTTGCCAAAATTGGAATAGGGCTAATGGCACTATAGAGAAAATTATTGGGTATATTATTTTTCGTACGTATAACGGATTTATGTTTAGTATTTTAGAGTATATTGTGGGAAGAATCGTGAGGCTTGCCATCGAGTTTAGTCTGCCATGTAATTGTTCTTGGGATAGTGTGGAGTTCCAATAGCCTTGAGTTTCCGTGGATTCGTAGATGAATAGTTCGTATGAAGTGTCAGACCCGTAGGAAATTGGATATTTGAATACTAAAGCTGCGTGGAGTAGAATGGCAAGACTTGCTATTAAAACAGCGACTTTGTAGATTTTAGAGGGGAATATTTTGTTTGATAATGCTCCTATAGAAAAGAGTAATGCTATCAACCCTAAGGTTAGAAGTAGGATTGTATTGTCCTTGTACATAGTCATCCATATTGTGCCTGCTATACTCGTGATAATGATTATTAAGAGAAAAATGTGGCCTTGATGCGGTCTTCCATTTATTCTTAATTTTTGTAAAACGCTGTAATTGTTCCTCAAAATTACAAGGATGGTGCTTGCAAATATAAAGATGTTTAGAGCTGTTAATATAGGGACTGGGGAAAGGGGCCAGGGAATGCCGAACAAAAATCCAAGCTCGTTTACTAGTAAGCCGATGAACATTAGGAAGGCAACGCTTAACCCTACTGAAAATGTTAGGATTTCCATTTTTCTAATCTCATCCGGCTTTAGCAGTTGGATGATGAGTAAGCCTGGCGCTATCGTGAAGTATGCAAAGCCAAATATTTGTTTAGCTACCGAGACGTCGAGAAATATTAGAGCATTTGCTACCAGCTGGAAAGCTGTTAAAGTTATTAGGGTTTTTATTTTTTTGTTTTGCATTTTTTCACCGAATAAATTGTATCGTAATACATAAGATTAATTAACTTGAAACTCCAAATAACTTTATTAGTTTAGAGGTATTTGTTTATGCTTCGGATAGCAGTATTTCAGGGCTGTTCAAAATTGTGGAATATGCGCTTTTATAAAATTGCTTTAGTGCTCGTTATTATCGCCGGAGTCGTTGGCTTATCCATCGCTGAAAACATAGACCGTGTAATCATACACAACTCTGGCACCATAATTCCTAAAATCACTGCGAAAAGTGGCTATTGGCGAGACATACAAGATGCAATAAACATAGCTGCGTCTCATGGCATATCCGAAGTTTATATTCCTGAAGGCGCATGGAATTTTGTAAATGTCAATGAGAGCTGGACAGGCGCAAGAGTGGTTATACCAGCAGGGGTAAGTCTATTCGGAGCACCAACAGAAAGATACGAGAACGGTTCCGTGAAAGAATGGAAAACCATCTTAATCATGCCATGGGACATGCCTGGAGATAACAGTTGGAACCCGCCGCACTGGTTTAAAATACAAGGAAATTCTGACCCTACCAAGCCTTCTCGATTTTCAGATATTAAGCTGGTTGGATACAGAGAAATAGACCATAACTCAACACAGATATATAGAGGCATAGTGGTAGAGAGCGTGATAAACTTTCGCATCGACCATTGCTACTTCAGACATATACCTGAAGGGATTGCGGTAAGAGGGCATTACTGCTGCGGTGTTATCGACCATAATGTTTTTGATAATGTATATGGATGGCATGGAGGCACCGTTTGGGCTAATCGAACAATAGGATACGGTATAGCAGTTGACCGAACTGTTTATTATGAAACTGAATGGCCAAACCTTCAAGATATATTGGGAAAATATACAAACTTTACAGTTTTCATTGAAGATAATGTATTTACAAGGTGGAGGCACTGCACGGTAGGAAACAGCGGAGCTCACTTTGTTTTTCGCCACAATATTGTTGTTGGCGGTTGTGCTATGAACGAGGTTGACCAGCATCCAAGATACCCTGGGCAAGAACCATATGTTCCATGCAGAGCAGGCGAAGTCTATGAAAACGAGTTTCTAAACCCAGAGCAGGCAGGAATCTGCATCTACCTTTTTGCTGGGGGCGGAGTTTACTTTAACAACACCCTTGTAGGTTATGGACAGTTCTTATATACAGCAGATACCAGTTGGGGCGATATGGTTAATCCAAAAGACATATATATTTGGAACAACAACATTGGAAGTGCCAACTTATATGGTGGAAGTGCTCAAGTAGGCACAGAGGTATTTTTCTATCAACCAAGTTGGTACACACCATATCCATATCCACACCCATTAACATCTCCGTAAAGCACAAAACTCCAAAAACAATAAGCAAAAAGGTAACACATTTAAGTTTCTCGTTTTATACTTGTTTCTTCTATGTATCGATTAAAAAATCTAATAAAATTGTTACAAAAGTTTTCTTCTTTGAATTTTTCTGCAATTTTAACCATTTTCAGAGCTTTTTGAGGAGACCACACATTAATTTCTTTCGTGATTTTTTCTGCTGCTCCATTAATGCTTTTATATCGGAGTTCTTCCGGTACAAATTCTCTTGGTCCCCCAGAATCGTGAACTATCGGGATGCACCCCATCGCCATAGCTTCAGCTATTGAGATTCCAAAATGCTCACCAACCGATGTGTGCAAGTAAACTTTTGCAATTTTTAGCGTCTTCTTCACTTCTAACCTAGATGCTTCTGGTAAAAATTTCACTCTATCAGTTAGATTGAGCTTTTTAGTTAACCTCTGTAATGAAAGAAACGTATTCAACGTGACATTATCATATATACGTCCTATTATGACAAAATGTGTATTACTGCCAGTAAGTGAGGCAATATATGGAATCTTTTCTAACCTCTTTGAAGAACGAAAGCGCGAAATCGTAACCACCAAATTTTCCCGTTCCTTTTCAGCTAAATCTTGTACATTAGAAATAAAATTTGCAGAAGAAACTGGTGGATATAAAACCTCAGCTTTCAAACCCAAAAAATTTTCAATTTCTCCCGCTGTATATCGACTATTAGCAAGTATTAATTTCTTGTTACCATCTACAAAGTTCCTTTCAAAAACAACGTATGGTGCAGCGCAAACCTGAATTAAACGTCTGCTTTTCAAGTATGGGAACTTCTTCCTATAATCAAAATGGTTCGAAAACGGAAAATGAATGTAAGCAACATTCGTCCACGGAAAAATGCGCCGCGAATAAACATCTACCCACACATCACATTTTGACTTAAAAATATATGAGCGAAAAATCGTTTGGTAAAAATCTAATAGATAATATGGACGAACTAACGAGGGCTTAACAATGACTTTAATGGAAGAATCAAAATCAATCGTAAAAAACTTTCCAATTTCCTGTCGATTTACTCGGTTATTAGTAAAAAGCACCACTTGATAACCATTTTGTGCCAACGCATTCGCAATGACTATCGCTACATATTCGGCTCCACCGTAAACATTTAACGTAGGAATAAAAACACCAACACGCATTCCCAACACCTTGCTCTATTCTAGAACACTAGAACATTATATTAGTGCGGTTTGAAAATTGGCGAAGTTGAACTTAACCTACTTATCCACACGATATACATCTTTTTGAGGGGGAGTGCATATAATGGACCGCACCTAATCGGTGCGACATTACCACAGACAACGATACAGATGATTATTTTCTTTATAAGCCAGAGTGGAACGCGATATACATCACAAATATATAAATAATGGTGGCTTAATATCCATCCGTTGCGTCATTTTTGCGCATCATTTTGTTTCCAACCTATGAGCAAAAAGCCACCTAATTGGCTTCGAAGAATAGGGATTCTTCGTATTAAATTTTCGATAGTCAATACAGAATACACCAACCGAGGAGAAAGCCTGAAAAATATTCTTAATAAAGACGCTGGAAGGATACCTGACATAAACAATTTGCATCTCACGCCCTTTTCCTCAAGGAATCTGATTAACACTATTGGTGAGAAACCCTGGGCATATGGTTCCACTAACTTATAGTTTTCTTGAACTTGTTTAAAGCGCTTCTCAACACGAAAGATGAGACGAATCGAATCCATTAATCTATGAAAGAAACTATTCCCGTTTGGTTCAAATAGACTAATAGCTTTTGACGTTCTTAACATTTCGATTAAAGCTTTCTTCCAATTAGGGAAATGATGTAGCGCTTGAAACGTCATACTTATGTCAAACGCTCCATCCTTAAATGGAAGGTATAAAGCGTCAGCCACTATCCACTCGACAGATTTTACCCTGTCGTAACCTAGCTTTACCATTTCAACCGAGATGTCAACGCCAAAGACTTTTGCACCGCAAACGACAGACCACTTATGATATTCTGATGATCCACATCCAACATCCAATACGCTTTTGTTTTTCAATCCGCCAAGAACGGAGGCCATTTCACAGAACGCTTTTGAATAAATGATTTCTCTAATTTTAATAAGCTCCAAAGCAGTAACAGATGAATGAGTTTTTCCTCACTCCGCCAAATTCTACCCCAATAATTCCAAGCACGAAGATTCGCTTTTGTGACTTCCAGTTCTTTTTTTGTCAAGGCTTTTTTAAGTTTTTTATCATTCTTATGCCGCATGTTTAAACACCTGTTAGTCCAGATACCTAACTGATTCAGACTTATTCAGTGATTTTTCTATAGTTTCTAGTAAAGCTATCGTTTTTCTTCCATCTTCTGGTGTCACTGGGGGTGGTGAATTTTTCTCAATTGACTCAATGAAGCCTCTTAAAAGAAGGTACGTGGGTAATATTTTTCCCTTTTTGAAGTATCTGATTCCATATTTCACCCATTTCTTTAGGATGCGGTTCTCATCCACAAAGATGTTGCGAAGAACATGCCAAACGTTGTATGGTGGCTTCTCAGTCTTCTCAACAAAATAGTCAAAGTCGCGGTAAATCTCTATGCGTCTTCCAGTCTTGTCCCTCAACTCGTAGGATATTTCAGTTTCCTTGGAAAGCCACGAAACCTCGATTATGCCAAAACGACCCTCAGCAGTTTTAAGAAGGACGGCAAAATCATCATAAACTGGATATTTAACTTTGTTGCCAACAGCGTAAACTTCAACTATGTTTGGCAAAAAGTGAAGATGCAAGTAGGCAAGGTGGCAACATGACTCCCATAAAACACCCTTCTGTTCTGGAGTGACCGCCCAAGGAGCAAGCCATCCATGAGCCTTAAGAAACTCATAATCCTCCTTAACAACAGTTCTAAAGGAAAGAAGGTCGAAACTTCCAGAATCCACCAAGGATTTCGCCCTTTGAACGGTAGGTAGGAAAAGCTGATTATGACTAATACAGAGTTTTGTTCCATGCCGCTTAACAGCTTCTATAATTTCATCACATTCCTGAACACTACGCGCCATAGGTTTCTCAACAAAAACCGCTGGAACCACCTTACATACATCAACAATTATTTTAGCGTGTGTCGAAACGGGCGTACACACATCAACCAAGTCAAGTTTCTCAGATTCAACCATATCCACATAATTGTCAAAAACCTTTCTAACACCAAACTTTTTGGCGAGAACTTTAGCTCTTTCAATGTTCAGGTCGCATACTGCCACAACTTCAACATTTTTTATGCGTTTATATGCTTCCATGTGAATGTTGGCGATTCCGCCGCAACCAATTAGCCCAACCTTCATCATTATTTGTCACTCAAGCACTAGTTTATTTATTCAATTCAAGAAAACTGAGTCAATACCCATATTCCATGCATCCGTAAACTAGGACAACCCACTAATTAAAATCTTACCCTTTATGAACCCCAACATCCAAGCTATCCTCTTAAAAACATAATGAAAGGGCAGTAAAAAAACAGCAAAGCTACCAGTCAACTTATAGGCTGTGGGAATGCGGAGAACCTCTATAAAAAGCGCAACCGGAGGCAGCATCCTAATAATTTTAATTGCCCTCCTATTCTTTTTGAAAAGGTACGCGGCGCCTACCCCATGCCAAAAATATTCACTCCAAAGGGACTTCCACGTTTCCCTACGTTTTTCATAAAAAATTGCTGGACTAACATAAAGCAGCCAACCAGCCAACCTAACCCTATTCTCAACATCCTGATCTTCGCCAACCCCCCTCATATAAGGATCGAATCCACCTGCCTGTTTTACTGCTTCAACACGATAAATGCAGCCGGACGCGCCCAAAGCCGGCGAATTCGCCTCTCCTTTATGCCTAAAACTTACTGCAAATTCTACATCCTCAAGCATAGCCACCAAACTTTTTTTCTCATGTAAGCCGTACCTCCCTTTAGCAATCCCAATCTTAGGGTTCTCCTCCATGAAAGTGACTTGTTTTGTAACGAAGTTTTTGGGGAGAATCATGTCCGCGTCAACCCAGATGATAAACTTGCCCTCTGCATTGTCAATGACAAGCTGCCGAGCGTAGCCTAATCCCATGTTTTCATGGAAAATCCTAGTTTTCAATCCAGAGCCTTTAAGCCTACTTTTTATGACGGCCAGTGTTGCATCAGTGCTACGGCCATCTACAACTATCAACTCCATTTTTTCCCGCGGGAAATCTTGGTTAAGTATACTGTCTATTGCCTGTCCAACGGTGTTTTCAGCATTTCTAACGCAAAGGCCAATAGTTACTATTACGTTGTCTCCCATTTTCGCTTAATTCCAGTCCGTTTATCCGGCAAAACTCTCCTTGAAAAGCCTAAAAGTTTCGTTTGCATGTTTCTCTTTGGATACGCCAATCACGACTCCACTTATGTTAGGAAGAGTTTTTATATAGTCCACAGCCTCGGAGGGTTTTAAGTAACCAGCAGCTAGTACACTGACAGCGATTACTGTGGGTTCGGGATATTCAGCCAGTGCTTTTTCGCATTCCTCTTTGGAGGGGTTCATTTGAAAACCAACCCTATTGAAAGGGGCTGCGATTAAAACCTCGCTTAGGTCAATGCTCCATTCCTTCAGCTTTTTCACTAGGTATGGAAAGTTTCCAGTGTTAAAGCCTGGCTTTATGCCTAAAGTTAATGCGAAGTCTACGCATGCCTTAAAAAGTGGTTTAAAGTTGAATGCTAGGGCAAGGTCTGTTATCGCCTGATGTAGCAGTATTGAGTTTAGATGTGCCTCTTTGCCGGCTGAAGATTTTATTCTAGAAAATTCATAGGAGAGATAAGCCTTCGTTAATGATTCGATGTCTGTTCCAACAACCCCCTTGAAACCTCTTAGAATAGCCATAAAATTTCTGGATAAAGCCATTTCTTTCAGAACCTTTTTTGCTAGAGCAGAGAAGCCGCCCATTTGAGTGGCTAATCTTACATACTCAAAGGCGTAAGGCACTATGGCGTAGAGGTCTAAATCTTTAATAATTTCGTTTTCGCGGAGTCCCTCTAGGATGGCAAGGGTTTTGTTGCATGCCGAGAACATGAAGCCGTCAGCCCCGTTCACTATGGATAATGCAACTAGGCGGGCACAGTGTTTCGGGTCGTCTAGAGAGTTTCCTCTGTTTCTGGCTCTGTTCTGTGATATGTGACTTATACCTAGAAAAGGGTTGTCGCCGACTAAAAGGGTTATTTTCTTCTGTTTCACTTGGATTGCGCTCCTTTTTTGGCAGTTTACTGTTATCGTAATACGTAAGATTTATTACTACATGCTTGCATATTTAAGTGGGCGAAGACTGTTATTTCAAGGGCGCCACAATAATTAATAAGTGAGAAAAGAAAATGCGAAACGCAAAGATTTATTCAATGCTTGCTTCTTTAATCGCATTAGCTGGAACCTTTTTATCATCACCTTTAATTTCTTCGCTAACAAACAGCGCAACCATAACAACCTCTGGCAAAATAGTCACCACCAGCCCATTACATGTTGATGGAAGATACATTAAAACCTCCTTTAACAGGACCATCATGCTTAGAGGCGTAAATAAAGTTGAGTTTGCAGATGACCCTGACGGCATATGGATGGGTAATACCATGTGGAACGATGGAAACGTGGCGGCAGAGTTGGACGCCATGAAAAGCTGGGGCATAAACGTCATACGTTGCCACATGTCCGTTGAAACTTGGAAATTCAATATCGGCCCAAACTCCGGTCATCCTGCCTCGCCTTACTGCGCATTACCCGCAAGGGAAGCGATAAAAAGGCTTATTGTTATGGCTGCGGAAAGAGGTATGTACGTCATATTGGATGGCTATACGGTTAAAAGCTATTGGAGCGGTGGAGAACAAGATCCACTACCATACCCGCCATATCAAATAAGCGCGCGGGCGTCTGAGGTGATAGCAAGCGAAGCGGAATTTGTGGATTGGTGGGTAAGTGTTGCCCATGAATTAAAGGTTTACCCGAACGTGTTGTTTGAACTTTGGAACGAGCCTCATGGAGATGAAGCAGCACAAGCTTCTTGGAAAAGTGTTGCCCAAAAATGCATTAACGCCATCCGTTCTGAAGGGGCGCAGCAAATAATCATACTACAGTGGGGATACGGCGTTTGGGCCGGATTAGCGAGCGGCGATGGGGAAGGAATGGAATGGATTCTCGACTTTAATCTCACAGATCCTTTAGGAAACATCCTGTATAGCACACACGTCTATAGAATTTACGGAGGATGCGGGCTTTGGCAATATCTTGAAGAAGAAAAAGGCACTCCTTTTGGTTATCTTTACGACGACGTTAAAATGGCGTTTCAGATCGAGAAGCTCGATTGGGTGGGCGACGTTTTGGATAAGCCATTATTTATTGGAGAGACAGGATGCGACTTAACGTGGACAAACGACGAGTTGCAGAGAGAACTTATCGCTTGGAACAACACCCTAACAATCTTTAACGAGTGGAAACTCCATTACGTAGCATTCTGGTGGAGGGAAATAGGCACTTTTCCATTGCATTACGGATCGCCAAACTTTACCCCCACGAGCTCCGGACAAATCTTGAAAGATAAGTTATAGCAACATTAAACCTTAGTCAATTGAATAACAAAGCCTGGTCCGTAACTGTGAATTTCTACGCTGCCTACTTCCTTGAAGCTGCTTATAAGTTCCAGCAATTTCTTTTTGGTGTAAAAGTAGCACTTAACCCCTTTAAAGTGTAGATACGCTTTTCTGACAGGTGTTTGGAAAGCATAAAGCGATGGGACGCTGAAAATCACTTTTCCTCCCTTTTTAACAGAAGCCAGCATGTTTCCAAGAAGCAAATGGGGACAGTCTAGGTATTCAAGCACTCCTAAGGCGACTGAGAAGTCGAAATCTTTAGGCAGTCCCCTAAGGGCATCTCCGACAATAAACTCAACTTTCACGTTGTTTTTTTGGCAATGGCTTTTAGCAAGTTCTATCATATTCTTTGAAACATCTATACCGTAAACCTCTGCTCCCCTCTTTGCACATTCAACTGCAAGTTTACCTGAACCGCAACCCACATCTAAGATTTTTTTCCCAACGCTTGGCTTAATCAATTCAAGCGTTATTTCCATTCTTTTTATTAACCCCGGTTTCCTAAACCAGTTATTCACAATTTTGTTGATTAGCCCTTTTGGCTGTTCATAATAGGAGTCGAAGTCTACGGCTATGTCCTCAAAGTATTCGCCTACTGTTTTAGGCATGAAATCCATACTCCTCTATGTAATTTTTAATAGATGTAAACTTGAAATCGCTAAGTAACTTCGCAAACTTTTTTTCAGCATCAGCCAAACCATAATAGTGGTGCCAGCTCAACTCTTTTATTCTCGGTTTCTGCGGGTCTAAGTCTTTTGGATGGATAAAAACAACGGCTGGATAACCCATCTTATTTATTCTCTTTAGAGACAATTTGATAAACCAGTAGGGAAGAAATCGCAAGTAAAAACCCCCGGCTACTGGAATGTTCACGTGAAGGATGGGAATGCTGAGAACCGATAACGGAAATTCCATTATGGTGCCATTCGAGTTATCCTCTTCAATATTCGAAGATGAAATAAAGTATGGATGAGTAGGACATTGCGGAACACCATAATCAGGAGTTATAGCTGGAAATATGCTTGAATCATATTTCAGCCCATTTTTTTCTAGCACATCTATCGCCCACGCAGTTTTCCTATTAATTGAAAATCTGCAAGCTCTATGACCTAATATTTTGTGGCGCACTATACACTCAAGGATGAAAAGCGATTTCCGCAAGTCCTCTTCAAATTCAACTCTGTTCCTCTGGGTTATTGGTGTATGAAGATATCCATGAGTAGCGATTTCATGTCCCTTATCACTAATTTGTCTGATTAGATCCGGGAATTGTTCTGCGACGCATCCCAACACGAAAAATGTGGCGCTACAATCGTGCTCCTCGATAATGCGGAGTATCTTATGTGTGTTTTCAACCACTCTGTTCTCACAAGATTTCCATAAAGACGGATGCAAATCATGATACCAGTCTTCAACATCAACTGTTAGAAGGTTTATCATAATCATCAGCTTTATCTTTTATTCGATCAATTAACTGGTCAACTTTTAGGGCTGTGTCAAAACTTGGCTCCGCGGCTCGTCCTTGCAAAACCGAATTGATAAAATGTTCATCTTCGCGGAAGTATTCTGGCGCCCCCAGCAAAAATGCGACGTTATCGCCGAGATCGTGCCTATACCAGGTAAAAGATTTCCCGTCTTTCAGCTTTAAATCTAATTTGTCATCATTCACTTCAATTGTTCCTAAGGAACCAACTATTTTTAAGCCGACTTCTGGCATGCGGTAGTTTTCCATGGACTGTGACACGCTGAATTTTCCCTCTAACCCGTTTGATCCTATACATTCAAAATAGATGCTGAATGACGTTTCGCTTTTGACGGATTTAACTCGCATATCACCGAAAAACCACAACGCCACATCAATAGCATGACAACCCAAATCCCTAAGGGCGCCAATGCTAGACGCGTGTGCTGTAGAATCATTCCGACTTCCCAAAAAATCAGAAGAATAGGCATAAGCCTCAAAGGAGAAAGGCTCTCCTATCACCTTCTGATTCAACAAATTTCTAGCCTTTCTGTACGTGACGGAAAACCTTCTTTGATAACCAACCATAGTAACGCCCCCAAGTTTACGAGCTAAACCGCATAGTTCTTCCGCTTCATTAAAACTGGACGCTAAGGTTTTTTCAACAAAGATGTTAGGCGCTATCCCTTCCGAATACACCGTCTTTATGACTGGAAAATGGGAATTTATCGGAGTTGTAACATAAACTGCATCAAGATTTAACCCTTTGAGCATTACTACGTCGTTAACCGCACGGGCTGAATGGAACACTTTCTTGGAGAATCTGCGAATAAGCGAACTTTTTTCACACACTGCGACTAGTTCAACATTTGGCAAAACATTTAAAATGCCAGCGTGAAGCAGACCCATTTTGCCTAAACCGACAACAGCTACACGAAGCTTCTCAACCAAAATCTCAACCCAAGTCTTAAATCTAGGAAGATACGTGCAGCGGTTTCTGCGTCTGATTTCCAGTTATATAATTTATGCGTGCTTTAGTAAAGCCAATACACCAAGCACTCATTTTAAAAACGAAATGGAAAGGCAATAAAACAAGCGACTTATATTTCGTCAATCTATAAGCGGTAAATGCATACAAAATTCCAGCAACAAACCCCCCCAACGGATTCATACGAGTAACGGAGAAAATCGCCCTATTCTTGTTATATAAATCGTGATTCCCATAACCATACCAAATATATTTTTTAAAAAGTTTTTTCCATGTTTGAACTCTCACTTCGTAGAAAATAGCTGGAGAATGAGTAATGATCCAACCAGCCTTCTTAATCCTAAATGCAGCATCCTGATCTTCCCCAGCATACCTCAAGTTATTGTCAAATCCCTTAACCTGCCTAATGGCTGAAACACGATAAATGGCGCCTCCAGTACCGGGCATTTTTGAGCTTAAAACTCCTGGTGTAACATCATAAATTAAGTATGGCACATGTTCAAGAAATGCTACGAGGTTTTCTTTAGGTAAAACTAGATGTTTCGCTTTGGCAACTCCAATGTTTGGATTTTTCTCCATAAACTCAACTTGCTTTCTCACGTGGCTCTTTGGTAAAACCATATCTCCGTCCACCCAAATGATGTAATCGCCTTCTGCGTTGTCCACCACGACGTTTCTTGCATGGCCTATCCCGCTCCACTCCCCAGAATACACCTTCACGTTCATGTTCATTTTAGAGGTTAAATTGAGTGCAACATCAAGAGTTTTATCTTCACTACCATCGTCAACTATTATTACTTCCATAAGCGCATGTGGAAAGTCTTGATTTATAATACTGTAAATAGTCCTTTTCAAAGTAACTTCGCAGTTACGTACGCATATTCCTATAGTAACCTCAGGCTTAACCTTCGAGTTCACCTGTTTTTTAAAAACGAGCCTCATAGCGATGAACCCGGTTTCATGGCTAAGTTTTCGCTTTTTAAGGGCTAAATCAGCCCATATCGTCGTAAAACATTCTCGTGGATAAGTGATCTGTCCTTCGGCTTTTTCCAAACCACAAACCTTTTCCTCATTAAAACAGCAAGCATAGAAACGAAGAGGATCAGATAGCTTTGGATCGACTCAAAAAGGTAAAAGCCAACGTTGGGTAGCAGGAAAATCACGAAAATCAAGGAAAAATATGGAAATTTAAATAACAAGACAATGGTAGTTGCGGCCAAGGCAATGAACATTATTGGGTTTACAAGGTAGATTAAAATGCCTTGAACTATAACCCTTTTTGAAATTTTAATACGTCCGCTTAGAAGCAGACAAAGATATTTCCATAAAACCCGCACAAGCTGGTTTGCCCTTCTCACCTTTATGCTTAACTTTTCCTTCCATGACTTTGGAAAGGCACTGTAAAAGCAAGCTTCTGGAACACATATCGCTCTATATCCCTTCTCCGCCAACTTCACTACGGAACCACAATCATCTGAACCCGTATTATAAGGGTCGAAAGAATCCAGCAACCCTCTTTTATATGCGCTGAATCCGCCTTCAAAAAGCAAAGTTGAACCAATTTTTGACTCGCCAAACCTCACCATATTCATGGAATTTAAATAGGCATCCTCCGTCTTCGTCACCCACGATTGCTCAGGGTTCAAAAGAATTTTAGGCCCGGAAACAGCCCCCACAGTTGGGTCAGCCAAAAAGGGCATTGTTCTTTCCAAAATTTCCGAAGGCCAAAAACAATCAGCATCCGAGACTATTACGATTTCTCCCTCACAATTTTTGAGAGCAAAATTCAATGAGGCGGATTTTCCTCTTCGCTCACCCTCAACTAAAAGCTGAATGTTATTTTCAGGATGTCTAGCTGCAAAATCCCTTACCAGCTTTACTGTCTGATCGCTAGAATTAGAATCCACCACAATTATCTGCATCAGACCTTCAGGATACTTCACCTTAACTAAGTTTTTAAGCTTAAACTGAATAACATCCTCCTCATTATAAGTAGGAACTAATATAGATACTTTCGGCCTGTAATTGCGATCCAACTTTAAACACCAAGGCCTCTTAGCTGCCCTTCCCATCGAAACAAAAATGAATCCTGAAATTCCAAAAGAAAAGGCACAAAATACAAGCCACAAAAATATCAAATGAAACATACCATACCACCTGGATTACAAATTATTTTTCAAGCATTGGTGGGATGACATCATCAGATAGTCTGATGTAAAAGAGAAAAAGGCTGTACAGCGTGTTCCACCATTGCTTAGACGAAAAGAAACCAACCTTCGGAAAGTATTTCTGGAATACGGCTATATTTTCTCCTTGAATTTCAAGGCCTTCTAAGTTTCCAACATTTTCTTTTAAAGCAATCTTCAAAAATTTTACTTTAGAGGGATTAAAGCCCATTATTTGCGCTGCGACCCAGTCTACTGAAAAGGGGTCTCTACTAGCCATAATGAGGCCGAGCTTTGTTGGATATTTACCAAGCGCAACGATTCCGTCAACTATTGTGAGATGTGGGCGTATTATCTTGTTTATGCCAACAATAGCCTCATGTAAAACGGAGTGGTAAACTATTTTTTTCGGATAGGCTATACATCCATAAATATTTTTGAGAGCGCATGAAAACTTAGTTTCGCTAAGCGTCTTTAATTTCGGTACATTGATAAAAAGATCAGACTTAAAAAGCGATGTTGGAACTTGAAATCTAATCTCGACTCCATTCACACAAGATTTTTCCTCACGTAATTCATCCTCTGAGAGGTTAAACAGTTCTACATTTTTCTCCTTAGCCAACTTTTCATAACCCAACATTAGAAAAGCATGTTTCGTTCGCATTGCAGTAGCATCAGCCTCAACGACACGAATGTGGACGTCATCACCATACCGCTCACGTATACAGTCTATTATTCCGCCAACAACCAGCGGATCTGTGGTGGAACCCGTGGAGGAGTGCCAATAATAACACAAGTTAGGTTTAATATCTACAACTTTCACACGGCCTTTTGGCTTGAAGTTTATAAGGTCAAGAGCTTTTGCTATCGAACTTTTAATTTCCTCTTTAGAATGTTGCGTTCGGATTAAACCTACAACATCGCCCAATTTCACTCATTCTCAGAAACTATTGTTTATTAGATTTCTTGTAGGCCTGCTCAATGAGTGACAGAGTTTTTAGACCATCAACAGCCGAAACAGGCGGGTTCAAATCGTTTTTAATACAATCAAAAAAGCTTAACAATTCTTTATAATAAGCTTCGTAATAATAGGAGTAAGACAATGGCTTTATTTTTGTCCTCAAAATTCTCCGCAAAATATTCTTTGTCCCCTCTTTAATCGCGTGAAAATAGATGTTTCTTGGCACAAGACTCTCGCTGGAAATGAAACCTGCGCAACCATGAAGAATTACGCGGAAGTTGTATTCTGGAAAGACGGATTTCTGAAACCAGCCGACGTTAATTATCCCCCTAGCACCTGACTCACAAGATCGTAACACAATGATTGCGCCGTCTTCTATAGGCAGGTTGAACTTGTAACTTAAATGTGATAAAATTACGTCCGAATCCTCCTCTACAAAGAAACGAAATAGATCAACTAAATGATACCCTAAATCCAATAAAACTCCACCACCGACTTTTCTTGGGTCAAACCACCACTCCGCCACTGGTCTAGGCATCATTCCATGAGTAAATGGACCATTCAGTATTTGCTCAAGAGTAACCACTTCTAAATCTCCAATTCTTCCATCTTCGATAGCAACCTTCATTTTCTCTATTGCTTCGATAAATCGCATGTTATGGCCTACCATCAATTTTCTACCACTCTTTTCCACAAGCCTAACAATTTTCTCACATTCCTCAACAGTGCTTGCCAAAGGCTTTTCCACAAAAACATCAACGCCCTCCTCCAGCGCCCTCTGAACACTCTCAAAGTGCAGAAAATTAGGCAAGGCAATAATAGCCACATCGATTTTAGGAGGACCTTTTAACAAGTCTTGATAGTTGGTAAAAAGGTTTTTAACGCCAAGAGCTTCAGCCTTTTTTAAGGCTTTTTTAGATTTATCAGCTACAGAAACAACTTTGACACCGTCAACGTGTCGGCAATTCCTTAAATGGAGCATGCCCATATTTCCGAGACCAATAATTCCAACGCTTAACACGTATTTTTACACCCTGCAAGTTGTTGCTGAATAAGTCAAAAGAGAAACAGGCTATCTGTCTATATAAAATAGCTCTTCTTTATTCAGAGAATTTTTTACGTCCTTTTCTTTCAGTAGCGGATTTTTCTGCTTCTTTGATATGACCGTCAACTCGCTTTTATACTCTCTAATAGCTGCTTCCTTTTTTGAGATAAACGCCGACACGTCAACCCGAACCATATTGCGCCTTAGGCCGCTTAAGATTTTATCAATAATCGGACCGAGACGTGAATATTTGTGGAAGACGGAATACTGATATTCCTTTACCAAAAGTCCCAACTTCGAAATGGCATTTTTCACAATTGTATAGGCCGCCTGATGATCAGGATGGGTATCATTTTTATATGGAAAATAAACCTCAACCGGACAGTGCACTCTTAATATTTCGGTAACTTTTCCTTCAACCTCTTCTATGTTATCCTGCAGTTTTCCATCCTCAAAATCTAGGAAAATCAAATTCTCCTCCGGAACTCCTAAAATTTTGGCAGCTCTTTTCACCTCTTTCTTTCTGATTTCCTTTAATTCTTCAGGTGTGGGGTCAGTATCTATGTTCAGCATTTTTAAGAAGGCATACCTGCCATCAGTCATAACGACAATTGAAACTTCATAACCTTCAGCTATTTTCTTGGCGATTGTACCGCCGCAACCAAAAGTTTCATCGTCGGGATGAGGCGCAAATACGATGACTTTGCCATTCAAGTCTATTCCAGCCGAAAGCTCATAGCCTTAAACATTGGAAAACTAGATGTTTAAAGCCTAATATTAAAACATTTATGAATTTCAAATGAAAATCATAACGACTTAAAGAAGCCATAGCCCTTCTCCATAAGCCTCTTAGCCTTGAGTGCAAACTTGTATTTTGGTTTGAAGAATTTGTGGAAAATTTGAAGCTTTTCAAGGCTTCCATTCCACTCCCTTTTCCATCTCCAAATCCCCCAAGAACTCGATCCCTCAGTAGGCGGAGGTTCATGGACAAAGCCCATATGGTATCTAGAGTAGCCTTTCTGACATGCCCACTCCATAACCTTCCAATGCATAACATCATTAGGCCTAACCTTCCATCCCTCACTGAAAGAGCCAGCCGCCAAGGCAAAAACAGTTTTGCCATGCATAACTGTGAAAACTCCAGAAACAGCCTTCCCATTCCATTTAGCCAAAAAAACCTTAGAAAGGTCTGATGAGTAAATGTCCCAAACAGCCTCAAACCATGATAGAGGGTAGCTGCTGAAACCAGCCCTTTCTTCAGCCGCCCTAAGCATAGAATAAAATGTTAATAGATCCTCCCTCTCGCGAGACTCAAAAACTTCCACACCTTCATTTAAAGCCTTCTTAATATTCCTTCTCTTATTGTGAGAAATGCTCTTCCAAAGCGTTTCAACTCCATTCTCCAGATTGACAACATACTCATTCAACATGCCAG
>Ga0207433_10007803_pt1 | contig 17706 bp, 9 predicted proteins | sample YelNatPaOPGAMG01_FD_187559 | JGI IMG/M metagenome (GOLD analysis project Ga0207433, IMG submission 187559) | Hot spring thermophilic microbial communities from Obsidian Pool, Yellowstone National Park, USA - OP-RAMG-01 (SPAdes) (version 3) | ecosystem: Environmental > Aquatic > Thermal springs >... | reverse complement strand
AAAGAATACAATAAAAGCGTATTCACCGCAGACCTATTATCTTTGCGCTACTTAAGCCAAATTTTTATGTATCCGCTAGAATATAGAATAATTCCCGCATATTTAGAACGAATCAAACCGCCTCAATAGTTGAGGGTGGCTTTTTGGTGATATTGTAAGTGACACTCACCACATCGGGAATAAGCCGACAAATCTTATCCGCAATCTTCTCTAATTTGGCAAATGACAACCTTTTGGGTTTGGCAACCGTTGCATCCTTACTCTCCCAACACCTCAATTCAATCTGATAACCAAATTTTCGTTTCTTGTCCTTAATCCCTGTGATCATATCTTCATGCAGGATTGCCAGATATTGAAATGCTCTAATATCTTTCATTTCTTTTTCAACAATTGCGGTCGCTTTTCTCACCATTGCAATCTTTTCTCTGGTGACTTCACCAATCACCCTGGCGGCTAATGCCGGTCCAGGGAATGGGATTCGGTTGAAGATCGTGGCTGGTAAGCCCAATGCCTTACCAATTTTTCGCACGCCGTCCTTTCTTAACTCAACCAATGGCTCAACTACTTTGTAACCATATTTCACTAAGGTATCAATCCCGACCTGTTCTAAGACATTATGCTGTCGCTTAATTCCGGCTACGGTTTCTTCAATATCAGTGTAGATTGTGCCTTGGAATAAGTATTGGGCGCCAATTTCGTTCATTATTTGCGGAAAGACTTCTTGATAGAAGGTATCGGTTATCGCCTGTCGTTTCTCTTCAGGGTCCCTTTTCCCTTTTAGCGCATTAAAGAATTTATCTTCACAATTATAAACATTGACCTTAATCCCCAATTTTTGAAAAGTCGCCACTACGGTTTCGGCTTCGTTTTCGCGCATTAACCCGTTTTGCAGAAAATAACATTTAAGCCGGTCACCCAATGCCTTATGACCTAAAACCGCGGTCACGGAAGAATCAACACCACCGGAGAGTGCGCAAAAAGCAATTCCTTGTCCAATTAGAGATTTTATTTCGTTGATTTTATTATTAATGAATTCCTTTGGTTTAAGTTGGCTGGTTTTGATTTCATTTATCATAAATTAATATAACGGCTCATCACCCAAAAGTCAATACCAAACCGAGCCTCGGATTAGATAATAATTTTATTTGACAATCTAACAAAAAATATTATTATTATGATGAAGATTGAGGGAGTAAGAGAGGAGGGAGTAAGAGAGGAGGGGGAGACAAAACACGGAAAACGGATAACGGACAACGGATAACGGAGGCGGATGGGTGCTGGTGTGCCTGGCGGACTTCAAATCCGTATGGTCAGCGAAAAGTTGACCGGTAGGTTCGATTCCTACACGCCTCCGCCAAAAAAGAAGGGAGATAGATGAAAAATTTTATTTTTATTATCATCACTGTTATTGCAACAAGCTTTGCCTCAGAAGTGACAATCGCCCAAGGCAAATTGAGTTTTGATGCTTGTGTCTGGGGAAGATATTACTTTTTAGCCGCCGATAGCGCCAATAACAAGACCAGGGAAAATAGTTTTACTCGACTTTTTGGCTTCTTGGGTATTACAGGAGCAATTACTGATTATGCCAAAGTGCGATTTTATTACGATATGGGTGATATTGCTGGGAAACCGGCTTATGATATCTTTATTTCCCTTAGTAAAAAAGGCTACGAATTAAGGCTTGGTCAATTTAAACCGCCAACCGGTATTGAGAATTTAACCCCACCGCCGAAACTTGATTTTATTGATTACACAACTTTAAGTCAGTATCGGACCGCAACTGGTCCAACTCGCGATATTGGATTACAAGTTTCCGCAAAAAAGAAAGACTTTGAATGCGCGATCGCCATAATCAATGGCAACGGTAGAAATCAGGTAAAAGACGATAACAAATGGAAAGATATCGTAGCAAGGGTAGTCTTCACACCTGACCAAAACCTCGGATTAACTTTTGGCGGAAATATCTATTTGGGTAAGGTTGGACCAGACACGGCTTTAAAAAAAGCCAACCGATTTGGTGCTGAATTGGCTTTAGTCAATAAGCCGATTTTTGTGAAGAGCGAATTTGTTATAGTGAATGATAGCAATATAAACAACAAGGGTGTTTATTTCGCTTTGGGCTATCGCTATAAAAACTTCCAACCAGTCGCGCGGGCTGAGATTTATCCTCTAACCTCTTCGTTGATTGCGCTAACGGGTGGGATAAATTGGTTTATCAAGGATGAGAATATCAAGCCGATGTTAAATTACACTTACACCAGCGATAAAAATAAAGATAAACGAAGTCACAAACTATCCGGGCAATTGCAAATTAGTTTTTAAACGCAAATAAAAAATCCGCCCAAAACCAGGCGGATTTTTGAAGGATGCCACCTCATAGCCGAGTCCGCTAAAGGCGAATTACTCGGAATTCATCCCTATTAAATTATAATATTTTTTTAACAATAAGTCAAGCATTAAATTCACCGTGCATGGACAACCGGAAGAATAACTTGACTGGTCAAAATTTGTTTTTATAATGATGCATTGCCTAAGGCAAAATCCGCCTGAGGCGGACTACGCAAAGCAGGCAAAGGGAGTGATAATGAAGAAAAGTTTAAAAACAAAAAATTGGAAGATTGATACCCTAACGGTTCATGCGGGGATAACGAAAAACGAATACGGCGCGGTTGTTCCACCAATTTATCAGGTTTCAACTTTTCGTTTTAAAGATGTTGATCAGGGCGTCGCAATTTTTTCTGGCACTGAGAAAGGTTATATCTATACCCGACTGGGTAATCCAACTATTAAGGCATTAGAAGACTGTGTTACAAAATTAGAGAATGGATTTGCCGCTTTAGCGTGTGCGAGTGGAATGGCAGCGATAAATACTTTACTCCAAGGTTTATTAAAACAAGGTGACCATATTATTTGTAGTCGGGTCATTTACAGCGCCACGGTCAGTTTAATAAAAAATGTATTGAGCAAATTTGGCGTAGAAATTTCAATGGTTGATACTTCTTCGGTAAGGGAATGTGAAGATGCGATAAAACCAAACACGAAATTAATCTTCTTAGAAACCCCGGGCAACCCAACCCTAGTGATTTCTGATATTGCAGCAATTGCTAAATTAGCCCATCGCAATAAGCTGATATTAGCCGTTGATAATACATTTGCATCACCAATAATCCAAAGACCGTTAGAATTGGGCGCGGATATTGTAATCCACAGTATGACCAAATACTTAAACGGTCATGCTGATGTCGTTGCCGGAATCATCGTAGTAAAAGATGAAACTATGTATAATACTTTAAGGCCGGTTCTGAATGATACTGGTGGCATAATTGACCCATTTCAAGCATTCTTAGTCCATCGGGGGATTAAGACCTTATCAATAAGAATGGAACGCCATTCGGCAAATGCCTTAAAGATTGCTAATTTCCTTGAAAACCACCCAAAGGTAAAATGGGTTCGCTATCCTTGGCTCAAAAGTCATCCGGGTTATTCAGTCGCCCGAAAACAGATGAAGTCCGGCGGTGGAATGATTAGTTTTGGGTTAAAAGGCGGATTTAAGGCAGGGAAATTGCTGATGAATAATGTAAAACTTTGCACTTTGGCAGTGAGTTTAGGTGGAGTTGAGACATTGATTGAGCATCCGGCTTCAATGACCCATAGCCATATTGACCCCAAAGATAAAGAGGCGGCGTCAATTACTGATGATTTGGTTCGACTTTCGGTCGGCATTGAAAATGTTGATGATATCATTCAGGATTTGAACCAAGCCTTGGCAAAAATTTAAAAATTATTGGCTGACACAAATGTTGACAGTTAAAATAAATCCTGTAAAATAAACCGAAATTATAAAATAAAGTCGCAGATGGATGCAAGAAAAGTCGCAACTATATGTCTCAGGTAATTTCAAGGGCCGTTAGCTCAGGCTGGTAGAGCACCTGATTTTTAATCCGGTGGCCGCAGGTTCGAGTCCTGCACGGCCCATTCCTAATAAATTTATTAAAAAGTGCAATTAAAAAATCAGAACCACAAGATTTAAATAATTTTTCTTCATCCGTCCATCTTTTGATACCCTCTGAAATCTTATTTTATACCCTGTTTTGCCTTAATTTTTTCTAAACACCGTTGCTATATTTATTCACTACCAAAACTCTAACTGCATTTGTAATTTTTAACTTATTAAATTGTTATGACATACATTAATTTTCTGCGACATTTAATTGTCGCACTTTATTATTGACATATTGAAAATTTTTGTTATAATTTATTAGTAATGGCTCAAAAAGAGGGTGCCTTTAAACTTAGCCAGTTAATTGCTGACCGCTATCAAGTCTTAGAGTATCTTGGCGGCGGCGAGACAACCGAGGTATATAAGGTAAAAGATATTGTCGGTAACCGAATCTTAGCCTTAAAGATTTCTCGTGAAAGTGCGACAAAAGAGATTGAATTGCAATTGAGTCAGGAATTTTTCCTGCTCAGTCGCTTCAACCATCCTAATATTGTCGCACCCATTGATTTTGGTTTAGCCCAAGACAAAAAGGCTTATTTTACAATGGAGTATTTCCCAGGTATTCCAATCAACAAAGTCTTTAGAGGTTATTCTGAGGAATTGCTGCTGGTTTTGATTGAAATATTACGTGCCTTAGATGCTATTCATAGTCAGGGGCTAATCCATTGTGACCTAAAACCACAAAATATTTTATGCTTGAGAGGCGAGGCAGGTCTTCCGGATGGGGTTAAGGTTAAATTGTTGGATTTTGGTTTTGCTGATTCTTTGTCAACTTCGGTTCAAACCCCAAGGGGAACTCTTGGTTATATTGCGCCAGAAATTTTCAAAGGGACTGAGGCTGACGCCAGGGCCGACCTTTATTCTTTGGGGATGGTTATATATGAAGTACTAACCGGTAAGGGCCCATCCAAAGAAACTGATTTACGCAACTGGCTAAGGACTCAATATTATTATAACTTCACGCCACCGAGCGATATCGACAAGACAATTCCCGAAGCGCTATCTAAGTTGGTGATGCGTCTGCTTGCCCGCGACGCCTTTCGGCGACCAGTGTCGGCATTAGAGGTGATAGAAGCGATTACTAATATCTTACCCGAACCGACTAAAGAAAAAGTACGAGCGGTTAGTTTGAGTAGGAGTGCCGAAGGGAATGTTTTCTTATCGGCATCCAGTTTTATTGGTCGGGAAAAGCAATTAGCTGAACTTAAGAACCGATTGGAATTAGCCCGAGGACAGAAAGGACAGTTGGTCTTTTTAACCGGTGAGCGTGGAGTTGGTAAGAGTCGGCTTTTACAAGAGTTTAAATTCATTGCTAAACTTGAGGGTGCAACTATCCTTCAATTTACCCAAGCCTCTTTGGGCGCACGTCCTCCATCACTAATTGAAGACCTTTTGGCTAACCTGGCGATATACGAACCAATAAACCTTGACTTGGGTAAAAACGTTGCTTCAAGCAGTTTAACCGAGCAACTTGCTGATATCGCAACCGAAGATGCCAAGTATCAAATCTTTGAAAAGGCGGTCAATCAGTTAAAGGAATTGGCAAGGTCGAAAAAGATTGAAAATAGCCTGTTACTATTGATTGATAACTTTGAGTTATTTGACCCGACCAGTATTGAATTTTTACGATATCTTGGCTTTAGTATTGAGGATGAAAGAATCTTCATTATCGTAAGCTCTTTGAATGAGCAAAAGGTATTGGATTTGGCTAAGGAATTTTACGCAAAGGATTTTTTCAGTCATATTCCCCTTGAACCACTTTCCGAAGAGGAGACCTGTTTACTTTTAGAGTCAGTTCTTGGCACCCAACCGGTTGCGACTGAATTGGGTGCCTGGCTTTTTGCTAACACAGGTGGCAATCCACTATTTGTGGTCGAAGCACTCTATTCCCTTTTTGAGAGCAAAATCATCCGACTTGAATATGGTCGTTTGAAAGTTGACCGCCAGCGCCTGACCGCCTCGGACTTTAAACTGCCTAATTCCGTTACCGAAACAATCAAGCAGCGGTTAGCAAATTTAGCCAAAGAGGACTTGGAGGTTTTAAGGATTGGTGCAATAGCCGGCAGTCCCTGTAATATTCAATTTTTAAAGGCGGTATTGGGTTATGATGAGCGGTTACTGGTTTCAATTATTGCCCGACTTCGCGCCATTGGACTCCTTCGTCCCTTGCCCGAACTTCCTTCTGCCCAACGCATCCGTTACCCCACTGATTCTAATAGTTATGTTTTATCATCCAAAACCTTAGAAGCGATTGTGACTGAAGGAATTAGCGTTCAAGAACGTCGTGAGAACCATCGGAAAGTAGCACTGGCAATAGAATTACTTTATCCGGAAGAACAGGATCGGTTCCTATTCGATTTGGCTCACCATTATACCCAAGCTGGAATGAAGGAGCGCGCCTTTGGTTATTGCCGACAAGCCGGGGCAAAAGCCAAACAATTAAATTTGACTGAATTAGCCCTTAACTTTTACGAGACGGCGTTGGCTTTATCCCAAAACTTAGTTTCTGCTTCGGAGCGGATTGAATTAATTCAAATAGTTGGTGAATTACGGGAAATTACTGGGCGGTTCGTTGATGCAATTGATATATATACCCAAGGTATGGGAATTCTTTTCAGTGATAATACCTTAAAATCGGCTCGAACCTATAACGCTACTTTGTCCCGACTCCTCCGTCGGATCGGATTGGTTAATCAAAAACAAGGAAAGATGGAAGATGCAATCAATTATTTTGAACAATCCCTCACTACGCTTAAAGAGAAAAATTCTTTAGATGCAATAGCCCTCTGGAATGATATTGGTTGGTCGCTGACGATTCTTGGTAATTTTAAAAAGGCAGAGGAGTATCTGCTAAAAGCAAGACAGGCAATTCAATCAATCCGAACCGATGACAAAGTTCTGGGGTTAAAGCGGAATAAAATTGAAGCCGAAATTCTATATTCAATGGGTGTTCTTGCTTGGTATAAAGGAGAAATAAATTTAGCCCTTGATTTAGTCAACCATAGTTTAAAAATGATTGAAAATTGTCCCAGCCCTGACTTGTGTAGTATTGGTAAGTTCTGCCAATTTTTAGCAACCCTCTATTGGCAGAAAGGAGAATTTAACAAGGCTAAGGAATTTTATACTAATGCCCTATCCTACGAAAGCAAAAAGGCTGATTTGTATTTTAGAATTCGTATCCTCCAGGGGTTAAGTTTGATCAGTTTTGACCTTGGTGAATGGCACCAAGCCTTAGAGTACTTAGAAGAGGCAAAAGGACTTTGCGAAAAGATTGGCGACAAGCAAGGCTTGGGTGATACATTATGCAATTTTGGTATTATCTTAGAAGATTTGGGTGACTGGCAAAAGGCAATTAATTATTATAAAAAAGATATTGAGATTCGCCAAAATTTGAAAGATTTTCAAGGCTTGGCGATTGCCTTAATCAATACCGCCAACCTATTTACCAAAAAGGGTGATTTTATTGATGCCGAAACTTTATTGCAAGAAGCCCAAACAATTACTGAGACTCAAAAAAATGTTGAAATTTTAAGCGATATCTATTTGGGCAAAGCCAAACTGGCGATAATGCGCAACAAATTAGATGATGCGGTTAAAAATTTAGCCGCCGCCCTTCGCATCAAACGAAGAAGTAAAAATAAATCCACCAGTGGCTTGATTGAAACATTAATCGTTGGGCAAGAATTAAGAGCGGCAAGGTACGAGTGGCAGAAAACCTTAAATCTTTGCACCCGTACCCAAAAATTATTATCCCAAAACCTTGCGCCAAAACTATCCGCGCTAATTCTAAGGTGGCAGGGATTAGCCAAAGTCGGTTTAGGTTTTATCGACGAAGGTATAGAAGAACTAAATAAGAGTATTGAAACACTTCGGACACTGGGGGCGAAATATGAAATGGCGGTTTCCCTTGTGGCAAAATGCCAAGCCCAAGCCGAAATCACTCCAACCGAAACCGGGTTTCAATCCGGCAATTCGACTGCAATCACTTATAAGCCCTTGTCCGAGCGGGAATTAACCCAAGTCACCGATGATTTAAGAGAGGCTTCGGATATTTTCTCAAGTTTAGGGGCAAAAGTTAACGAAGAAAGGGTGAAAGATATGTTGAATCATTTAACACAACTTGGCACAACTATGCAGTTAAAAGGAAGAGAAAGGGGGGAATATTTAAAGGTTTTCTATGAATTGAGTGAATTAATTAATCTTAATTTGGAGAAGGAGGACTTTGCCGACCGGCTTTTGGACTTAATTATTGATGTAACCCAAGCCGAGCGTGGTTTATTGTTTCTAATGCAAGGCGACAAGTTATATCCAGCAGCAGCGCGGAATGTTGACCACACAACCTTAGAGGATGCCCAAAGTATATCACGAACAGTAATTAGGCAGGTAAGGAAAAGGGCTGAGCCAATCCTCTGTGCGGATGCCTTAACTGATTCAAGATTTGCCAATTCCCAAAGCGTGGTATTAAATAAGATTCGGTCTTTAGTCTGTGTGCCTTTGCGAGTTGATGACAAGGTGATTGGCACAATTTATCTTGATTCCAGGATTAACCCGAATGTCTTTATCGAAGATGACAAAAATTTACTTATTTCTGTGGCCAATTTATTGGCCGCAACCATTGACCGGTCTTTTGCCTTTAAGAAGATGCAGGAAGATTTCTCAGCGTTGCGGGAAGATATATTAACTGATGCGGTGACCGGCTATTTTTTAGGTCGGTCAAAAGCAATAAAAGAGGTCTATCAAATTATTGAACAGATTGCTCCGACTGATTGCACTGTCTTATTATTGGGTGAGACCGGTTCGGGCAAAGGGGTATTAGCCCGGTTGATTCATGCTAATAGTCCGCGTCGCGCCAATAAATTTGTCTCAATCAATTGCGGCACTCTGCCGGAGACATTATTTGAATCCGAGTTATTTGGCCATGCAAAAGGGGCGTTTACCGGTGCAATTCGCGATAAAGAAGGATTATTTGAGATAGCAGAACATGGGACAATCTTTATGGATGAGATAGCAAATACTACCCTCAGCATTCAGGCGAAATTATTAGAAGTGCTTGAAGATAAAATCATCCGTCGCGTTGGTGAGACTGAACCAAGAAGAGTAGATGTGCGACTAATTTGTGCGACCAATAAGAACCTTGAAGAAGAAGTCAAGGCCAATAGATTTCGGGAAGACCTGTTATATCGTCTTAATGTGGTGGTTATCCAAGTGCCGCCTTTGCGCGAACGTAAAAGTGACATAATGCTATTAGCGGGGTACTTTTTAAAAAGATACGCCAAACAATTTAATAAACCAATACTTGGCTTTGAGGACAACATACCTCAAATCTTTACCGAGTACCCTTGGCCCGGGAATGTTAGAGAATTACAAAATGTAATAGAACGAGCGGTTATCTTAACACAAAAAAGAAAAATAGGTTTAGATAGTCTTGGACCAAAGATTGAAAATTTTGCCAAAACACTAAAAGTAGAAAAAGGACAGAAGAAATCCTTAGCCAAAGAACAAGTGATTGAAGCAATGAAAGCATCGCAAGGTAATGTTAGCCGTGCCGCACAAATCCTTTCTACTCACCGACGGCAACTCCAAAGGTTACTGCGCCGTTATAATATAGATAAAGGAGATTTTCAAACACAAACTTAACAAAACAAATGGGCAATGCCCATTTGAATCCCCAAAAACCCGATTCGGGTTCTTTGCTTCGTCCGCCTTTGGCGAACCTACGCTTTGCGTTGCGTCCGTATTTTTTAACACATGAGAAGACAAAGGGTTGCCACTCGTAACCTATTAGGAAATCAGAGTTAAAAGAAACCACAGATTATACCGATTTTAATAATAAGAATTAAGAAAAATCGGTTGATCTCGTGACGCTTATTGATTAAGCACACTAAACGCATAACTAAGCATAATTTAACCAATTAATAATACATTACTTATAATTTTAGTAATTCTTAAATGCGACAACTAAATATTTGTAAATTACAAATAAAATTTTACTATTTTTTTAAGAAATGCATTATCAATAAATTATAAAACAAATATCTCTGGTATTGGAATTGATATTGCTTATTAATTGGGCTTATAGCCCAAGAAAGGAGGCTCTGTGCGATATATACCCGCTCTTTTACTGGTTGTGCTCCTGATTACGGTCTTCACAGCGTATGCTAATGGTATACCCCAGCCACCTAAACCAGTGCCACCGGATGGAATTCCACAACCGCCCAAACCGGTTCCGCCTACAGTTCTTGCAGGTATTCCCCAACCCCCTAAGCCAGTGCCACCGGTTCTATTTACTGGAATTCCGCAGCCACCTAAACCGGTACCGCCTTATGGCATTCCTCAACCACCAAAGCCAGTGCCTCCAACTGTTAGCGTATAATTTTACGCTCGGTTGGCATTTACTGAACTCGTGTTAAGTAAAGCGAAGGCATAAGCAGGAGCCATCCTTTAAAATCCGAACCTCTTGGTTTCAAAGTAAGGACCGAGAGGTTCGGATTTACTATTTTTACTTGTATTATGAATTCGCGCTGATTTACGCTTTTAGCCGAATTCGGTCACAAACTTTGCATTGCGGTGCTACACCTTTACCCAAGTAATTCCTTATTGTCCTTCCGCATTTTAAAATCTCTACCCCCGAACCAGTCCCACAGGTAGCCTACAGGGCAACCCCCGAGGCAATCCCCGAGGCTGCTCCCTCAGTTGCCTCCTAAGTCGCTTCACAAGTTGCCTCCGAGGCCGCTCCCTAACCAGCCTCCGAAACAGTTCCCCAAGCTAACCCCGAAGTAACCTACGGGGCAACTCCTGAAGCCACTCCCCAGGTCGCCTACGGGGTTACCCCTAAGCGGTACCATCTCCCAAAGCAAAATTAAATATAACATATCAAAAAGCAGGTACTTAGAAGAAATTTTTGCTTGATTTTAATTCTACTTTTAAGTAGAATATTTTTAGAGAGCTCTTACCGAATTAGAATCTACCTATACGGGTTGAATGGTAAAAAGGCTTTTTCAGCAAAGAAAATCAGCAAAAGCCGAAACTAAGTTAATGAGAAATAACGAGTAAAAACCTATGTCACCGCTCCTTATTTAGTAATGACAAATTTTTTGGATATTTTGGTGTACTCGGTTTCTAAGAGGCAATAGTAAACGCCCGAACTTACCTTTTCGCCCTCGTTATTATTCGTATCCCAAGACAATGCACCACTGGTTGAATTTATTCTACCAGCAAAAAGGTTTTTGATAACCCTGCCATTCGCATCAAGAATCTTAACTTCTAACCGACAAATCTTCGGCATCGTATAACGAATGTGCAATACATCAGAAGAAGGCGAACTAATAAAAATTGAAGGGGCAATATTTAATATTGACTGAGAGTGCCATTCGGGCGTATCTGTCGGACTAAAATGAATGAAGAAAGTTTCACCAAAATAATAGTCAGGATATTGGTCGCCACCAAAGATGAAGAAATTATCACCCCAAAAATCATAAATGCCAACTGAATTCCTCCGCGCAACTGGCAAATCACCTGAAGGGTTAAGCTGCGTCCAATTTAAACTTGAAATATCAAGAACATATAAGTCATTTAAAAATGCCCAACCACCCTGATTGGTAAAACCACCAAAGACATAAAATTTGTTGTTAACTCGGTCATAACCATAGGCAAAATTGGTTCTTGGTAATGGGAGCGAGCCGGTGGGATGGAGTTCGGTCCAATGTTCATTATTTAAGGTTAAGTCTAATGTCCACACATCGTTATAAAAAACTTCGGAATTTCCACCAAAGACAATCATTTGATTGTTGTTTGCATCAAAAACCGCACCGCCAAAGCAACGCGGCGCAGGTTTTGGTCCAGTGACAGAAATTTCTCTCCAGACCATACTGTCTAACTTTAATTCCCAGACATCATTATACCATTCATAATAGCCAGTGCCACCGAAGATAATAAACGAATTTCGTAGCGGATGATAAATACCACTAGCAGCCTGGCGTGGAGTCGGTGAGTTACCAGCGGGTTGTAACCTCTCCCAACTTTCGCTGCCACTTGTTAAATTTAATGACCAGACCTCATTTGAACCGACGCCACCGATATTTCCTCCAAACACAAGCATTCTTTGATGGACTTGGTCATAAACTGCGGTATGGTCATACCGAGGTGGAGGGGAACTCCCGATAACCGATAACGGAAACCAAGCATATATTTCCAAAGTATCTAAAGGCAATTCCCAAACATCGTTGTAAATTCTATTATTTAGTCTTAGACTCATCCCACCAAAAAGGATTATTCTATGATTGAGACTATCTACAATCATTGAAGAATTAGCCCGAGCGTTGGGGTAAAGCGCTTTCCATTCAAGGCCGAATGACAAAGCAATAGTTCCTAAAATCACAAAAAACCTAAATTTTTTGTTGAACTTCATGGCTCCTCCTTTTAATTATAAAGAAGAAAATGACTTTGTAGCCATCTTCCTCTCAAGCCATCCGCCTACCAAGCCTGATTCGACAGGCGGATTGAACTAACACAAAATTACAAAAGAACTTGCCCAAAAACCAATAACGCAATTTCTTCATTCTATTAAGGGGAATTTTATTGAGGGCGGGAAATATTACCATACACTAAAAGTATAGGTGGCTTCATAGAATTTGTCAAGACTTTTTGAAATAAAAATTAGCTAATGAATTACATTAGATTGCGACTTTTTAGGCTGTAATATCCTTGCCAACCAATTATGATATGGTCTAAAACCTCAATTCCCAGAAGTTTTCCAGCCTGAACCAACCTTTTGGTCAAATTTAAATCATCCTCGGATGGTTCAGGATTACCGGAAGGATGGTTGTGAACACAGATTACCGAAGCTGCTGATGCTGAAATTGCTTCTTTAAAAACCTCGCGGGGATGAACTACCGTAGCGTCAAGACTTCCTATTGAAATATCAACTGGTCGAATTAGTTGGTTTCTTGAATCCAAGAGCAGTAATAAAAAATATTCGCGCTTCTTGTCCTTTAATCTTGGTCGGACTACTTTTAAAACATCTTGAGTTGTCTTGATTTCAATTTTTGTTTCATCTTCTGGTTGACCTTCTACCCTCTTGCCTAATTCCAAAGCGGCTTTAATCTGGCAAGCCTTGGCTGGTCCAATACCGTCAATCTGACAAAGTTCCTCAACCGAAGCGCCAGCAATCGCTTTAAGATTGCCAAACTTACTTAAAAGTTCTTGGGCAATATTCATTACTGATTTACCCCGGGTTCCTCTACCTAAGATAACCGATAGTATTTCTTGACTGGATAACACCTCTGGGCCAAGCCTTAATAATCTTTCTCTTGGTCGCTCTCCCTTGGGTAAGTCTCGAACCGTGAATGATTTTTTCATTCTTCAATTGTCACTTTTACCCGGCACCTATTGTATCCGTTTTTAAAGTAAATGGCAAAGGCATAGTGTCCCCTAACTTAGGTGCCTGACAATAGGCGCTGGGCTTTGCCTTTGCCGAAAGGCAGTTACGGTTATTACTAAAATTAGAAAAAGAACTGCTATGAAAGTGAGTAATCGACCTAACCGGTATGATTTTGAATCGCAAATAAAGGCAACGGTGTGTTTTCCTGGTTCTAAATAAACCGCACGCAAGGTATGAAAGGCACGATATACCTTTGTCTTTTCGCCATCAACCAATGCCTTCCAGTCTGGATGATAGTTTTCGCTCAAAACCAAAAATCCTGAATTTCGTAAATCAACTTCAAGGGTAATCCGATTCGGGTCGTAATCAGTAATTTGAACATTACCAATAATAGTGTCGGTAAGGGTTGAAATACCTTCCGGTGCTTCATTTAAAATTACAATCCTTCGTGGGTCAAATGCATTGTCTTGCAACCGGTTTAAGGCCGCATCTTTATCAACAATAACTTCAAATTTCGGCACTAAAAACGCTCGAGGTAATAATGAGTCATTACGGTAGATTGCGGTCTTTTGCGTAAGATAAACCAGACTTACACCAGGACAGGATACATATTGCTTGAGGAGTTGAATCATCTGTTGAGATTGGGGTGGAAATTTAGATATGTCTTCGGGCAAAGGGACGCTGACGATATATTTCACATTAAGCAAATCAATGAACTTGCGGTTTAACAAATTGGGTGGAAATTGAAACATAACCGAATTTTTGATGCCGACAAAGTCCATATAATTTTGGAGCGGATTAGGATGTTGACCACCGACACTATGGATATTATTAAGCCAAAGTAAACCCAAATCGGACTTATTTACCCCAGTAGCAAGGTCTATGTAATACAGAGGAAAGACGCGAAAATAACCAGTATCTTTTTTTAAAAAATCAACCACTTCGTCTTGGGCAAATGACTCATTCGGTGCAGGATAGGGTTTGATGTATTTGGTCCCAACCAGCCAAGAATCGATTAATAAAACTAATCCGGCAACAGTCGCAAATGTTAAAGATTTGAGTTTTCTTTTTACTAAGGCATATAATAACCCGGAATTGATTATAATTAACAAAACGGCTATTATCATTCCCATTTGAAAATTGCTATAGTTATCAGAAATCCGATTCGGGTCAGAATGAGCGATCCCGCTTAAGAAAGAAACGATACCTGATTGTCCGATTAAAGTTATGATTAGCAATCCAATCCCGACCCCACAAACCCAAAGCAAAAACCTTATAACACTTTTGGTTTCTTTAAGTTCGCCGATCAGAAATTTAAGTCCAATCCCCGCCAGAGTTATAATGGAAAATGCGCTGGTAAAGAAAATGAGTGCCGGTGCTCGGAACTTTGAGACACCGGGCAGCAGATAGTAGGGCAGATAGTAAAATGGGGTGTGTCCGCCCCAAGCCATTAGTAAGGTGAATAATAGTAATCCAAAAAAGAACTTAGTGATTCTTTCCCGCCAGCAAAAAATAATTCCAATTAGAGCTAAGATTAAAGGTAAAATTCCGAGATATTCCGTATGATGCTTGAAAGGGTTACGACCCCAATAATGGTCAAGCCCACCGGAAAAACGGGGGGTGATTAAGTCAAATGTCTCTTCTGGTCCCATTGCCCAGGATGTTGCGAATTCATAACTACGGGCTGCCCCGCGCACGCCGTTGGGGAGATTGTCGTAAACCGGGAGGTATTGGATTGCAACCAAACAGCCGGTGAAAATCGCGGTTAAGATAAAAAACCCAATTAGTTTCCCAAAATAGGCAAATCGTCTTGCGTCCTTATTATTCCGATAATCACTAATCAATCGGAATAAAAAGTATATAATGACAATTAATCCCGTATAATAAGCCTGTTGGATATGTCCGGATAAAAATTGTAATCCAAGCATTGTGCCCGACAATAAAAAGTTATAGAATCGTTTTGAATTCATTGCCCGTTCTAAAAAGAAAAGAACCAAAGGTAGCATTGTCGTACAGATAAGTCTACCATCATGACCCTCATGGGTATTGGAGATAACACTGCCCGAAAACATATAGGCTAATGCTAACACAAATGCAGCAATTGGCGAGACTTTTAATTCTTTTAAGAACAGATAAGTACCCAATCCAGCAAGAAAGATTTGGAAGATAAAAGTATAGGTCCAAGCAAGGTGAACTGGTATGAAAAGTCGCAAGACTAAAGACAGGGGATAAAAGATGTCGCCCAGAAATGCTCCGACGGTTGGTATTCCGCAATAGATATGGGGGAGCCATAAAGGAATTTTACTATGCTTTTGGATATAACTAGCTAAAAACTGACGTGCCGCATAGCCACCGGAATAAATGAAGTCAGAGCCGAATAGCATCTTTGACCCACTAAGAAAATCTCGGTATAGAATAAATGGCAGCACAAACAGGACAAACACAAAAATCCGGTTAAGTGTTTGCTCCGAAATTCGGTCTCGGGTAGGTTTGGCACTAACTAATTTCTTAACTTCTTGCTTCTTTTTGGATGACATTTATCCTCCTTAATTTAATGAATAGGAATACAAAAAGAAAAATTAAAATCTCGGAAATTGTTATCCAAATTCGAGAGATTAACGAAATAACAATATTCAATGCCTCAGGGACAATTGGTGCAATTAATAAGGCGAAAAGTCCTTCTCTCACGCCTAAACCACCAGGAGCAAAGATTACAATAAAACCAATAATCCAAGAAAGGGAAAAAGCACCCGGGAAAATAAATAGTGCCTTCCAGCCAAGTGGATAGAAAGAAATTATGAGAGAATACAATCCAATTCCGGCAACGATCCAGGCGCTAAGGTATAACAGAAATAAAACTAATGCTTGCTTAAGTCCAACTCGAAAATCAACTGGTGCCTGTTTAATGCGCGCTAATAAGAAATTAACCACCCGATTAAATATACTTGGGACGAGCATAATAATGGTAATCGGGATGAGAATTAATAATAAGTAAGTTTTCGCCAGAAGGCTTGGATAAAAGAATAGAGAAATAACAAATAGGGCTAAAGCAGAGATAAGAAGATAAGCGGTTTCAATGACAACGCTCAAAGCCGAATGGCGTTCGGCAATGCCAATCTCTTTTGCCAAATAAATCCGTCCAAAAATTGCCCATACTTTTCCGGGTAAATATTTGCCAAGTAAGGCATAAGCGATAATTTGAATTGATTGCCTTAAAGAAATTTTTTCACGAAAATAAGAAAGGATACGTTTCCAGGCATAAGCACCAATTAAAAAGTTTAACGCCAAAAATAGAAAAGCCACAAATAACAATAACCATTGAAAGTGTAATGTAACAAGTTGACCTTTGACTTGTTCCCAGTTGCGATATAAGCTCCTTGCCAGGAAAAAGAAGATACCGGCAATAATGATAACCGAGATAAAAGTTCGCACCAATTTTAGGTTTGGTTTATTGTCCATTTCACTCCCAACGGTACCTTTCAAGTTTCGTTGCTAGTTAGTCTAAAAGCCAAATAATGATAAAAACAAAATAATTTATTCACCTTACCTTCTAAAATACTTAAAAGCCGACCTTGGGTCAAGTCTCTAAAATTATCGCTTTGGTTTTCCGCAAAGATCAAATGGCGGAACTATCTTTAGCAAGACCAAAAGTTGTTCCTTACTAAAACCATAGCGTTATTCCCTTTTCGCCAAAATTGCAATACGCCGACGCATTATGGGCAAGACGGGCATTAGTAATCTTTCTAAGTTTGCCCAAATGGGTAAATGCGATTCAACATAATAAGCCTTCAGAATTGTAAAATTTCTTTTTTGTAAGTTGGTCAAAAGATAATCCATTGATTTATAATGAACATGACTGATATCTTTTTTAAGAATAATGTTACGGTTCTTAAGTATCTCAATAATGTGCCTTTGATGCGGAGTCCAAATTACTAATTTCCCCCCTTGTTTTAATAACCTTTTACACTCATCCAAAACTTTTTCAAAAGTGTTTGGATATAAATGTTCAAATAAATCGGCGCTGATTATCACATCAAACGAATCCGCTGGCAATTCTTCAATGGCTTGTGCATCCGAACAAATAAACTTGATATTGCGAAAAGGACTATTGGCTAAAAGTTTATTGGCGATGGTTATCGCTTTTTGACTATAGTCAACGCCAATTATTTCTTTACATTGTTGGGCTAAGGCAAAACAAAAAGTTCCTAATGCGCAGCCTAAATCTAAGACACGCTCTTTTGGATTGGGCGAATATATTTTTTTAACATTAATAATTCGGTATTGTTGAAAACGCGATGTAAGCAGGTCAGTATAAACTTTAACCTCG
>Ga0207433_10007800_pt1 | contig 17710 bp, 21 predicted proteins | sample YelNatPaOPGAMG01_FD_187559 | JGI IMG/M metagenome (GOLD analysis project Ga0207433, IMG submission 187559) | Hot spring thermophilic microbial communities from Obsidian Pool, Yellowstone National Park, USA - OP-RAMG-01 (SPAdes) (version 3) | ecosystem: Environmental > Aquatic > Thermal springs... | reverse complement strand
ACAACTTCAGTTAAGTTGACCAAAATGTCTTATTTTTTGTATTCTAATTTTGTGGGCCGTTAGCTCAGCTGGCAGAGCAGCTGACTCTTAATCAGCGGGTCGCAGGTTCGAATCCTGCACGGCTCATTGGTTTTTAAGGGGTTATCAAGGTCAGTGACTACGTTAGTGACTACATGTTGACTACCTGCTAAAGCCTCCAAAGCCTGTATAGCATGTTGTAGCACTGGCAAGGCAACTTTGGTATAAATCTGTGTTGTTGTGATTTGTTCATGCCCTAAAAGTGCCTGAATTGCCCTTATATCAATTCCCTGTTCCAATAAATGGGTTGCAAAAGTATGTCTAAGTTGATGTGGTGAAATTTTTCTTTCAATGCCTGCTTTCTTGGTTATTCTTCTTATGGCTCTCCTGATATCCGTTAAAGGTTTACCTGTTTGAGGTGAAGGAAAGACAAGGGGGTTAACATCGGTTTTAAGGTTTTTTAAATTCAACAAGGCATTTCTAAGTTGAGAAGACATAGGGATAAATCTTTCCTTGTTGCCTTTCCCTTTTGTAACTTTAATAAGGTTATAAGTAAAGAAAATGTCATTCCATTGTAAATGAAAAACTTCATTCTTTCTCATGCCTGCATGGTATAAACAAAGAAACAAGGCATAATAAAAAGGTTCTTCCTTTGCGGCATTTAAAAATCTTAAGGCAGTATCAACATCAAGAGGTTCTGGGAGTTTTCTTCTGTGTGGTAGTTTTTTAATGTGTTTTACCATATCTGATGTATAGTCTCTCTCAAAAGCAAACCTTGCCATGTTACTTAAGCAAAGAAGTTCCAAGTTTATCTCTCTGTATCCTTTTTTCCCTAATTGTTCCATCTCTCTAATTCTTTTCATCTTGTAGGCATCGATGAGTTTTGGAGTAAGAAGTTCAAAGGTAAAGTTAGCAAAAAAGGGTAATATATGTTTCATCACCATTCTGTGCTTGTTTCTATATGTTTCTGGTGATTGATGGATTTTGACATGCTCAAGGTATTCATATGCAATCTGTTGAATTGTAAGAGTAGTTTTTTTGTTCTGTTTACAGGATAGATGCTTTTTCAGTTCTTGCTCATATACAACTGCCTCTTCATAAGTTCCCTCAAATATTTCCCTGTAGCGATATTTTCGCCCGATTGTAATATCTATCCACCATTTATTTAGTTTATACGGTCTAACTGACATAATGGTTATTCTCCATCAATCTTTTGTTTTATTTCAAGAGCTTTTTTCCTTGCTTTCTCTTTCAATTGGTAAACCTTTGCTGGGGGTAAGGTTTCAGAAGGGATAAGATGCCCGTATATCTCTTTCAGGAGTTTTTTAATTTCGTCAAGTTCCTGCTTAATTTCTTTGATTTCTTCCATATTTAATTCTAACACTCCTTTAAGGCAAAAGTTTTATTGCAGTTTTTGCAAATATATCTCAGTTTGCCGTTGTAATATTTCCTCTGCAAAACATTTCCACAACTGCATCTTTTTAAGTTTCCATTGTTTCTTGCAAGCACTGATTTTATGAAAACTTGAATTTCCTGTTCTTCCTCTACCTCAGGTTCAGGTATTCCATAGTGTGTTGCAAGTGCCTTTGCGATGGTAATAAGCTTTTTCTGCCTATTCATCATGCTTTTTCTCCTTTCCTTTCTCTAAAAGATATATAAGCAAAAAAGGAAAAGAAAACCATGCAACTATGGCAGTTAATATCCAAAAAGTAGGTGCGTTGTATTCAGAAACAAAGCTTGCAAAAAATCCAAAACAAAAAGCAATCCATACAGTTACCAAAGGGTGCTTTGATGCAAAGGGTCGGAGTGTTTCACTTATCACTCCTGCCTTTACATCTTTTACTATTTCCTTGATTGTTGAAACAATTGTTGTTACCATGTTTTTCCTCCTTTCGTTTTTCCTCCTAATATATTTATGCATTTTGCAACTTGAGTTTTTTCTTTCCTTACTTTGTCTTGGTTGGCAATTTCCGATAATGTTACTCTTTTGTTTTAGGTGAACCTACATGGGGTTGCAATTTAAGTTCAGGCTTGCTTGGCTTCATAAAATCGCTCAGAATCGCTTTTTCTCCTTAGGGATATATTCTACATAGGGTCAACAAAAAAAATCGTCTCCTGGGGCATTCTACGCATTGCCTTTGTCTTTTTTTACTGCCATGATTGCGAGCAGTAGAGGAGCAATGATGGCAGTAAAAAATTTCAAGGCTTGCATGCGGATCCTGGGCTTTGGTAGTTGCGACAGCAAAGCAACCACCAAATTGCGTCTACCAAAGCCCTGAAAATAGCAATATCAGAAAAAAGCCTCCAACTGGCAAAGTGCAACAAACTCAATAGCATGCAAGCCTTGCGTTTTTTTTATTTTTGAAAAAATTTTTTTTTCTGACTTCTCAGGTTGCAATATCTGAAAAACCTGAGGTGGTAAGAAAATGCATTAATATAGTAAGAGACTGTCATTGACAGATCTAAAAAAAACAAAGAGGGGGTAAATATGAAAGCAACAAAAGTAATTTCATGGATGGTAGCTCCTGTTATTTTCTTCATGTTTCTTACTTTCCCTTACCTTGAAACTAAAGCTTACGCTGATAACTTCCAACCACCAACCGATCTTTCACAACCTGAATTCCTTGACATGTTCAGTTTTACCCGTATGATGGGTAAAGAAGAGGCAGTATACTTTTCTATTCCTGCAAATCAAGTATCTTCACTTATACCTTTACCATCAGATCCATCTCCGTTTATTCTTGCAAAGTATGAAAGAGAAAAGGCAGTTGGTAGTATTTTTGTTATGAGAATATGGCAAGCAGGTCCTTGGATGAGAGGTGAAATACTAAGAATTACTCCAAGAAACTGGCAACATTTTATGGGCACTCACTTTTACAACTTTGCGTTCTTAATCCCTAAGCAGTCTAACTGTGTTCTTTCAGGCACTGATGCTCTTCCTGGGCATATAGGTGAAGTTGAAAAAGCTTTTGTTGAGTATGATTACAAAGTTAAGGAACTGGTAGAGCAGGGATATGATCCTAATGTTGCAAGGAATGCAGTAAGAGATCCTACTGTATCATTAAGAGTTTTGGTAGGAAATCCTAATATTTACAATAGCACTGATTACTATTGGTATCAAAGGTTAAACGATGATACAAACTGCTGGGATAAAGTAGGTGCTGGTGATTATGACAAGGGTGATGGTGAATTTCATGATATATCAGAGGCTGCTTTTTATAACATGGTAGCATTAGCTATGGAAATACATAAAGCTGGTGCTGGATTAATAATGTTTCCTAAAATAAAGCAAAAAGTAAGTCAATCAAGTTCATCAAGTGTGTTTAGAAAAAAAGTTACTACGACAGTTAAATATTATGTTTATCCTGAATATCTAATGGTATTTCCTCATGGAGTAAGTCAATCTTATGGAGAGTTTGCTGTAAATCCTGGCAATTCTGTAAGAAGTAAGTCATACGATTTTATAAGAGTTCAAGGTAATCATTCTTTCCCTCTTGATGAAACATTGGTATATAAATGGTCAAAGACAAAGTCAGGATGGACTGGGTTTGCGGTGTTTCTGGGGAGTATACTCATTGGAGCGATAACAGGGGGGTTAGGGGGTTTAATTGGTGTAACAGAAACAAGTATACAAGGTGCTTTAATAGGAGGAGCAATTGGTGGTATTGGTGGACTTGTTGCAAGTGGATTTAGCCCTTCAACATCTGTTACTGCCCATTTTACACCGTTTGTTTATAGTAAGTATCAGCTTGATCCATCTGCTTCATGGAAAGGTGATGCAAAAAAAGTTGCTGATCACACTTTTGACCAATGGTTAAGACCTGATGTGCAAAATACTCCTGGTGGTGTTGGAGTGTTTGTATCAAGGATAGATATGAGAAAAGCAGTATTATGTGGTGGTGCATCAAAAACTGCTACTTGTGATCCATCGGTATCGGATCCTGTGGTTCAGGTTCATGGGACTGATCCAAGATTTTGGAGTATATTTAATGAGATGTTCCATCATGCAAGTCAGGAGTTGATGAAGTATAAATATCCTTTTACAAACAAATAAACAAAAGGGAGGGATTTTCTCCCTCCCTTTTTATTTTTCTACCTTTGCTTTTCTGATTTGGTCTGCTCTTAAATATCCCTCTTTAACCAAAACATCTGCAATCTGGTTAGCAACATCAAGGCATGCGTTCCAAAGGCAATAATTGTTGTCGGCGTTTCTCAATACACCTGGCTTTGCTCCTGCACCGTTTAGTTCTATGGTTTTGTTATTTATAGCTAAATTTCCATAAATTTCTACAAACCAACTGCTTGTGCCTGAAGTCAATTTTGATCTTTTTATTAACAGCCCATCTCCTCCAACAAATGCTTTTTCAATTTTGTATATAGCAATGGTATTAGGTTTAACATTAAAATAAACTGCAACACCAGGAATAACTTCTTTCAATGCTTTCGCAATACAAAGCTCAAGATATGCTTTTTTATCTATATTAAAGGGAGATTTACTTTCAATTATTCCATCATAAGGTGTAGCAGTAATAACAGCAACAGGATTTTCTGGATTTTTATCAAGGCCAGCTGATTTAATATATGACTCTCTATCTGGATACTCTTTATTATCTGGCGTTATCGCAGTTGTCAAATTTTTTTGCAAGTGGGCACAACCAATGGATAAAGTAAATACCAAAACCAAACAAAGTAAAACAATTTTCCTCATTTTTCTTCCCTCCTGTAATTTTTGTATTCTTCACATTCAAGGTTTGCATTGGATTTAAGGATTCTATGAATAAATGTCTTGGGATCTTCTTTTTCAGGGTTATAAGGAATCCCACAGTTTTTTGCAAGTGCCTTTGCTGCTGCAAGTAATATTTCCTGTCTTTTTTCACAACTGGTCACAGTTTACCTCCTGTGTTTTCAATATTCTTTTGATAAACTCTTCAACTTCCTTTTTTGGTATTTCTGGTACCTGGGTAAGGTCAAAAGGGATTGGAACTCCATGTTTTTCAGCAAGCACTGTTGCTATTGCAATCAATTTTTCCTGTCTTTTCCTGTATTTCTCTTTCCATTTCATATCTTCCTCCATCTCTAATTTTTTTTGTTTAAAATCCATCTTCTACCTCCTAATATATTAATGCAATAAATCATTCTTTTGATTTTCCCATAGATTTTGCTCCTGAACCTCCTCCTGGCCCTCCTCCAGGTGGAAAATTCCTCATAAATGCTAATGGGATTAAAGCTGTTCCTGGTGATGGCATATGGATAGATAATCCTATACCTTGCCATGTTACAATCCCTGTTAAAGCACTATAAAATGCAAATGACATTCCTAGCATAAATAAAGCATCAGTTAATGGACCTGGTTGCCCTAAAACAAATAAAACTATTGACCCAAGTTGACCATCAACTCTGTCCCAAAAATTACTCATCAGCATTGAAGAAAGAATATATGTTCCATTTGCCCACATCCAAGCCCCTGTTCCCAATAGAAGCATGTCAAATCTTCCTAAAAAGGCATAATAAAGCACTCCGACTGCAATGCCTAATGCAGCAAGAGTTTTGATTACTATGCCAATATGATAAACATAATAATCAAAAAACCATAATGCTGTTACTCCTGCACTGGCTATAAGAAGTCTAGGAACAATCATTATCAGGGATTGAATTCCTGAACTGGTTGTTAAAGAATTCCATACTCCCTTTACAACATCCCAAAGCCCTACACTTCTTCCTGATTGTGCTTCTGCCTCTGGATGTTGCCTTGCATATGACATAGCTCCCTGTAAAAATTGGTTCATGTTATTATTATTGATACTATTTTTTAGCTCTGTAGCATATTGACTAAGGGTTTTTCTATTTCCATCTGAACTATCTACAGGAACTCCTGCTTTCTGTGCTTGTTCTATATATCTGCCAACTCCTTGTATGTAGTTATTCCGTAAAGATTCTATAGTCTTTCTATATAATTCAGCACATGAAGTATAAGAACCTGTATCAACTCTTATGTATTTCCATTGCAAAGGTACATTAGAATCTCCTGCATCTGCCCAGTCACTTTCAGTCATTGCTGATACGCTTTTAACTTCTCCTCCTTCTCTCATTTTTTTCTGTTTATACTTTTCATAACAATACTGCAATCCATCTTTTCCTGCCCAGTATGAATTGCGTGCATAAGCATAATTTTTAGCATATTCATTCATAACAGTTAACATTACTCCCTGCCCTGCAAAAGTAGGAGAGTGCCCAAGTTTGATTATGATTGAGTTTGTTATATTATCAAGACTATCAAGTAACGCAATAGGTAAGCTTTTCCCTGCTCCAGGTAAAGGCATAACAATAAGAAGAAAACCCATTACATAAGCAAGAAAACCTTTCCATGGTGCTGAAAACCCAAAACCAAATTTAAAAATTGCAAGGAAAAAAGCTAACAAAAAACCTGCTTTAAGTAATGCCTGATATAAGGAATTACCAACAAATTCTTTAAAATATGAATTTATCATCTTTGCGTATATAGAGCCTCCCTCTATCGGCAAGGAAAAGCTCTGCTCAAAAATAGCAAAACTATTGCAAGGCAATAAAAAGGTTGTAAAGATTGTTGCTAGCAAAGTAACAATAATTAGTTTTTGCATTTTATCCCTCCCTTTTAAACTATCCCTTACTAATATTAATGCATTAGGGATAGTTTATCCATCAGTGGCGTGTAACCACCGATGGAGTAAGGTTTACTTTTCTTTCTTTTCTTTTTCAAACACTCCTAACCAACCATCCCAGTTGCCTACAGGTATTGTATCAAGCTTGATCCTCATTTTCCCGTCTTCCTTTTCCAAAAGAACTCCTACTCTTATCCACTGCGTCTTTTCCTTATCTCCGTTGCTCTGCTGTGCATAAACAATGTCATAAACTTTCACTCTTCATCACCTCCTCTCAAAGAAAAAATTGGGTTCAGTGTAAAGGGTTGGTTTTTCTTTTCAAAGCCTTTCCACTGGATTTTTGACTGAGTAACAGGGTAACTCAACATTTTCAGGTAGAAGTGAAAATCTGGCAATATTCCAAATTGGCTTGGCAATAACAGTGGCTCTTTTCTCCGTTTTCTTTGCAAGGTTAAACCATCACGGTAATCTGCTGGTCCCATTGAAAAGGATTCGTCGGCTTCCAAAAACTCAGTATCTCCAAAAAGCCTGCTAAGGTATTCCTGAGAATTTGGATCTGAGACTGCAAAAGATAGGATAGTGTTGCAGTTGTTTGTGATTGTAAAAGCTGTCTCATGCCCGTATAGTTTTTGCAGCTGTGAAATATCTTGCAAGGCTATCCAGAGACTTGCTCCTTTACTCCTGCCTTGCTCAAGTGCCTGAACTATTGTAGTTAATCTCTGCAACGATGCAAATTCATCTATGATAATAAACCGTCTTCTATCAATGTCTTCTGGCATTGACAAAATGTGTTTCATGGCAAGATCTATAAGCAATGAAAGTATAGGTTTCAGCGTGTCTCTCAGGTTTGCGTAGTTGCTTACAAAGAGAAAGCTTGATCCATCTTCATTGAGCCATTTCTTAATGCTGAATTCGTTTTTCAGATGTCTCATGTACAAAAAGCAATTCGCATATTGCCTCATAGTAGAAAGACTGTCTGATGCAACTTTTGATCCTTGGCCGAAACCCTGCAAGTAACCTAATGCCTTTTTTGCTGGCTCCACTCCCTGCATAACTGCATCTTCCATAAGTTGTAGCATTTGCGGCTCTGTATATGAGACAAGCTCCCATATTGCTTGATTTGTTCGATTCCCTGTAATTGTTAAATAATGCAAAATAGATGAAAAGATATCTCTTGCGGCATCAACCCAGAATTTGTCTTCTCTGGTAGATGGTGGTATCATAGATGTTGCAATTGAGTCTATGTCTGGGAGCATTTCGATTTCATCAAAAAGGCACCAATTCACACAACGGCTGTCAAGTGGGTTAAAGATGTAATCCTTGCTTGGATCATAAAAACAGGATAAATAGTCTCCTTTGAAATCATACACAATTACTTTTTCCTCTCTTGCTCTTAATTTTTCAAGTATTTGGTTCAATAAGGTTGTTTTCCCTGTTCCTGGTCTTCCTGTAATAAGAAAATGGCGGTTTTCTGCTTTCCATGGGATTGGAATTTTTCCAAAGTGTATAAGATGTGCATCTTTTGTTTTTGTTTCTTTTGCGACTTCTTTTTTAAATTCACCATCTGCAATCAGTTTTGTGCCTCTCAGGTGTTCGTCCTGGGTTATTTTTTCTGCTTTCTTCTTAAACTGCAATAACAAAATCGGATACAGCAACCATACTGGCAAAGCATATATAAAAATTTTCAAACCTGCCTTTACGAAATATCCTCCATAAATAGATGCAAGCTTGAAATCAAATTTCAAAACTGACTTGAAAAACTGATCAATAAAGTCACAGTCGTAGGCAATAAAATATATAGCTGGAATCAGTAAATGAAAAATCAAAACCGAAACAAAGCAATACACATATACCTTTGTAGACATCTGCGCTGCATGCCACCACTGCTCGAAGCCCTTAAACGCACTTGGTTCTTTGTAGCCTGTTTTTGCCATTTTTACTCCTTTCTTGTAAGTTGTAATAACATTTCGTATGTGTTTACTTCTGCTAAAAGCTTTGCCAGTATATCTTCTACATTCGCTAAATATTTCGCTGTGGCAATGACAACACTTTCGATGTTTATGATTCGGTTTCGAATTTCAAAAAGAAGTTCTTCTTTTTGTTTTTCGTTCATACACAGTTACTCCTTTCCAAATTTGCTTTTAATTTGGCTTATTTTTTGTTCAAGCTCCATAACATTTTTTGTGCCTTGTAACCACTTTAAAGTTGTTCTTCCTATCTCTACATGAAAAGCTGTCTCTGTCTCTCTTATTTGTGCCTGAAGTTTCTTCATTTGTTGCTGCAATTTTTTGATGTCTTTTTTCATCTTTCTTTTACCTCCTTTTTTGTGTTTTTTTCTTCCATCTTCCTATATATATTTATGCAATTGAGAGTAACCTTATTTTTTTTCAAAGTTCTATTCCAAATTTTTCTTCAAGCTCTTGCCTCTTTTGTAGATACTTTTTCCGGGTTGATTCCATAACAATTGTTGCCTCGGCAACTGTTTTTTCATGCCATACAAGGTAAAGTAAAAGTTTGTATATTTCTCTCAAAAGTTCGTTGTCTCTCTGTGATGTGTTTTGGGTTGTGTTTGTGGCTGTAAAATTTTGCAAGTTTTCAATCATCTTTATGAGTCGTTCAAGTAAGTTCGTTTCTCTCATTTCCTGCTGGATGGATTCTTTTAATTTGTCTTTCACAAATTTTGAAAAAGACTTGCTCTCAATTTTTGCAAGTTTTGCAAGTCTCTCATACTCATCATTATTCATTTTGATACCGATAAACTTTGACATACCTTTTACCTCCTTTTCGTTAAATTTTCATCTACTATATTTAATGCATTTCACAGGTTAAACTTGGTTTAACCTTTTTTCTCCTTTTATGGTTTAACCAAGTTTTCTTTTGAAATATAACCAAAACAGAGTAACCTTACTGGGTAAGGTTAAACAGGGTGGTTGTTGGTAAATAAGGGTTTCTGCATCCGAACGGTGCGTGGTGTGTCCATATGAAAGCGGGCTTATCAACCTTTATTTTTTTAAAGCCTCCAAATGCATAAATATAGTAGAGACATTCTATACAAAAAGGGGGTATAAAACAATGATAAGTTTAGCGATTGTCAAAGATGCAAGTTATTTTCATTTTTTGGGTTCAGAAGGTTCAAAACATGCGATGGAATATTTTTCAGAAAAAGGTAAAATAGATGGTTTCTGGCAAGGCAAACTTGCTGAAAAAGAGGGTCTTATAGACAAAGAAGTAACACAACAGGATGTAGAGAGAATAGCTGGCATGGTAAAGAATGGTGAAAGGCTTGGTCTCAACATCACATATTCGGCTCCTAAATCCGTAAGCATAGCCTATGCAATTCTTAGTGATCAGAGAATAAAAAATGCACATGAAAATGCAGTTCGTGTAGCAAATGAATACATAGAAAAAAATCTTGCTGAGACAAGGCAAGGTCAGGGTGGTAAGGAAAGGGTTCAGGCATCAGGAATAGCAGTAGCAAATTACACTCATGAAACAAGTCGAAGTCATGATCCACAACTTCACACTCATGCAGTAATCATTAATACTGTTGAAAGAAGTTCTGATGGTCAAATAAGAGCATTAGAGCCACGGAAAATATATCAGTATCAGAAAACAATAGATCAAATCTATAAAAATGAACTTGCAAGTCAATTGCAAAGACTTGGTTATTCTGTAGAGATGAAAGACATGCATGGCAACTTTGAAATCAAAGGGATAAGTCAGGAAGTAATAGATAAGTTTTCTGAACGGAGTCAACAAATAGACAATGCAATGGAAAAAATAAAGAATGAAATAAACACAAATAATGAATATAAACTCCGTGATATAGCAGCAATTGAAAGTCGTAACAAAAAAGAATTCCTTTCACAGGAGCAACTCAACCAAAAATGGAATGAAAAAATGAATGAAATAGGTATCTCTAAAGAGGATATAAAACAAGCAATTGAATCTGCAAAAACTAATGCAAAGGAAATAGACAAAAATGATATAAAGGAGTATGTAAAACAAGCATGCAATGTCATTCATGAAAATGAATCTGCCTTTTCAAAAGAAAAACTCACTGAAACTGCGCTCCGTCTCTCCATGTCTCAGGCTGGGAATAATGAAAAAGTAATAACTCAAAAAGAGGTAGAAAAAGCAATAGAAGAACTTAAAAAAGAAAAATACATAACAGACCTGAAAAATGGATACATGACTACAAAGGAAATGCAACAGACAGAAAAAAAAATAATAGAATACATAAACAAAACAAATGGGACTGCAAAGGCAATAGAAAATGACAAAGGAAAAATAGATCAGGCAATAAAAGAATATGAGCAAAAAGTTGGATATCAAATGACAAATGATCAGCGTGCTGCGGTTCATCATATCCTGCAATCTCAGGATAAAGTAATAGGCATACAGGGTGATGCTGGCACTGGAAAGACAACAGTGTTCCAGCATATAAGAGAAGAAATGAAAAAAAGAGGATATGAGGTTCGGGGTATAACTCCCACTGGTAAAGCTGCGGATGTAATGAGTCGTGAGGCTGGCATAAAAACTCAAACAGTGGATTCTTTCCTTGCCTCTCAATCTCAGACTGAAATAAAAAAAGGCAAGGAAATATGGATAATAGATGAAGCCTCCATGATGGGTAGCAAAGAAGTAAAACAACTTCTGGATGCTGCAAAACAAGCTGATGCAAAGGTGGTTTTCTGTGGTGATACAAAACAACTTGCATCGGTTGAGGCTGGTCAGATATTCAAAGACATGCAACAAAAAGGCATGAATACAATAAAAATGACTGAAAAAGTAAGACAAAAATATCAAGAATACAAAAAGACAGTGGATGCTCTAGGGCGCAAGGAATGGGATGTAGTAAAAGAAAAAATGGAAGGCAAAATAAAAGAAATTCAGGATAGAAAGGAAAGAATTTCAGAGATAAAAAAAGATTTTTTGGCTGGCAATCATGATAAAACTCTAATTGTGACTGCAACTAATCGTGACAAAAATGAGCTAAACAGTCAAATCAGGAATGAGCTAAAGTCTCAAGGCAAGCTTTCGGATGGGTATAAATTCATGGTCAGAGAATCAAAGAATCTCAGTTCTGAAGAAAAAAGATATGCATTCAGCTACTCCATCGGTGATACAGTATTCGCAAGCAGGAGTGACTTGCAAAGCATAGGCATTTCAACAAAAAAAAATGAATTCACGGTTTCTAAGGTGGACATAGCAAAAAACACAATAACCATCAGGAATGCAAATGGCAAAGAATACACAATAAACACAAAAGAGCATGGCGATAAATTTTCGATTTACTCCACAAAAGAGATAGAAATAAGCAAGGGAGATCGTCTAATCACTCTCAAAAATGACAGACAATATGGAATAAAGAATGGTGAAATGTGGCAAGTAAAAAGCATAGACTCTCAAGGAAACATGGTAATAAAAAATGAAAATAAAGAAAAAACAATAAATATCAAGGAATATAACTATATGGATCACAGCTATGCCATAACCACACACAAATCACAAGGCATGACAATAGATAAGGTAATTAGCGATGTAAGTTCAGCAAAAACAAACTATAATGAGGTTTACACGGCGGTAACCCGTGGCAAAACAGAATACATGATTTTCACTGACAACAAAGAGAAGTTTTTTGACAAAATGCAAAATGAGCAAGCAAAAACAAGCACTCTGGACATGCAACAACAAACAATGCAACAACAGACAATGGCAACAGGCATGCAGACAGGCAAAGCTCCCTCCCTGGGCTTGGGGCGTTGATAGATTTATTCATAATGAGTCCACATTCTAAGAATTTTTACAACTTTTTGTTCATCAATAACTTGATAGACTAATCTATGTTGGATATTAATTCGACGGGAGTAAGCTCCTGTCAAATCTCCAACTAACTTTTCATAATTAGGCGGGGTTTTAAAGGGATTTTCCCTGAGAATATTAAGAAGAAATTCTACTTTCTGCTGTAAGCCTGCATTAGCTATCTTTTTAGCGTCATTTTGAGCCTGTTTAGTAAAAACAACTTTCCACATTACCAGCCAGGTTCTTCACTGCATTCTTCTACAGGAGTTGCCAGCCCTTCTTTTATAGATTCACGCATTCCAGGAATGCTCAAAAGATACAATGTTTCCTGCATAGCTCTCCAGTCATCCTCTGAAATAAGAATAGCATTACCTCTTTTACTTGTAATAATTGTAGGTTCATGGGATAAAAACACTTCGTCAATTAAATGATAAAGCTTAGCTCTTGCTTCAGTTACAGTTATTGTAGGCATAATAACCTCCTTTTTTATATTTATAAAATAACGCTATTCCGTACGTTTAGTCAAGTGAAAATTAAAAATGCAACACCAAGCAACAGACATAGCAAGGACTCCCTCCCTGGATCGGGGGCGGTAAAAAAAAGGTAAAAAGGTAAGGCTGTTTAGTTTTTATTCTTGCTTTTTTGTTTTTTCCTTTTTTTTCTTTTTTTTTTAAAAGCAAAAGGCAAGGCGATCTTCAGAGCCTTGCCTTTTGCTCTGAAATATATCTGAAATATATCTGAAATATATCTGCTAAACTGGCACGCTTTCGGGCTTTTGTGGCACGCTTTCGGGCTTTTGTGGCACGCTTTCGGGCTTTTGTGGCACGCTTTCGGGCTTTTGTGGCACGCTTGTAGTGTTTTCAAGCTTTTTTGTTAAAAAAATATTCTGTCTCCAATAATTTCGATTCCACAACTTTTTAGCATTTCTGCATCTTCTCTAATTCTTTTTCTTGCTTTTCTAATTTCATATTCCTTAGCATCTTTTCCTAAAACAGCATATATAAGTGTGTCAAGTTTCCATCCACCTTTTGGCTGGTTTCGGTGGCTTAAACAGTATCTTGCGATTGCCTTTGATATCCCATGATTCATCTTTGATATAGGTTCGGGATCGTAAAATATTTTAATGTCTTTTGCATACAACAGTGTTCCAAATTTTCCAAATTCAATTCTTAGTTTTACTTTTTTTCCATCTTTAATAGGGATTACACTTTCCAGAAACTGCCCTGTGGGGTTAAAACCAATATTAAGATGAATCAGATGAGGAATTTCTAACTCTATATTTGTTCTCAGTAAATCTTTAAAGAGTTGCATGAGAGTTTCATAGGAATAATATTTCCCTATTTTTTTTCGCAATAGATATAGATCCACCAAAATGCATAGTCTAGAGTCTGCTGTTTTCCCTATTGTTTCTGCAATGACTCTAACAATCTCAAGCAAATCTTTATGCCTTTGTCCTAATCGCCCTTGCACAATAATATTCCCATATGGAGTAGTCATAACTTTTTTTCTTTCTTGCGGTCTGTTCGTTGGATCAAAGATAGGAAGTCGGTTTTCGTGAACCGTTGCAACTGCAAGGTGGATTATTGGGAGTTGTTTATCTTTCATCAACATCAAAGCTCCTATAAAACAGGTAAAGAGTCGAGAAAGTCATCATTTTCATTTCCTACTGTATTAATGCATTTTCCATTGTTCCCATTTTTCTTTTGTTTTTTTCTCTTTTTGTTTTCTATCTCCTCCTCTTGCTCTTCAAAATCCTCAAACTCTCCCGCCATAGCCTCAATCATCCATACTCCCTTGGACATGCTCACCAAAATTGGAAAATGTATCAATTTTGTAGAGTAATAATTGCATTTCTCAATTGCCACTTTTTTCCGATCTGGCAAATTCCATTTTGAGATCACTATCCTTGCCCTTGCCTGTTCCCGAAACACCATCGTTCCCCGGAACAGAGGAGTAAGGCTCTTCATCGCATCTTTTGTCTGATGGTGAAGCAAAAGAAATGAACAATCATACAAGCGAATCAAGCCCTTCAAACAATCATAGGCGTATATGCCATCTTCCGTTGAGTTTTCATCTAAGCCATAAAAATTTGCCCATGAATCAAGCACTACCAATTTTGGCTGTATTTTTTGGATAGCGTTCTCTAAAAAGACAAAGGTTTCAGTTGGTTGCACTTCATTTTGTTTTTTGCAAAAAAGCCTGCTTGTTGAAAGTGTATAATCCTTTGAAATAGTTGAAATCCAATAAAAATTCTCTGATTTGATATCGTATGCACTTTCGATAGCTTGCAATCTTTCGTAAAATCTCCAATCTGTTTCCTCTGCGGTCATATAAAGTATTGGATACTTTCCTGTGGGTAATATATCTTGGAGCAAAAATGATTGCCCTGTGGATATTGCAAATGCCATCTCCATCGTAAAGATAGACTTTCCTGCACCCCCAAGCCCGTCTAAAAGTATAATGGAGTTTGTCGGCAGAAATGGCTCTAGGATCCATTCTTCTTGCTTTTGCACTTTTTCAATTGTTCCTATTTTGATTACGCTCGTTTGGCTTGCTGGAGTGGTAATTGTTTCTGAAATTTCAATTCTCTCCAAAAGCTGATTCCAACTGAAACCTTGCAAAAAATCTGCTACGTCATAGCTCTCTCTGAATTCCGAGAATTTTACAACGGTTATTCCTCTTGCAAAGGGTTTTAGCATTTCGACAAGGTTTTGGGTATTAGTCGCTCCTGTCTTGTCGTTATCCTCAAAAACTACCACTTTTTTGTTTTTGAAAAGGTTTTCATATCCCTTGAAATCGCTGGCTTTTCGAAAACCAAGGCAAATTATGTTCGCTGAGCTTGGCATTGATGCAATCACTGCATCCGCAACTTTTTCGCCCTCTGTAAGCCATATTTCATCTGTTTGAAAAAGAGAAAATTGTTCAAGCCTGTATGGAATTTGTCTTTTTTGCGACAATCCTACATATCCATCTGGCATCACTGGAATTGGCTTTTTTTCAGGTTTTCCACCGTCTACTGAAGGTTTTTCGAACCGAACAACCTTGTATTGTTCTACTCCTTGCAAATCAAAATAAGAATATATCCCTGTAACCGTATATCCTTGCCGAAGTAAGTCATTTTTGACATCATCAAATTTGCGTCTTTCTCTGGTAACTTTTGCAAGCCCTGTATTATGTTCTGCTGTTGATTTGATTTTTTCTTTTGCCTTTTCTATTTGTGCTGGATCAATTTCACCAAAAAGTTGCAAAAGATCTTTCACAAGGTAGGTTTTTTGCTCTGTGAAGCAATATATTGTAGAGTTTTCTACATTTATGATTGCATTGTGATCTTGCAATCTTCCGTCTCCCTTGCACCATGGACATCTGCAAACAAATGACTTGCCTTTGACTGCGTATGGAATCTCATATTTTTGTAGCAGGTCTAAAATTTGGTATTTTGTCTGTGTCTGCATATTTTTCTCCCTCCCTATGCAAAAAGTTCCATTTGCATATCAATGCGATCCGTGGTAACCTTACTGGGCTTGGGATTTTTGTCGGCAGTCTTCAGGAGTGCATTCAGGAGCCATTTGCCGTAGGTTTTTTCTATTTCTTCCCTTTCTTCTATTGCTACAAAATCTTTCTCCCATGCTGGATCTTCAGGGTCAAACTCCACTTCATCAGTCTGGTCTTGATTTTCCTGCATCAAATGAGAAAAAGGGACTTCGTGTGCCCGATGTCTGAAAAGCTCTCTGACTGCCTCACGGCATAAAAGCCCAAAGAGATTTTGATTGACCTTTTCTATTCCACCATATCTTTGAGCGTATATCCATGCCTGATGGAATACATCATCACCATCATTTCCATACTTCTGCCTGAGCCATTTTTGATACTTTTGTAGCTCTTGTTCTGTCATTTTTACCTCCTTTTGCTAAAATTTTCTGCCTATATATATTTTTTTTCTGCCTCATAAATAAATATTAACACAAAATTTTTAAAATGTCAATATTTTCTGTTGGAAAAAAATTTTTTTCGGCTTATAAATGCATTAATATATATATAGGAAGATGGAAGAAAAAAACACAAAAAAGGAGGGTTAAAATGCAAATAGGTAAAATTTTTAAAACTATAAGAGAGCTTAAAAAAATTACATTACCTGAGGTAGCAAATCAGCTTGGGATTCATCATTCATCTGTAGGCAACTTTGAACTCTATGGCCATGGGCTGGGACCAGAAAAAATTGCTGCATATGCAGATCTGCTTGGTGTTTCAATCGTTGAAGATCAAGTTGTTTTCAAAAAAGATATGCATATTTTCTATTTGCCCATTATTCCTGGGTTGAGACTTACAAGGCTTGAAAGCTTTTTTGATTTTCTTGAGGTATGCAAAATATCTCCAATTCAAATTGTCGTTTTTGTAGAAAAAAAGCATGCAGTATCAATAGCAGTAAAAGATTTGCAAAATAATGTTTTTATTTTTCTTCCAAGGCGTGGCAAATACTTGGCAAAAACATCAGCACTTTTGCAAAAACTCAGAGAAAAATTTTCTGAAAAAATCATAAATATTATTGAAAATCCTTTTTCTGATTTTGAAAAATTGAAAAAAACAGATTTGGAAAAATATTTTGTTGGAATTTATTGTTATTCTTGTCCACAACTTGTCATTCAAGGCCCTGATGGGAATATTCGTTGTTTGCCTGTTGTTCCAATTGGCGCTATCCTGGAAGATCTTTATTATTATTTAAATCACGAAAAAGATCCCGTTCGCAAAGAATATACATTCTTGGATTTTCTTCATTGGACACAAAAAATCTTGCAAAAAAGCGATGAAGAAATTCAAGCAGACCTTGAAAAAGCAAGGAAAATCTGGAAATTTTAAACAGGGATAGAAATTTCTATCCCTGTTGCTTTTTTACCTGCAAACAAGTTCTGCTTTGGGAGCTATGGGTAACTAAAATAGTTTAAAACACAACTTCCTCCAAAAGTCAACTTTCCAAACTTTTTTCCAACATGCTATATTTCCCTTGAATTTATCGCAAAATTGTTTGGAATACTTAAGTAGGGTTGTGTTAAATGCTGACTGCATGTAGTCACTGTTATGTTTTGTTTTTCTTTTGTTTTTCTTGTTTCTGGTGGATATGCTTAAAACTCTTAATCAGCGGGTCGCAGGTTCGAATCCTGCACGGCTCATTGGTAAATAAGCCAAACAGCCTATCCCCACCAAAAACCCTTTGACTACATAATGGAATCTTTTTATTAATCTATAAAAATTTA
>Ga0207433_10007789_pt1 | contig 17726 bp, 18 predicted proteins | sample YelNatPaOPGAMG01_FD_187559 | JGI IMG/M metagenome (GOLD analysis project Ga0207433, IMG submission 187559) | Hot spring thermophilic microbial communities from Obsidian Pool, Yellowstone National Park, USA - OP-RAMG-01 (SPAdes) (version 3) | ecosystem: Environmental > Aquatic > Thermal springs... | reverse complement strand
AAATATTATGGAGGTATATACAGATGTCAAGCATTTACTATGAATATGTAATGCTTAAGAATAAAGCGATAATAAACTTAGTGTTTGATTTATTAGAGCCATTGCATATTGGTGAAAGACTTGAAGATAATATTAAGAAGATTGTTAGATTTAATATAAATGGTAAATATGTTCCATTCATACCTTCAGAATCAATTAAAGGAACATTTAGAAATATTGCTACTAAAATAGCTAAAGAGATATTTAATTATATTGAAGATGCTGATTTAAAAGAAATTGTAAAAATACATGATAAAGACACGCATGTATCTTCAGAGGAGGTTATTAATAATTATATTCATATCGCTGAAAATTGGATTATAGAAAATAATATAATATCTAAAGATAAAATAAAAGAATTGTCTGATTATGAAATTGTAGATATGTATTTATCATTTAAATGTCCTATATGTAAATTATTTGGATCAAAAACTTTATCTTCAAAACTAATATTTTATGATTCTTTCTTTGCAATAGATTCCAATATTTTTAACTATACATCAACATCGATAAATAGGAAAGCTGGAGTTGTAGAAGAAGGTCATTTATATCAAATTGAATATATGCCACCATCTAAATTAAACAAAGTTATAATTAAAATTATCGCTGAAAATGTAATACCAAAATTCTATGATGCAAAACTATTAGCAAACATACTAGACTATGTTAAAAATATTGGGCTAAGTATAGGAGGAAATAAAAGCAGAGGATATGGTTTACTCACCCTAAATAAAGACCAAAGCTGTGTGAAATTGCTTGAGTTTATGGAAAACCCAAAAGATTATAATGAAATAAAGAAAAACATCGAACTTCTTTTACAAAAAGAAGAAGCAATTAAAAAACTATCTATTGAAGAATACATAAAGTATCTTAAATAGTAAAATAAATGTTAAGCTACCTTTCTTTATGGGAATTTCAAAAGATATACCAATATTTAGCGGAATATTTAAAAAGTAAATCTTATGAGCTAAAAAATGATTACGAGCAATTTTTGCCAGAAAATTTCATAGAAAGAATAAAAAAATTAAGGAATAATTTTGAAGAAAAATATAAAAATGAAATTCTTCAAAATGTAATTTTGTCACTTAATGAAGATTTTTTGGATAATAATTCGATTAAGGAAACATACATATATAACGAACAATTATTTAAAGCAGTAAGTGATGCACTTCAAGATAATCTACCAAAAGATTCTTTTTTTAAAAGAGAATATCATGAAAGATTTTTAGAGATTTTGAAAAATTATAATAATGATTTAAGCATATTGCTTGAACAAGACCAAGACAATTTTATCAGTCTTGTAAAAATAATTGGTAGCATACTCGATGATTCTAAAAAGTACAATAAGTATTATTCATATAAAGATTCCCAGTGGTATGTATTAAAACCTGAGAAAGTAGGCTATATTATTAAAGAAAATAATTTTTCTGATATTTCTTCTATGCTTGAATTTATTAAAAAATTCCTAAACGAAACTAAATTTAGTATGATTAAATATGTAGAAAATGTAAGTTTGGATCATAAACAATATAAAATTTTTGATAATGGTAATGAAAAATATTTCTTAGTAAAGATAGACGCTCCTGAGAAAGGTTTATTATTTGAAATATTGGTATATCTATACATTAGAGCAGCACTGAATGAAGTTAATATTCAATTTTTATGCACTCACAATCTATCTATTAAATATAACAATGAAATAACTAAAGAAATAGATATACCTTTACTCATCAAAATCTTTAATAAATCGATCTTCCTTCCTATAGAGTGTAAATTTACTACATCTAACATTAAGAGAGATGATATTAAGAATATAAAAATATTTAAAAAACACTTAGATGATTCAAATCTTCGAAGCTATCCTTGTATCATAACACTTGACTCTAAGGATAAAATCTATATACATAGAAATAAAAAATTAATAATTCAGCTCTTTATGTTTAAGTCTTGGATAGAAAAATTAATAAAAAGAGAATTGCTAATGCTAAAGAAAGAGTTTAAATAAGGATAAAATGGCTTTTAATATCATATTATTAGACTATAGCTCTAACTTAATAAATTCTTTAATTTTAGAAGTTTTAAGAATATATAATGTCTCTTTTTAACTTTTTAAAAAATTATGAATTATTACATAATAGAGTTTTAAAAAACTTTTTTTTCCAAAATAATTCCAAATCTTATGTTTTTAAATAAAAAATTAAGTACGTTAAAAAATTTAACGATATTTTTGCATATTCTATTTAGAAACATTTTACTTCCTCTTCTTATCCCTCCGTATATATTAATTGAAGAAAAAAAATCCTCTTAAACTTATATCATATATGCTTAGCTACTCTCATATAACTCTTAACTCTTTATTCTCTTTATGAGATTCCTTATCGATGCGAAAAATGTGGCTATTCTGATAGCTTTCCCTTTCAATTCTCTTTATGAGATTCTATAAAAAAAGATTGGGAGGAATTAGAAGAATGAAAATACTTTCAATTCTCTTTATGAGATTCAAAAAGTAATGGAAGGTTTTGATGACAAAAAGACAAATTTCTTTCAATTCTCTTTATGAGATTCAAGAAACAAACTGAAGAGGTACAACCAAAAACTGAAGATGTACTTTCAATTCTCTTTATGAGATTCTTTAGGATTTATAAAGGAACTACGGTTATTGATATGACTTTCAATTCTCTTTATGAGATTCTGGAAACTGAAAAATTACTTAAAACTGTTGATATAGGCATACTTTCAATTCTCTTTATGAGATTCTTGAATAGAGAAAGGTATGCTAGAATTTATAGCTCTTTCAATTCTCTTTATGAGATTCAATGGAAATAATTAGTAGTATTGATGAGGAATTTGCTTTCAATTCTCTTTATGAGATTCTTTATTTTTTCGAAGAGCTAAAGATGACCGTACCAACTTTCAATTCTCTTTATGAGATTCAGAGATATTACTTGATTTGGATGATGTAAAGATTGTTGTCTTTCAATTCTCTTTATGAGATTCTGAGAAAGAAGGGATGAGTGAAGAGAGCTTTATTTTTTCGACTTTCAATTCTCTTTATGAGATTCTAATTGAAGCTGAAACTAGAAGGCCTGTAATTGGTTTATCCTTTCAATTCTCTTTATGAGATTCATTGTTCCAGTTGTTATTGTTGTAGTTAACGTAGTAGTTATCTTTCAATTCTCTTTATGAGATTCAAAAGAAGTTGGAAAATTTTTAAATGCAGATAAAATGCTAAACTTTCAATTCTCTTTATGAGATTCTCTTCTTATTTTGGCATGATAATATATGAGAGTCTTATAGACTTTCAATTCTCTTTATGAGATTCTCATCTAATACAACTTTAACATCTCCTTTCTTAATGTATACTTTCAATTCTCTTTATGAGATTCCGACCCTTTTTATTCATTTTTAGAATCTAAAAAGCTTAATTTAAGCTTTTTTTAGAATGTATTTTCTGCTACCCCTTAACTTGCAATAGGGTATATAAAGGGTAGCAAAATTATTATTTTTTATTTAAATTTTTTAAATTCATTATTTTCTTTCGCTCTTTACTAAGAATGTTGTGGCTGTTATTATACAAATCATTTTTATGATTTCTATTATTGCTTTTATTGGGTTTATAGTTCTTGATTTTCTGCATATCTTAAATGCTTCTAGATATAGTTTCAGGTTATCTTTACATATTCCTCTATGAATTGATAGCCATGGTCTAAGAATAGATGCTCTATTCTCACAATTATTTATATGGCATTCACCTTTAACCCATTCTTTTTCTGAATGGTTTACATATTCATGCTTATAGCCTAATTCATTTAATCCTAAATATGATTTAAAGTTATCTGTGTATATTATTGAATTTTTCAGTATATGTCTATCTATTATTTTAATAGCTGTTTCAGCTTCAACATTACTTGATGGAACATAATCCTCACCTCCTTCTCTACTAACGAGAATGAATATTGCTGGCTTATCATATTCCCATGAACCTCTTCCACGTTTCCTAAATGCTCTATGTCTAGGTTTTCTATCAAGATGCTTAATACGAATACTATTATTCTTACCTTTTAATCCAGCATTAATGTATAATTCATCAACTTCAATAGCACCTTTTAATTCAACTCCTCTAGTCCTAAGCTTTAACATAAGCTTTTTTAAAGCCTTAAAGATTGTTATTGGGCTTCTATCTAAAAGCCAGCTTAATCCTAAGCTTGAATTATGAAGCCCTAAGAAAAGAAGAATAAGTATGAACCATTCTCTAAGGCTTAACCTAGAATAATGGAATATAGTTCCAGTTTTATCATTAAAAGTTCTCTTACAAGACTTACAAAAGTATCTTTTAAGACCATGCTTATATTTTTCATGACTTTTAATATTTCTAGAATTGCATCTAGGACAGTAAACACCACTACTCCATCTAATACTCCTGAAAATTCTTGAGCAAATAATCTCGCTAGAAAGGAGATCGAGAACATTCATAAAGAAAAGAAAAAGAAAACAGCTACAAAAATCTTATTAAAGAGCGTTTTCTTTAATTTTAATAAGGAAAAATGAAAAAAGCAAAATTTATTTTATTGTTTTATTTAATTTTATTTAAAAATGAGATTAGTAATTAATGAACCTGGGTTATTCATTGGAACAAAAAGTGGCATGATTATAGTTTATAAAAAAAGACAAAAAGTTTTAGAGGCCCCTGTTTCAAAAATTAATTTAGTTACTGTTTTAACAAGAGGAGCATCTTTTTCTTCTGCATTATTAAGATTACTTTTAAAACATAATATTCCTATTATATTTTATTCATCATATGGTAAACCCATTGCACAATTTAAAGGATTTACTAGTGGTTCTATTGAATTGAGAAAAAAACAGTATGAAGCTAAAGAAAAAGAGAAAGGTGTGAAACTTGCAAAAGCTTTTGCAAAAGGGAAAATTCTAAATCAATACAATTTGCTTTATTCTATGGCTAGGAATAGAAGTAAAAGTAATCCTCAATTAGCTAAAGAGCTTTATGAAATAACTAAAGAAATTAGATACATGGCTGAAGAAATTGAGAAAATAGATGGAAAATGTGTGAGTGATGTACAAAAAGATATTATTAATATTGAAGCTGAAGCTGCTAAAATTTATTGGGAAGGTATTGCTAAAGCAATCTCAAATGTAATATATTTTCCAGGAAGAAAGAAAAGATTTGAAAATCCTTCAGACCCTATTAATATTTCATTAAATTATCTTTATAGTATACTAGCTGGAGAATGTTGGATTAATATAGAAATTCATGGTTTAGATGCATTTGCAGGATTTCTTCATACTGATAGCCCAAGAAGACCTGCTCTTGTAATGGATTTGATTGAAGAATTCAGACAACCTATTGTTGATAGGATTGTTTTTAAAATGATTTATGAAAAGAAAATAGATGAAAGCATAATAGAAAATAATAGATTGAAAAGAGATGCAAGAATGATGCTTTATAAAGCTTATGCAAAAAGATTATCAACAAAAGTAACATTCTTAAATAGAAGCTTACCAATACAAGATCATATATTCCTTCAATCTAGAAGGATTGCAGAGCATATTATGGAAAGAGAAGATTATAAACCTTTTATTGTGTGATACAAATGTTTACTTTAGTGATATATGATATTTCAGAAGATGATTTAAGAAGTAAAGTTGCAAATATTTGTAAAGAATATGGATTAGTTAGAGTGCAAAAGAGTGCATTCTTAGGACAAATTTCAACATCTTTAAGAAAAGAGCTTATAGCATTACTTGATAAAATTATAAAAGGTACAAATAATAATATACAAATATATGTGATATGTAGAGCAGATATTTCATTAAAAATAGAATTGGGAAAGCCTTTTAAAGAAGAAGAAAGTGAAATGCTTGTCTGAAGAAGAAATTGAATTAATTCCAGCTAAATGGATAGAAATATATTATTATTGCCCAAGGATAATATATTTCATAGGAGTATTAGGTATAAAAGAAAGAGAAAAAGCATTTATGAAGGAAGGGAAAAATGCTGAAGAAATAGAAGAAGAAAAAGAAAAAAGAAGGATAACATTGCTTGCAAAAAGGAAAGAGAAAGTATTAAGAAAATGGACTAATCAATTTTTTTATTCTAAAAAAATTGGAATAAAAGGGGAAGTAGATCTTATTGTTGAAACAGAAAATGGGATTAAAGTAATTGAAATAAAAAATACAAGTTGGAAAAAACTTAAAGCAGGAGACCTTTATCAAACAGCTGCTTATGCTCTCCTTGTTGAAGAAAATTTTAATTCTATTGTAAAAAGTTTAATAATATATTATTTAAAAAGCGATAAAGTTTTTGAAATAAATTTTTCTGATGAATTAAGAGATCATGTAAAATGGATAATAAAAAGGATAAATAAGATTATAGAAAATGAAGAAATGCCTAAAATAAAAAGAAAAAGAGAATGTAAAGGATGCGGATATTATAGTTTCTGTAAAGGGTTATAAATTATTTAATAAAATTTTTAATTTTTATACTTTATTTTTTATAGAATGAAGTTATTTATATACCTACCCCTGTAAATACAAATTGTAGAAATCATTTAAAGCTATATGATAAACGTCTGTTAAATGACTTCTTTTCTCTTGAGCAGCAATATTATCTGCAACTAAAAGTACTGTAAGTAAAATATAAGAAATTTTCTTAATTTTACTATCGCTTATAATAGTTTCCCATATTTGTTTTTCTATTTCTTCTACTTCCATTCTTATACTTGCAATTAAGTTATTTCTGTTTTTTTCTATTTTTTCTTCTAAATTATTTATAAAAATTTTAAAGTCTTTGAAAGATATTTCCTTTTTTAAAAATGGACTTAGAGTTTCTGTAAGAGAGTTAAGTAGATCTATTCCTTTATTTATATTAATATTTTTTTCTTTAAGAAGCTCTTTTCTTTTATTAATATCCATTGCATGATGATGATAAAATATTGAAAATTCTATAGGTATTTCCATATTATTTTTAAACTCTCTCGTATATAATTTGTAACAATATTTATGAAACTCTTTATATATGTAAGTTGAGAAAAACTCATGCCCTGAAAAATTAATATACTCTTGTATTTCAAATGGATCATGTTGATAAAATATTTTACCAACATCATGGAAAATTATTGAAAGCTTAGCCATATTAAAAAATTTTAAAGGATCATTTAAACCAATTTTATGCATATACTTTGATATAGGTGATTTAATAAGATTATTAATAACATTAAGAGCTTTACTTATATGTTCATCTAATGTTTCTTTAATAACTTCTCTATTTTTCTTATAGTAAAAACTGTAAATCTTATTCATAGTATTCCTCGCTCAAAAATAAACCAACTTCACTATCATATTTTGCTTCTATTATGAATGCTATGATAGATTTTTTAAACATGAATTTAAGCAAATTTTGAGGATTTTTTATTTGGTAATCAGGAATTTCATTAATTATTTTTATTTCCTCTTTTTCATTCTCTCTTTCAATAGTTATTCCTCCTTGAATTTTTAATTTTTTTATTAATTTAATCGATATTGGAATTATATGTTTTGTAATATAATCAAGTTGTTTAGAGTTTAAACAAACTTTAATCATATTAGAAGTAATAACCGGAATGAGTACCTCTTCTCTTATAAAACTACCTTCTAATTTAAGATATTTTTCTAAAGAATGTTCTGAAAGATTTTTAACATTTAAAAAAGTACTAAGAAGATTTTCTACTTCTTCTTTATTTATTAAAAAATCTTCCTCATATTTATAAACTGAATCAATAAGTTTCTTATATCCCTCTGGAATATGAAAGTTAACTTCAGAACTTTGAATAATTATTCCATCTTCTTCTGAAGAACTTATAGAATGCCCCAATTTTTTTAGTTCTTCAATAGTTCTATAAGTTAAGTACCAATCATAAACTTTATATTTTCCATTTTTATTTTCTAATTTTTCATTCTCATCAACTTCATACCAAACATATATGTTACCCTCATATTCATTCTCATATCTTAAAAATCTTCCAAATCTTTGGATAAGTGAATTAGCTGGAGCAATTTCACTAATAAGAAGATTTGATGAAATATCAACACCAGCCTCTAATGTTTGAGTTGAAACTATTATATAATCATTCACTTTCTTTATTTCATTTAATTTTTTAATTTTTTCCTCACGATCTTCTTCATTAAATCGAGAATGTATCAACAGTTTATTTCTTTTTATTTTCTCATTTAACATTTTATAAAAATCAATACTATCTTTAACGGTATTAAAGATAACAATAACTTTATTTTTGTTTTTCTCTAGATTTATCCAACTTAATATTTTTTCAAATTTTTCTTCGTTTTTTACTTTATGTAAAAAAATACGATAATTTTTTCTTTTTCTCTCTTTTACAAATTCTTCATCATAGAATATGTTATCATTAGACTTTTCAAAAGAAATAATTCTTACTTTATCCTTTTTATCAGAAGGTATATTAGAATATAGTTTTTCTTTAAGAATATTTGGAATAGTTGCAGACATTAAGATTAACTTTTGGTCGTTATCTAATGCAAAAAGAATCAACATCATTAAAAAGTTAAGAGATTTAGTAGAATCTGATAATAAATGAACTTCATCTAGAATTATATTGGATAAAAGTACTGAAGCTTGTGAGAACATATAATGACCAAGTGAACCAAAGGAAGTACCACTCCATTTTTTGATAACTTTATTTATTTCTTCTGGTGGTATTCCAAAAAGAGTAAGGGAAAATGTATCTATTGTAGTTAAAGTTATTGGCTTTATTAAATATTTTGAGTCTAAATTATGCATATATCTTTTTCCTAATATTTCATCATTAATAAGAAATTTTTTAAATTTTTCATACTGATCTTCAAGTAATGTTCTAATTGGAAGAACCACTATAGATTTTAGTTCTTCTCTATAAGAGAAAAATGAAATTACTTGAGAGATTGTCGATTTTCCATAACCAGTTGGAGCCTCTATTATAAATATGTTTTTATCGTACCATTCTTTATCTAATAATGCGATAACATTTTCTATGAACTTCCTGCTTAGCCAATTATTTTTACTTAAGATATTCTTATAATAAACCTTTAACATCCTTATTAATTAAGATGAAAAAGCTTTTATTAACTTAACATATATATCAGTTTTATCTTTAACTTTTTCATGAGCATTCCATAATTCTCTTATAAAATTGGAAAAACCCTGTAAATCTCCAAAGATTATGAACTTATATAAATTTTGAATAGCTAATAATACTTCATTTGATTCATCCATTTTTCTTTGTTTATGAAAAGAGCTAAGAGCTCGACGTACGTTATCATTTAATAGAAATTGAGAAAGCCCCTCTAAAAATTTATCATAGTTTTTAAAGTATTCTCTTACTTTTTCATTAAATAGCATTTTTCTAAATATCGTAATGGGTATTTCTTCATATATTTTATAGGTTTGCCCCTCTTGAGCTAATTTTATAATCATTAAAGAAACTTTATCTAAGTTTTCATCTTCCATAAGTTTATATAATTTAACATTCAATATCAATTCTAAAAGTAAAATTTCATTTATGGGAGAGCATTCTATAGCTTCTTTTAATACATTTTTTGCCTCCTCTTTTATTTTGAAAAGCTTTCTTACATAGTCTGGATTACTTCTGGAAAATAATTCTAAAGTTTCATTTGGGGAAAAGAAAAGAAAATAATGGTAAGGTTGAACTCTTCCACTAGCTGAAGGCATAAAAAGTGAATGAACATATGAAGAATAAACACCTAATAAAGAAATTAATGTCGCTTCTTTTGAAAAGTAAGAAGTTAATTGTTGGAAAGTATAGGGTGCTTCTATTGAAGTTAAACCTGTGTATCTATCTATTTTCAATAATTGAAGAGCTATCCCCTCTTCTTTATTTTCTAAATCAACTAAAAGATATTTACCCTTAAGTTTTAAGAGTAAATTTATTTCTTGTTTTATGCTTAATGATTCATTATGTTCACACAATTTTTTAATAGCATCTCCAAAAAAGCTTCTCTCACTAATTTCTTGATTTAATTTTTTAATTCCTCTATCGTTTCTTCCAGTTAATCTAACTTTAATGCTTTCGCAATTTTTTAACTCTTTAAATAATTCTTTTATAAATTCTTCTTCAAATTCTACTTCATGAATATTAAATTTAATTAATTTATTAGATTTAGCTATAGAGTATAATATACCATCATAAATTACACTACTTAGGAAAGTTGAATCTATTGGAATTCCCAAATTTATTCTAACCATCTTCCTACAATTACCTCCTCATCTTTATAACTATAAGAAACTATCCCTTTTCTTAATTCTATATGGTATTCAGGTTCGCTTAATGGACTTGCTTTCATAGGAATAAAATAAGTAATTAAGTTTTCACTAAAAATATAACTTTTTAGTGGAACGTAAGATTTAATTCTAAATGGATCTATATAAACTTCTTTTTCCCATCTGCCTTCTATTTCCTTTTTTAAAATTAAGTCTCTTAATAATGGAAAACTATATTTAGTAAAAGCATTTTCATGAATCACTTCTAATTTTACTCTTTTAACATTAGAGCATGAAACAAGACTTTCTCTCGATCCCAATCTATGAATTTTCCAAAAAATATTTTCATCCAATTTAATAGTTTTATTATTTAAATTAAAAGTTTCATTTTTAAAAACTAAAAACCATCTTATAGTTGGTGCTTCATAATTATAAGTTGAAAAAATTGTTTTACCAGATGCTGGAGAGTCGAAAGAACTCCTTAAGTTTCTTGGATCGGGGTAAATTTCCCCACCTGTTAGTTTAAGTGCAATTATTCTGTTTAAATCTTCACATTTTAATGGAACGCAATTTATTGGTCTTAATCCTATTGCTAGAAGATTTTCTGCAATTTTTGGTATAATTTCCCTTCCTTTATTTTCACCTATTTGATTTTCTTTAGCTATAACTTCTGCAAGAGCTCCTAAAAAAGTAGTAGGGGGAGGATAATAAAAAGAGGGAGATGTTTTTGATAATCCTATTATTTTTGCTTGAAATCCCCATATAAATTCCACATCAATAAGATATCCTATAGTCATTCTATTTCAGCTTTAAGATATTCTATTTTTTGCTTCATCAATAGCATTTATAATTGTTTCTTCAAATGTTCCTTTCTCTCTTTCATATATAAAAAGTTTAGTATTGTAATCGATTTTTTCCTTCTTTTTTATAGTATTTTCTATATATTTATTCGAAAATGGACTTGTTACTGTCCATACTTTATCTGATACAGCTAATACTATAGATTCCCACTCCCCTACAGGTAAGAATCTTGTTTTCTTTGCGCCAAACATTTGTTCTAATAAAAATATTTTAAGAGAATCCAAAGTTGTTACCAATCTTTTCTTTCTTTCATTTTCTTCTAAAACATTTTTTCCTGCAGACTCGTATGAGAAAGTTAATCGTCCTATACAAGTAGTATCTATATCTAAACTAAATGTGTAAACTGCGGAAGAAAGTTCAATATAATATATCATCTGGCCTTTTTCTTTTACAAATGCCGTGCCTAGTGCATATCTAGAGTGAAGTTGCGATTCTATGACAACATTACCTAATGCTTCTCTCACAGGAACCATATATCCTACAAAAAAGTTTGATGTTCTCTTTATATTTTCCTCCTCAGCATATAAAAATCCACCTACATCTTCAACTAAGCAGTTTTTAATTATAAATTCCTCTAATTTTTCTGGTTCTGGTATTTGTTTATCCTTAAAAGCTTCTTCGACCACTTTTTTGTTTGTACTTTTTAGAAATATCCCACTTCTACATAATCTACATACTGGTATAGAGTTTTTAATTCCCTCTTCTGCTAAAACTAATTGAAAACCATGCGCAATACTTTCTCCGGATATAGCAGGTACAAAATATGTTGTGAAACCATCTTTTTCAGGAATTAGTATTGGAACTCTTCTATGTTTAACATAATTGCCTATTGATTCAGTCATATTTAAAGCTTCAACATTTAAAAGAACTCTACCTCTTATTGATAAAAAAATATCTTTCATTTTTTCTTACCTCATTATTTTCCTTTAAGCTCTTCTTCCATTACTTTAAGTTTTCCTAAAATTGTTAAAGCTTTTGTTGAAATCAATGATACAATTTCTCTTATTTCTTTTCTATCGCTAATTGTCTTTACTTTATCTATTTCTTTTTCGATTTCTGTAAATACTATCCTTTTTGCTTCATTTTCACTGCTTTCCTTTTCGAATCCTCTACTTAAAATTGAATGATAATCTCTCATAGCTTCTCCAAGATAAAATATTGCTAAATCTCTTGAAGGAGCATTACGAAGTTTATCCACATATGTATAACTTTCTTGTTCATTCATTAAAACTGCTAACATTCTTGCAGTATTGTCAAATAATATTTCTTTTTCAGACAATTTTAATCAAAAATAATATAAACTTTCTTGTATTTAAATGTTTCTAATTTTTGAAATTGTTTCATTTTTTAGAAATATTTAAATACTACTTTACTTTTAATGAAATTATGATAATAGTCGTAACTTTAGGATTTGATGAAAAGTTTGCATTAAGAGCTGTAAGTAGAAGAGGGCTAAGGCCAGAAGATGAAGTTGTAATCCTTATACCAAAACCTACAGATGAAAGGGTGGGAAGAGCATTACAAAACTTTGAAGAAATTTTAAGAAAGGCATTCCAAAATCCAAAAATAAGTAAAGTTTATGTTGAAGTAAGAGATTTTAACAAAGCTTTACAAGAAATAATAAAAGCTTTTATCAAAAGAAAAGAGTCGCATTTCTTAATAAATTTAAGCGGGGGATTAAGAATACTTATTTTAGAAACTTTCATTTCAACTCTTCTTTTAAATTTAGATGCAGAAATTGAGATTGAAATTGAAGATTTTTCAGGTTTAATATCTTTTCCTCTAAAAATAAGTTATCCTTTTGCTTTAGATAAAAAAGATGTAAAGATACTTAATGTACTTAAAATTAATCAAAGCGATCTTTCTAAGATAGCGAAAGAAATTGGAATTAGTAAAACTACTGTTTGGAGACGATTAAGAAAGCTTCAAGAAAGAAATCTTATAAAAACAGATGGAAAAAAGTATTCTCTTACAGAATTCGGGTTGCTTGCTCTAATGTCTGAATTTTATAATGGAATAAAATAATTTTGACATACTACTTAATCGTTTTGCTACCCTTTATATACTCTATTGCAAGTTAAGGGGTAGCAGAAGCAAAGTTCTAAAAAAAGCTTAAATTAAGCTTTTTAGATTCTAAAAATGAATAAAAAGGGTCGGAATCTCATAAAGAGAATTGAAAGTTTAGGAATAAAAACATCTAATTTATACAATTTACGCTTATGAATCTCATAAAGAGAATTGAAAGATAAACAATAATCCACCTATGAGCTTGGGCATAAGATGAATCTCATAAAGAGAATTGAAAGTCTTATGTCCGATAAAGAATAGCCGGAATAAATTAGCTTTGAATCTCATAAAGAGAATTGAAAGATGTTATAAAATTGAGAGATACGAATATAAGAAAAATTTAGAATCTCATAAAGAGAATTGAAAGTCCAATTCTTCATTCATTTCCCTCCCCCTCCACCATATTTGAATCTCATAAAGAGAATTGAAAGCTATCGGCATGCCATTGCCGTGCTATCCAATTTGAATCTCATAAAGAGAATTGAAAGTGAAGAGATCTTGCTCCAACTGGAAGCACAACAGGAAGAATCTCATAAAGAGAATTGAAAGTATCATTTTATCTGCTATGGGCATAAACTCACCTCTTTTTTGAATCTCATAAAGAGAATTGAAAGCAACTCTCAAAAAAAATAAAAAAAGAAATTTATTGAATCTCATAAAGAGAATTGAAAGATACTTCGTGTAAATACCTGACAACATTATTCATATCATTTGAATCTCATAAAGAGAATTGAAAGTACCATATTCACTTCATCGCCTCGTATTCCTGAACATGAATCTCATAAAGAGAATTGAAAGAAACAATAAAGTAATCTTTCCATCAAACAATCTCCCCTAATGAATCTCATAAAGAGAATTGAAAGATCTTGCGCCTTGCTTAATTTTCACTGCTCCTGCCTTTTGAATCTCATAAAGAGAATTGAAAGTCCATTGACGAAACCAGGTTTCGTCAATGTAATCGTTATATGAATCTCATAAAGAGAATTGAAAGTCTTATTTCTTTTGCCAATTCTTTTGGTAATTCATTTAAGGAATCTCATAAAGAGAATTGAAAGATTTTATCTCGTTTAATAACAAATGTTGCATCATCACGGAATCTCATAAAGAGAATTGAAAGAGCTTCCTCCTCAGCTCTTTTCCTAGCTTCTTCAACTCTTTGAATCTCATAAAGAGAATTGAAAGCCCAAAATAAGGGAGTTATAATTTATAGTATAATGCTATGAATCTCATAAAGAGAATTGAAAGATAAATGGAGGAATGACTGTTCAAGTTTCAAGGCTAATGGAGAATCTCATAAAGAGAATTGAAAGATTAAATTCGTAATGTATCTCCAGATATCAAAATAAGAATCTCATAAAGAGAATTGAAAGCCAGAGTGGTGAGAAAGGGCGTGTCCAATGAATACGAATCTCATAAAGAGAATTGAAAGTCTATTCCAATGGTGGCGACCAAGCTTTTTTCCATTTCGAATCTCATAAAGAGAATTGAAAGTTTAAAACTTGCTGTTTCCGGCTTCTTTAAAACTCTATTAGAATCTCATAAAGAGAATTGAAAGTAACTTGGTGGTGTTGTGCTTACATCCATACCTATCCAATGAATCTCATAAAGAGAATTGAAAGTTTTCTGCGCTTTCGGGGTTCGAAGCGCGTGGTTCTAAAGAATCTCATAAAGAGAATTGAAAGTAAACATCACGGTTACGGTATCTGATCCATGTTTAAAATGAAGTTGAATCTATTAAATCTGATTAAAATCTGAAAATTGTGATTTTTTAAAAACAAAATTAAAAGATTTAGAAAATTCTAAAATTAAATGAAAAAGATAAGGAAATTGAAAATTTAAAATAAAAAATAAAATTAAAGAATTAGAAAGTAAACTTGCAATTCTTTCAACAACTTCTCAATAATTTTTAAAAAAAGATAAATGTAAAAAAATATTATAAAAATTGTGATGTTACATGAGTTGTAAAAAGAAGAAAAAGCTTCTTAATTTTATTTCTTTTTTATTTTTTATATACTAATCTCTATAAATATTGCATTTATAAATCTGCTTTTGAATTATCATTTTTCTTTTCTTATTTCTAAGATTTTTAAATATATATTTTCCAACTTCTTGAGAACTTTAAGCATTTTTTCATTCTTATCTACTCCAATTTCTTCTTTCTCAAATTTTTCAAAATCTTCTAACAATTTCTTCTGCATATTTTCTGATATGCACATATCAGCAAAAAGTGTGAATAAACTCAACAATAAAGCTCAGACTTTCTTTATTAACACTTCTCCAGTTTTCCAGTTTATTGCAAACTTTATCTAAAATTTTTAGCATTATTTTAATTAAAAACTTATTGGTAAATTGTCATTTTTTAAAATAACATCATTTGATTTTTTATCAAAATAAATTTGAATAGCTTTAATTTTAACTCCTTTTTCTTTGGCAATTTTTAAAAGTTCATAGATTTTTGGATCAGCATTTTTGTTTGGTATAAAAGAATTAATATTTTTCATGCCAGCGATAAAGAGAATGATTGATTTTTTAGAATGTTTAATCAAATCTCTAATATGTTTTTGTCCTCTCAAAGAAGGACAGTCAGGATACATTGCAAAATTTTTGTACTTCATAATAGCACTTTTTATTTCAAGAAAATATTTTTTATTTTCATATTCAATCAAATAATCAAATAAAGAATTGTTAAGTTTAAAATTTCTTTTTAAAATTTTTGCTCCTTTAAGCCAGGAAATATATCCTTTTTCTAAAGCAATTTCAAAACATTTCATTTGAAGTAAAGTATCAATAATTGAAAAAAATCTTTTTTCTTCTTTAATCATTGAAAGCCTAAATTTTAATTTATTTTTATTTTTTATTGGCAAAAGCAAAGCAATTTTCCCTTTCTTTATAAAATCTTCTAATCTTCCAGTATTATTTAAATGTGCCAATATAATCTTATTTTTTATCCTCACTTTTATAACAAAACGATTTAATCTTTCAATCACTTTTCCTATTTGAAAATTTTCTATTTTTAACAAAATTTTCATTTTTTAATGAACTCATCTCTAAAATATTTAAGCTTTTCTTTATATGAGCAAAAAGGAATTAAAAATCAAACCATTTTTCAAGTTTATCTTCTAACTTATTTATTTCATGAAACGAGATCATTAAACCTAACTTTTTTTAAAAACTTCAGGGAATTCTTTTAATTTTTTCCTTCTTCTTTTGAAATATTCTTAATATTATTTAATGCTATTAAATCTTCAATTTCTATCTTTCTTATTTTATTAATTGGAAGAATTGATATTTTTCTAACTTCTTCTTCCATAAATATTACCTTTTTAAGAGGATAAGTAATTTAAAACAAATAATGTAATATCATAATTAGCGTGAAGTGCTATTGGACACCATAGCCTATATCTTCTTTTCCTAAAAATATATCCATGTACAATGCCAACTAGAAAGGCAGGAAAGAATTGCCATGGATTCAAATGAAGAACTCCACAAAGTATTGATGATAGCAATATTCCTCCCATACTTCCTAAGCTTGTTTCTAAGCCTCGTTGTATGAATCCTCTAAATAAAATTTCTTCACAAGGAGCAACAAAAAATATCGTGATAATAGATATTATAACTAAATCTATAAAGGAAGAAGGAGAAAAAGCTTTGAGAAATTCTTCAAACCATGATGGAATTGGAATAAAAGGGATAATTAGAATCTGAACAATCACTCCAGCAAATAAACCAATTAAGAATGTTAAAGGTAAAATCAGCATTGCAAATCTAAATTCTTGTAGAGCATTTTTTGAATCTAATCCAATGAATTCTATGCTTATATTTTTTCTAATCATATAAATTAATATTGGAATAATCATTCCAATATCATTTAAAATAAGTAACAATAAATCGCTAATAGTAATGTTTAAAAAAGTGATAATTTTTTGAATTAATAATTTAAGAATTATTAGAAAAAATAAGGATAGAAAAGACATTATGAAAGATTGAGAAGCTTTCCAAGGCACCTTTTGTGGGATCTCATATAAAGTTTCTTCAACTTCTTGCTTTATGATTTTTCTTTGAAATGAAATTGATAATACTAATATTAAGCTCATCAATCCTGCCAAAGGCAGACTATATATTCTTGTTAAGTCTTCTCTTTTTCCAAAATAGAGTATGGTTAAGCTTATAACTAAAAGTATTAATGAAGATAGTATTGAAAAGTTCAACGCATAATTCTTATAATCTCTATATGGCTTCATTTTTATTTCTCCATTTATATTACCTCTATTTATTATTTCATTCATCTTCATAAATTTTGAATAATAGGAATTCATTAATGATTTAAAAGAAGCAATTCCAATTAATTGCCTTTCCAGCAATTTCAATATCTAACTTCACTTCAATGTAGCGATGGTAGTTGGTTTTAAGAACCTTTACTTAAAACAATTACTTTACAAGCTTTACACTCTTCTTATTATTCTATCAATTGCTT
>Ga0207433_10007786_pt1 | contig 17728 bp, 19 predicted proteins | sample YelNatPaOPGAMG01_FD_187559 | JGI IMG/M metagenome (GOLD analysis project Ga0207433, IMG submission 187559) | Hot spring thermophilic microbial communities from Obsidian Pool, Yellowstone National Park, USA - OP-RAMG-01 (SPAdes) (version 3) | ecosystem: Environmental > Aquatic > Thermal springs... | reverse complement strand
ACTTAAATAAAGATTACTATTGGGGTCAGCATCCACTGCTAAAATAGGGTTTTTTTTATTTTCCACTAAAGCGCGGATGATTAAAGCACTAACCGTAGTTTTACCTACTCCACCTTTTCCTGCTATGGCAACTTTACTCATCTTTTGCTGGCTTTATTTTTTTATTATCAAGATACTTCTGATAAAGTTCTTCTCCTAAACAGTTCTTGGCATATTTACACCAATCAACACAACTCTGTGGCATTTCTTTAAAAACGGTTTTTTTACATTTAGGACAGATTGTCTTTACCTCATCGGTCCATATCTCTAAAAGTTCTCCACAAAAAGGACATTTTAAACTTATAGGCTTAGGTTGTCTAAAATCCTTTGCTCCCGGACAGAAATTAGAATTTAACATATTCTTATTTATTAATTAAACTCTCCAAGTTAATCTTACTTAATTCCTCAATTACATATCTTTCTATACTATCCAGTTTCTTTTTTAAAGGACAGGATTTTATATTCGGGCATATACTTTTTTTAAATAGACATTCGTTCAATTTTAAAGAGCCTTGAAAAATCTTAATTAAATCTACCAATTTTATATCTTTGGGTTTATCCTTTAAAATAAATCCTCCGTTTTTCCCTTTATAGCCTTCAAGGATATTTTTCTTATGCAGTATCTGTAAAATCCTTCTTAAAAATGCATGGGGCATTTTAAGTTTTAAAGAAAGCTCTCTTACTGAAAAAAGCCTATTTTCTTTTGCCATCAAAAGAAGCACCCTTATTGCATAATCGGTATTGCGGGTTATGAGTTTCATAGTTTAATGATACAATAAAAGTATCATTTTGTCAAGAAATTTTTATTTCTCTCCTAAAATCATCTCAAAGTTAACTAAAACTGCGCCTTTTTGTTTCATCTCTTCTATGGCTTCAAATGAATCTTTGGGTTTTATATCTACTCCTTTTATACCATCTAAAAGAAGTTTTACCTTAAAGCCTCTTTTTAATGCTTCCAAAACCGTTGCCTTCACACAGTAATCAGTGGCTAAACCTCCAATATAAAGTTCTTTTATTCCTAAAATCATCAAGATATTATAAAGGGATTGCCCGTATCTATCTTCACCATCAAAGGCAGAGTAACTGTCTTTTTGAGGGTCCATTCCTTTGGAGATAATTATCGCCTCTTTGGGAATCTTTAATTTAGGGTGAAATTCTGCGCCTTTTGTATTCTGCACACAGTGAACAGGCCAGATACCGCCAAATTTTTTAAAATGGCTTGTTTTTTGCGGATGCCAGTCGCGGGAAAAAAATATGGGAAGTTTTTTTTGGCTAAAAATCTTTATATATTTATTTAATACAGGGACAATTTTATCACCTTGGGGAACCGCTAATTTTCCACCCGGGCAGAAATCGTTTTGCACATCCACAATTAATAGTGCCTTTTTTAGCTTCATTTTAGGGTAGACTCAGATTAAGTAAAACTCCGGTAACTATTGCTACCAAAAGCATTATAAGCGTAGCTTTTAAAACGCCTTTAAATCCCAACTCCTTCCATAAGACTATAAAGGTAGCAATGCAAGGAAACGAAATTGCCAAAAGGCAAACCGAAATAAATAATTGTTTAACTGTTAAATTTAAAGGAACTAACATCCCTACCGCTACATCTTTTCTTAGAAAACCTACTGCCAAGGCAATTACCGCCTCTTTAGGCAAACCAAATAAACCCTTTACTAAACCAGAAAAAAGGCCGGTAAAAAAATCGAACCCGCCAAAATACAAAAGGATATTTACAAATAAAACCCCCAAAAATACCACCGGCAGGGCCTCAAAAAGAAATCCTTTTATACGGATATATAATTTTTTTAAAATCACCGAAAGCGGAGGGAAACGATAAGGAGGGATCTCAATCAAAAGTTCAGGGCTATATCCTTTAAGAAAAGCATTTAAAATTAAACCTAAAATCAACCATAGAGAAAATAAAACCAAATATACTCCACTTACATAAAAACCACCGAATCTTCCCAATACCCCAAAAATCATTGCCTGTAAAGCTACACAAGGAATTCCGATAGAAATTAAAGTGGAGGTAATAAATCTTTCCCTTTTTGATTCCAATATTCTTGTAGCCAGAATCCCTGGAACATTACAACCAAAACCTAAAAGTACGGGGATAATCGCATATCCATGAAGTCCTAAACGGTGTAAAAGATTATCCAAAAGTAGCGCAAATCTGGGTAAAAATCCAATATCTTCTAATATTCCTAAAACCAGATAAAAAGCCAAAACATAAGGTAAAACCATCGCAAACTCCACATAAGGAGCGGTGGTTAAAAGTCCTAAAGACTCTCTAAAATCAATTTCTCCTTTAATTAACTCTCCGATCAATATATGGTGGAGGAAACCTCTCTGCCCCAAAGCTGAACTTAAATTTACCAGGAAAACTTTATAAATTTTAAAAAAGAAAGGGTCGAATACTTTACCAATCAAACCTTCGCCTAAAAAGCGCACCAGTTTAAAAGAAAGATAAATGATTATGGAAGAGATAAAAAATCCACTTAGGGGTCTTACGGAGAGATCTTCTAAAGTTTCTCTTAAGGTATGATGCCGATGGGAAAGATGCTGAACTGACTCAACAATTTCACCGATCTTTTGCCAACGCTTTTGATGAGTAAGTTTTTCGGATAAAGCCAGGGGTTTTGCTTCTTTTAATCTTTCGATTAAAGTTTTTATTCCTAAGCCAGTTACTGCGCAGGTAGAAATCACCGGAACCCCCAAAAGAGCTTCTAATTTTTTTATATCGATATCTATCCCCCGGTGCTTGGCATCATCGCACATATTAAGACAGATAACCACACAGAAGCCTTCTTCGATCAACTGTAGGGTTAAAAATAGATTCCTTTCTAAGTTTGTAGCATCTAAGATATTTATTATTATACTTTCATCCTTCGGTAATTCGTTGAGAAGTTTTACCGCTACCTCCTCTGCCTTGGAAGTGGGCTCTAAAGAATAGATTCCGGGTAAGTCAATTACTTCTAATTTCTGTGCTTCCAAATTGAGATACCCTTTAGTGAATTCTACAGTTGTACCCGGATAATTTGAAGCAATTACCTCTACTCCGGTAAGCCGGGAAAAAACCACACTTTTACCCACATTGGGGTTGCCTACCAGATATACCCTTTTAATCATATAATTTCTACGAGAATTTTTTGGGCCATACCGTATCCTAAGGCAAGAGTAGTTCTGCCTACCTTTATGGTTACTGGACCCCGCAGGGCAAAACCACTGATCTTGGTAAGTTCCCTTCCGGGATAGATCCCTAAAGAGAGTAACCTTTGTTTTAAACCTACCCCACCTAAGATCTCTACCACCTTAGCCCTTTGCTTCTCTTTTAAATCTACCAGCGAAAGTCTTTTCATCGCATAAAGTAAATTGAAAAATCCAATCTAATTATTATACTGCCCGGTGAGGACTCGAACCTCAACAGCGAGACCCAAATTCTCGTGTGCTACCAATTACACTACCGGGCAAAATATTATTTAAAAGAAGTCGGTCCTTGACTGCGCGACGCTTTTTCTTTCTCGTATGCCTCCAGTACTCTCTTTTGAAGATATTCTCTAAAAGATTGAGTAATGGGGTGTGCGATGTCCTTATGCTCCGCCTGTGCGCTTGACTGACCTGAACCCTGTGCACGGACTGGCTGGGGTAAAGCAGTGGCGCATTGATTACAGTACTTAGCGCGCGATTCATTCTTAAAACCACATTTTGGGCAAGGGTACTTTATTCTCCGGGAAGGCATAGCGATAAATAAATTGTTGCCCTGACCTTCAATTACCTTTATATTCCTTACTACAAAGGCATTATCAAATGTAACTGTGGCGTAGGCCTTTAATTTCTTATCGGGTGATTCCCTTAAGAATATCCTTACCTCAGTTATTTCCATATCGTCTTAACCTCCTTAAAAGTGAAATTCAGATTGTATGTACCAAAATTACCTTAAACCTTCGTTGATTATCAAGCTGTCTCTTAAACCATTCCGCCTCCTTTCTTGAAGAAAATAAACTAAACATCGCTGGGCCGCTCCCAGACATAAAGATGTTTTTAAGGCCTTTCCTCTTTAAGATCATTTTTATTTTATCAAGCTCAGGGTACAACGAAAAAGAAACCTTCTCTAACTCATTGTAGATATTTTTCTCTATTAATTTAAAATCTCTTTCTCTTAATCCCTTAATAAGCATTTTAACATGAGAGTTTTTTTTTGTCAATTCTGGCAGTTTATTTTTCAGGCGGTCTAAATGATAATAAATATCCTTAGTTAAGACCTTTATATTTGGCAAAATTAGTATATGCCAGAATATATTTTTTATATTTAGAGGTTTGACTAAATCTCCTCGTCCTTTGCCCAACGCGAAGGAACAGTTATACAAAAAAAACGGAACATCCGCACCTAATTTTTTCGCATAGGAAAGCAATTCATCCTTAGTCAATCTAAGATGGAAAAATTTATTTAATCCTAAAAGAGTAGCCCCCGCATTACTTGAACCACCACCTAAACCTGAAGCAATAGGTATAGACTTTTCTATATAGATATCCAATCCTTTATTTATCTTTAGATTATCTTTTAAAACTTTAACCGCTTTATAGACAAGATTATCTTCGGGAGGCTGGCATAACTCTCTTAAATTGCTACGGATATTTATAATGGTATCGGAGCGCTCTTTTATATAAATTTTATCGTATAAATTTATGCGTTCAAATAAAGTGATTAGATTATGGTAGGAATCAGGCCTTTTTTTAAGGACCTCTAGATAGAGATTTAATTTAGCAAAAGATTTAATACAGAGAGAACAACCCACTTAAAGAATCTTTTTTACTGCCCTTTCTATATCCTCAGCTAAAAGATTATACTCTCTTAAAAGTTCTTCTGGTTCTGCTGACTGTCCAAATCTATTGTGAATCCCAATACGGATAATTTTACAGGGATATTTTTCCGTCAATACATCATCCACCGCACAGGCGAGTCCTCCGATTACTGAATGTTCCTCGCAGACAACTATCCCTTTGGTTTTTTTGGCGGAATCCAAAATTATCTCTTTATCCAAGGGTTTTAAGGTATGCATATTTATTACACGCACTTGGATATTCTGCTTTTCTAAAGACTCCGCTGCTTTCATTGCCTCATAGACCATTAACCCACAGGCAATAATGGTAGCATCCGTACCTTCTCTTAAAATCTGTGCTTTACCAAAAATAAATTCGGGCTTTTTTTCTACCGTAGGAAATTTTGCCCTACCTAATCTAATATAAAAAGGGCCTTCTATCCGATAGGCGGTTCTTACTGCATCTCGAGTCTGAGGACCATCGCAGGGAACAATGATTTTCATATTAGGGATAACCCGCATAAGCGTAATATCTTCCAAGGCCTGATGACTTGAGCCATCCGGACCTACGGTTATCCCTGCATGGGAGGCAACAATCTTTATATTGAAGTTATTATAACAGATGGTATTCCTTATCTGATCCCAGGCTCTACCCGTCGCAAACATCGCAAAGGTAGAAACAAAAACTATTTTCCCACAGCTAGCTAATCCCGCAGCGGTTGCCATCATATTCTGCTCTGCCACGCCAAAATTAAAAAATCTTTCCGGAAACTCCTTAGCAAATAGACAGGTGCGGGTAGAACCAGAAAGGTCAGCATCTAAAACCACAATATCTTTATTTTCCCTGCCTAACTCAACTAAAGTTTTACCGTAGATATCGCGTTGATATAATAATTCAGGCATTTTCGTTTATGTTTTTTATTCTAACTCCTTAAGTGCCCTTTCTGCTTCTTCCTTTGTGGGTACCCTTCCATGAAAATCCACCACATTCTCCATAAATGAAACACCTTTGCCTTTGATGGTATGAGCAATAATTACCTGCGGTTTTTCTTTAATCTGAACTACGGTATTGTAGGCGTCTAATATCTGGTAAAAATTGTGTCCATCGATTTCTAAAACATACCAGCCAAAAGCACGCCATTTTTCCGTTAAAGGCTCTAAATTCATAATCTCTTCCACTCTTCCGTCTATCTGATAATGGTTATAATCTACTATGGCAGTTAGATTATCGCAACGGTAATGACTACAAGCCATTGCTGCCTCCCAGATATTACCTTCCTGGATCTCTCCATCACCTAAAAGCACATATACCCGATAATTCTTCTTATCAATCTTAGCAGCCAGACTCATCCCCAAAGCTACAGAAAGCCCCTGCCCCAGAGAACCACTCGCCACATCTACACCGGGAGTACGCCGGTCAGGATGACCTTGAAGGATAGAACCTAATTTTCTTAAAGTATAAATCTGCTCTTTTGGAAAATATCCACATTCTGCCAAAACCGCATACCATAGAGGACAGCAGTGCCCTTTGGATAAATGGAACCTATCCCTCTCTGGCCAGGTGGGATCCTTAGGATTATGTCTAAAGATAGGCTCTCCAGAAGAGAATTTTCCAAAATAAAGACAGGTAACCAGATCGGCGGCAGAAAGACTACCTCCTGGATGACCACTACCTGCTTTGGCTAACATCTCGATAATCATCCGACGGATATGCTTTGCCTTCTCCGCTAACCTTTTTATCTCTGTTTCCGGATAAACTGACATCTATTTTAAATTATCAATTTTATTTTTTAAATCTAAATTATTAGGATCAAGTTTTAATGCTTTCTCCCATGCCTTTTTTGCTTCATCCATTTGGGCATTTTTAAAATAGGCATCTCCTAAATGTTCGTATATAACCGGATCTTCTAATAACTCTACAGCTTTCTGTAATTCTTTTATGGCTAAATCTATCTGGGATTTCTGATAGTAAACCCAACCTAAACTGTCAAGATAAGCGCCATTATTCGGTTCAAATTCTAACGCCCTTTTAATTAAAACTTCGGCTTCATCTAAATTAATCCCATTTTCTGCATAGAGATAACCCAAGGCATTTAAAGCGGTATGGTCAGCAGGGTTTAGTTTAAGGACCTCCTTAAATTCATTAATTGCCTCATTTATCCGTTTCTGCTTTGCATAAATCTCGCCCAACTTAAAATGTGCCTTCAGGTCTTCTCTTCCAAAATTCTTAAGGATAAGTTTATAGACCTCCTCTGCTTCTTTAAGTTTATTCTGTTGAAGGTAGAATTCTCCTAAAACTTGATAAAGGGAAGACTCATTAGGATTAAGTTCAATTGCGGTCTTTAAGAAACTCTCAAAGGTATCTTTTGCCAAATCGTATTTATTTTGTATACAATATATAGAGGTCAAAAGGTAATGCGATTCCAATCCCTTAGGATTATATTTAAGTGCCAATTTAAGTTCTTCCGCAGCCAAATCCAAAGCACCTTTTTTTATATAAAGCGAGGCTAAACCCAAATGTAGAACCGAAGAACTAAAGTCGTATTCCAATGTCTTTTTATATTCCCTTATTGCCTCATCCAACTGGTCTAAAGATTCATAAACACCTGCCATAATAAAATGGGATAATGTCTTATTAAATCTTAAGGGAGCTGCCTCTATGCATAAAGGATCAAAAAATAAATAAACCATACACAAAAAAACACCCGCCCGCATTTTGATTAAAATCTTTTTACATTATTATAAATAGCTTTTTGTATTAACCCCAGGGACGTTTTTTAAGGTGGCGGAGTCTACGCCGTAATTTTTTGCGCTTGTGGGTTTTTATCTTACGCAGTTTCCTTTTGCGTCCACAAGGCATAAAGAACCTCCTTAATATATTACCTTATTTAAAGAATACTCTACTATCCCCTGCGCTCCTGCTTTCTTTAATTGGGGAATAATCTGACGAACCAATTTCTCATCAATTATTGTCTCCACCGCTACCCATCCCTTTTCGCTGAGTTCAGAGATCGTAGGTTTTTTCAAAGCGGGGAGTTTAACCAACACCTTATTGAGATCTTCCTTTCTCACGTTCATCTTTAAACCCACTTTTTCCTCTGCCAGAATCGCTCCTTTTAAAAGCAAAGCAATTTCATCTATTTTGTTTTTTTTCCAAGGTTGTTTATAGGACTTTATATTGGCAATAAACTGAGTGGTAGATTCACATACACAATCGATCTCTTTTAATTTATGTGCCTTTAGACTCCTGCCCGTTTCGGTTAACTCTACCACCGCATCTACTAAACCCGCGCTTACCTTCCCTTCAGTTGCCCCCCAACTGAATTCTACCTCAGCAGAAATATTTTTTTTCTTCAGATACTTTTGGGTAACATTAACCAATTCTGTGGCGATTCTTTTTCCTTTAAGATCCTTTAATGATTTTATAGAAGAATCTTGGGGAACTGCCAGAACCCATCTTACCTTATTTAAGCTCTGTTTGGCGTAAACAAGATCACAGATGCGTTTGACGTGAGAGTTATTTTCTAAAATCCAATCGTTTCCGGTGATACCACAATCAAGAGCACCTGACTCCACATAACGCGAAATCTCCTGTGCCCTTAATAAAAGGGGCTCAATTTCCGGATCATCGATAGAAGGTAAATATGAACGCTCTGAGACAGAAAGGTTAAAACCCGCTTTTTTAAACATCTTAAAGGTCGCTTCCTGAAGACTGCCTTTAGGTAAACCCAATTTTAGCACCTGTTTATTCATTATCTTTTAGTCTCTGAATTAATTCCTGTTTTATTTTATGCCGGCGATAAATCTTTTTACTTTCTTTTATCCGGGTTTTAGGATTTATCCTCCAAACTTTACGTATACGTCCTATCAACTTATCTGACACAATAACTATTATACAAATTTAATTTTAAAATTCAATTACGGTTTAATTATATTTAAAATCCTCCACATACTCATAAAATCTACTCTATCAAACTGCACACCTACGCGAAAGGTATTCGGTTCAATCTTATTAATCCATACTACCACACCGGTAATATAAAGGGGGTCTTTATTATCGGGTAAATCTATCCATATTTCCAGATGCATACCTACACCAACCTCCTCAGTAGTCAAAATCAAACCTCCACCCCCTGCGCTTATATCAATTATTCTGCCTTTGCCTTCTCTATTGGTTTCTTTACAGAGAAATCTTACCGGTAAATCAATCTTAAACCTTTCAAACATCCTACGGTCAGGCATACTTACTTCCTTTTTTAAAATTTTAACATAATCTTTAACTTATGCAAGAATTTATTCTTATCTATCTGCCAGAACCGCATACTTACAGATGGAATTGTAAGCGCACCACTGACAGCTCATATAATCAGGTTTGGGTTCAAATATCTGACTGCGAATACCACTGGATACCTTAAGGATCTTTTCCTTTGCCTTTTCTAAATCTTTTTCTTTAAAATAAGCCCTTCCTATTATCCCTGATTCTAAAAAGTAAAGTCTCACCTCTTTAGGATACTCCTTAAATATCTCTTTATAGGCAAGAGTATATATCATCAACTGTAAACTCTCTTTTGTGCGCTTATCCGCTTCTTCCTGTTCACTTATATCCGAAGATTTAAAATCAATAATTATACCACCATCCGATTCCATATCCAAGCGATCGAAACGACCGATGATACGATTATCCTCATAGATGAAAGAGAAATCCTTCTCAATATAGGTGGGCAGTTTATTTCTCTTCTCCTCATCATAGTAAAAACGTAAAAGTGCCTGTTTTCCTATATTTTCTCTTTGCTGTTGATGCTCTTTACTTAAAAATCCTTCGGGCCTAAAGATCTCTTCAAAACTTTTTATAAGAAATTCCGGTTCCGGAGTCTTTCCACTCATCTTATAACGCAGATATCGGGTTATCGCTTCATGCATCGCCCGACCATAAAGTACAGTATGATGCTCCATTATTGGGATACGCAGAATATGAACGTATTTATACTTTAAAGGGCAAGTAATGTAGTCATCAATCTGGAAATAACTTAGGGTAAGGAGATTGTCCTGAGAAGGTAAAATTAAAGAAGGAGCTTTTACTTCAGAAGGTGGAGCAAAACGTAAGATACTCTGTAAATCCGATGAAACCCTTTTTTCTTTCTTTACTATATCTTCACCCAATGCTTCCATAATAAATTGACTGGGTTTCTTACGCCGACTACCTCCGTAATCCTGTGCACAGGTAAAGTAAAGCTTTTCTTTTGCCCTGGTCATACCTACATAAAAAAGACGTCTTTCCTCCTGCAGATGAAAATCCCCTTCAGGCAAAACTTCTTTGATTAACTCCTCAGGTATCTCAATGGGTTGGCTTTGACGCCGAACAGGAAACCGCTCATTTACTAAACTTACCAAAAAAACAACTTTAAATTCCAATCCTTTTGCCTTATGGACGGTTAATACATTTACCGCATCTATCTCTGGCTCTATCTCCACCTGCGTAGGGTCATCGCCCGCTTCGATAAGTAGATCAAGATAATTGATAAAATTGCTGGTGCGGTTCTCTTTAACTACCAATTCAAAATCCCTTACCATACCAAAGAATCTGGCAAGATTACGGATTTTAAGTTCATTTTCTAAGCTGGGTTTCTCTACAAGTTTTTTTAAATAGCCACTTTCATTCAAAAATGTATAAAGCAATCTGCCTGCGCTTAAAACGCGGGAAAGTTCCAAAAAGCGCTCCATCTCTTTAAGGAATCTCTCTATAAGCAAAAAAGTTTCTTTTTTTAGGTTTTTCAATTGCTCAATCTCATTTATATTTTTAAATACGTAATAAAGAGGCTGATTATATCTTTTAGCATAATGCATACATAAGGTAAGATCTTCCATATCTATAAGGTATAATTCAGAACTAATTATAAAAAATAAACTTAAGGAATCGGAAGGGGAAGCAATAAATTTTAAAAAATGAATACATAACCTTATCTCCTCCTGCTGATAGAGCCCTTGATTACCACTGAAACGCACCGGTATCCCCAACATATTTAACGATTCAATATAACCTCGCGCATCAGAATTGGAACGCACCAGAATAGCAAAATCATTATAGACAAAATCTCCCTTTTCTACCATTTCTTTTATAGTATTGGCTACAAAATCTGTCTCTGCCAGGTGGGTATCAAACTGAAAAAACTTTGGGCCTTCGCCATCCTTTAAAGCTATAAGTCTTTTATTTATATTTGCCTTTATCTCAAAACGATCGGGATTATTATACTGAATCAATCTATAGGCACTATCCAGAATAGCCTGATTCGAACGATAATTTATCAATAGACTTATCCTTTTTGCTTCCGGAAAATCTTGGATAAAACTCAAAACATTACTGTAAGCAGCACCCCGCCAACGATAGATACACTGATCATCATCCGCCACTACCGTAATATTTCTTGATTCCTTAGCTAAAAGTTTGGCTAACTGATACTGAGCAAAATTGGTATCCTGAAACTCATCGATAAGGATATATTTAAATTTATCCTGATACTTCTTTAATATCAAAGGATGCTGACGAAAAAGTTTTAATACCAGATAAAACTGATTTCCAAAATCTACCTTACCTTCTCTTTCTAAAAGTTTTAGATATTTTGTATAAGCAAAAGCCACTTCTCTCTGCTGAAAGTAATACTCTTGGAGCTCCTTATCCTGGGGATTCTGACTTACTTTAAGTTCAAGTTTTTTTATATAATCAATGTACTCTTCAGGAGAAATATCGTCATCCCTTAACCTGCTAAATACCGAAATAAAAGCACCGATATAACGGGTAGGTTCAGTGAGCGGGCGAAAATAGGAAAGATCGAATTCAAACAGATGTTCACGCAAAAAGACGCATGCCTGCGCTTGCGTGAGAACCTTAAAATCGGGATCTAAACCAAAGATTAAAGCATTTTCTCTTAAGATACGATCTCCAAAGGCATGGAAGGTAGAAATCCAGATATCCGTATATCCATAGGGAACCAATACATCTACCCTCTCCTCCATTTCCTGGGCTGCTTTATCGGTAAAGGTAAGGGCAAGGATCTCTTCGGGTTTAGCTAAACCTTGCTGAATAAGATAAGCGATCCTGCGGGTAATTACCGTGGTTTTTCCTGTACCTGCACCAGCAATAATAAGTAAAGGTCCTTGACCATGAGTGACCGCTTCTTTCTGCTGGGGATTTAGTCCAGATAAGATATCATTCTCATCCATTATTTCGTTAGTTCGTTAATTTCGTTACTTCCTAACTTACTTAACTTCCTAACTCACCTAACTTCCTAACTTCCTAACTCACCTAACTTCCTAACTCACCTAACTTCCTAAACTCCTAAACCCTACCTTTTTTTATATTTTATCTTGACAATACTTATTTTTCAAGTATACTTATCTACTACATTTTAAAAGGAACGATATGCTACATAAATGTTTTATCTGTGGTAAAGGTGTATTAGTAGGCCGTAACGTAAGTAGAAGGGGTTTAGCTAAGAAAAAGGGCGGAACCGGTAGCAAAATCACCCGTTCTACTAAAAGAAGGTTCTATCCTAATTTACGCAAGGTCTGGATAAAACTCAAAAATAAAGCGAAATTGGTCTATGTCTGTATTAAATGTATAAAGGCAGGTAAAGTAGAATACTTTTACTTTAAAACACCGTCTGTCTCTTCCCCTAGCCAATAGGCGGACCCATCCTAATATCTTCGATCTTTAATTCAAACGGAGATTCTAAATTATCCCTCGCTGGCTTTAAAGAATAAACCAAATCAAAATATTCGATCTGGGATAAAAAATCTTTTAAATTAGCCATACCAAAACCTATTGCGGGATAAGTAAGTTGACCATCGGTAACCCATAGCCTTAATGTGTTGTTACTTAAAGTTTGGGGTTCCGCACGTAGTTTAAGTTTAGGTGTATAAAAAAGGGGAACAGGATTTTTTTCACCAAATGGCTTAAGTCTATTTATCTCTGCTAAAAGATCCTCTTTTAGTTCCTCAAACTTTAACTCCATATCAATATCTAAGCAAGGTTGAATATCTTCTAATTTTAATTTTTGCTCTGCTAATTTATTTAACCTTTCCTTTAAAACCTGGATATTTTCTTTTAATATAGAAAAACCTGCCGCTAGACGATGGCCACCGAAACTCTTTAGGATATCCCGACATTCTAAAAATGCCTCCACGATGTGGAAATTTTTTATGGAACGTGCTGAACCCCGGCAGATATTCTCTCTTAAAGAAATCATCACTGTAGGCCGATAAAATGTATCCTTAATCCGAGAGGCAATGATCCCTAAAACACCCTCATGCCATCCATCTTTAGCTAAAACGATAACCTTGGATTCCTTAAAATTTACTTCCTGTTCAATAATTGCCTCCGCTTCCTTTAGGATCTTTTCCTCAATCTGTTGGCGTTCGATGTTAAGTCTGTTTAAATTATACGCCAATTCTTTCGCTTCCTCCTCCGATTCGGTTAAGAGTAATCTTAAAGAGATCTCTGCGGTATCAATTCTCCCTCCCGCATTTATACGCGGAGCAAGGATATAGGCGATATCAAAAGTATCTAAATAATCCTTATTTAACTTAGCTACCTCCATAAGCGCAACCAGACCCGGTCTTTTTGTCTCAGAAATTATCTCCAACCCCTTCTTTACTATTATCCGATTCTCACCCACCAAAGGTAGATTATCCGCTACTGTTCCTAAACAAACTAAGTCTAAATATTCAGGAAGTTCTCTACCTAAAATGGCGCAGGCTAATTTATAGGCAACCGCTACCCCGGCCAATTCATCTAAGGAACTAAAAGAAATATCTCGCTTGGGATCGATCACTGCTACCGCAGGCGGTAATCTATCATCCAAAGGTAGATGATGGTCAGTGATAATTACATCTATCGATTCTCTTTTTAATTCCTCCACCTCTAAAATATTATTTATACCGCAATCCACAGTAATGAGGAGACTTATATCTTTTTCTTTAGCTATTTTTATCGCTAAACGGTTAAGACCATAACCTTCATTTATACGATGCGGTATATAGCATATCGCCTCTAAACCGATTCTGTCTAAAACAGATTTTAAAATTGCCACCCCCGTTATCCCATCAGCATCGTAATCTCCAAAGATCATTATTTTTTCTTTATTTCTTATTGCCCTCTTAATCCTCTCACAGGCAACCTGCATATCTAAAAGTTTAAAGGGTGAAGAGAGTCTATCGATATCCGGATTAAGAAACATCTCTCCGTCGCGGACGGTCTTTATACCCCGATTGATGAGAAGTTGCGCTAAAAATGGGGTGATTCCTAAACGTTTAGAAAGTTCCCCCTGTAGTTTTAGATTGGGTAGACTTATATTCCAAATCTTAAACATCTTTACATCTTTTCTGGCATAGATAAACCTAAAAGGCTTAGGCCCTTGCGTAAGACAATAAAACTTGCTTTAATCAAAGCTATACGTGCAGACCTTAAATCTCTATCCTCAATTAATACACGGTGCAGATCGTAGAATTTATGAAAATCATTAGCCAATCTCTGTAGATAGACGGTAAGGATATAAGGGTCAAGGGTTTTTAAAACAATATTTAAATAATGTTTAAACTCTGTAATGGTCTTCAGAAGCTTTATCTCTTCGTCTTCTTTAAGCAGACTATAATCTAATTTACGGAAATTTATCTTTTCTTTAACCTTAGAGAGGATACCGTAGATCCGCGCATGGGCGTATTGGATATAATATACAGGATTTTGTGGAAGTTGAGCTTTAGCCAGATCCAAATCAAAATCTAAGTGACTATCTGTACGACGCATAATAAAGAAGAAACGACTGGCGTCTTTGCCTACCTCAGCGAGCAATTCTCTTAAAGTAATGTAAGTTGCCTTACGCGTAGACATAGGAACGATTTTCCCTTTCTTAAAAAGGGTAACCAACTGTACAATAATTATAGAAAGGCTATTAGGATCTTTGCCTATTGCCTTCACCGCTGCCTTAAGTCGATTGATATAGCCGTGATGATCGGGACCCCAAAGATTAATTAACCAACTAAAACCTCTTTTATATTTATATTGATGATAGGCGATATCCGAAGCAAAATAAGTAAAACTTTTATCCTTTCTTATTAAAACCCTATCTTTATCATCTCCTAAGGAACTCGATTTAAACCAAACCGCACCATCTTTATTATAAATAAAACCCTTAGAACTTAAGTAGGAAATAACTTTATCAATTCTGCCTTTACAGGTTAAATCCTTTTGACTTATCCAAGAATCAAACTCTACTCCAAAATTTTTGAGTTCTTCTTTTATCTCCCTTAATATAAACTTTACTGCGTAATCAGAAAAATCTTTATTAACTTTATCTTTTAGCATCTGCCTTGCGATATCGTAGATGTAATCACCTAAATACCCATCTTGAGGAAACTCCATTACCTCACCCTTTAATTCTTTTAACCTTGCCTCTACGGACTTTCCTAAAAGCTCAATCCGGGAACCCTCATCATTAATATAGTATTCCTTAAAAACTTTAAAACCCAATTCTTTTAAAACATTGGCTAAAACATCTCCTACTATCGCTTGCCTTGCATGGGCAATAGATAAAGGACCTGTAGGATTAGCAGAGACAAACTCAATTAAAACCCTTTGGTTTTTACCTAAATTTACCTTAGAAAATTTCTCTGCCTTAAGGAGGATCTCCTTTAACTGTTCCCAGTAATACTCCTTATTAAAAAAGAAGTTTATAAAACCATCCTTATTAGTAATCTGTTCTATTTTGTTTTTCAAATCTTTCTTTAGATTCGATTGTAATGTTTTAATAATTGAATCTGCTAAATCTAAAGGGTCCTTTTTAAGTAGGGGGGAAAGTTTTAAAGCTATATTACTAGAAAGGTCTCCTAAATTTCTATCCTTAGGTATCTGTAGTTCTATCTCCTCCTTAAAAGAATTCAATCCCAATGAATCTAATGCTTTACCTATGCTTATCTTTAAATTCTCTTCTAAAGATAAAATTTTCATTTTGGATGGTCTTTTAGTGGTATCTTTACTTTGCGCGCAGAATGCCACAGATTCTCTAAGGAATAGAATTTACGTAAAGGTTGATAAAAGATATGAGCAATTACACTTCCGTAATCCAGAACTACCCAACCCGAATCGATCTGCTCTTTAGAGGGGAAGAAAGGCTTGATCCCTTCGTCTTTTAGACTTTCTTCTATTGCTTCGGCAATCGCTTTTATATGAATAGAAGAATTTGCGCTGGCAATAAGGAAGTAATCGCAGAAATTACAGGCCTTCCGCATATCCAAGACAAGCAGATCTTCCGCCTGCTTAATATATGCTTTTTGGGCAATCTTGATAACTAATTTTTTTGAATCTATATTCTCTACCTCGCTATTTTTTCTTACCTAAAATTTTAAACATAGAGGTGCCGCAAGTGGGGCATTTACCTTTAACCGCTATACGACCGTTCTTTAAAGTAACGTTCTGGGCATCCTTCATCTCCTGTGGCTTTTTACATTTCACACAGAAACCTTTCTCTGCCATATTTCCTCCTTTTTTTCAATTAAAAATTTAAAATATATTATACCTTTAAAATTTAATCCGTCAATTATTTGTTTATCTCTTCTTCTAATTCTCCTACGATCTCTTCAATCAAATCCTCTAAAGTAACTAAACCTTGTATCTTCCTTTCGTTATCCACTACTATAGCGATCTGAATCTTTTTTGCCTGAAAATCCTTCAGGAGCTCGTTTATCTTTATATCCGGATGAACAAAATAGGCAGGGCTTAAGATATCCTCCAATACAAAAAGTTTACCGTTTCTTAAAATATATAAGAGATCCCGCACATACATAATCCCCACAATATTATCTATACTATCTTTATATACGGGAATACGCGCATGGCCTTCCTCTGAAAGGATATCCAAAATTTTCTCCAAAGGCATACCCAGCTCTATAGCGGTTATCCGGTCACGGGGTATCATCACATCTTTGACTTTAGTATCACCGAATGAAAAAATCCTCTGAAGCATCTTCCTCTCTTCCTCAGTTAAAACCCCTTCTTCTTTTCCTATCTCAATAAGCATCTTCAATTCCTCCTCATTAATTAAAGGGGAACGCTGACCAGGGTTAATCCCAAATATATTCAAAATAAAATTACTGATGGAGCTAAAGATCTTAATCAGGGGAGAAAAAATATTTATAAAAGCATCCATAAAAGGTGCGGAAAATAAAGCGACCTTCTCCGTATGCTTTATAGCTAATATCTTAGGGGTAATATCACAGAAAACTAACACAAAGAAGGTAGATAAAAATGTTGCCAAAATTACCCCCCAGCGATAGCCCAAGATACCCACAAATATAGCGGTGACTAAAGAAGAGATAGCGATATTTACAAAATTGTTCCCTATCAATATAGCGATGATAAATTTATCCAACCGGCTAATTAATTTCTGAACAATCTTTGCTTTTTTTATACCTTTAGTAACCATATGTCTTAACCTTATCTTATTTATACCGATGATAGCGGTCTCAGAGGCAGAAAAGAGGAAAGAAAAAATTGCTAAAATTATAATAAGTGTAAGGATAAAAAGTATATGGACTTCCATTTATAATCTGGAGAGGTATTTTAAGAGTTGTCCTTCGCTTTCTTCCACTGGACCTAACAATACCAATTTTCTTCTCTGGGGCAAAAAAATCTCCCTAGCCAAAAGCATAATCTCTCTTGCACTGATCTTCTTTACCTTTTCCTCTATATCCTTTAGGGTATAAGTCTTATTCAAAGTGATGGTAGATTCTCCTATCCAAAACATATGCTCTAAAGTATCTTCCAGAGAAATACTCAACTGACCCAAGTAATACTCTTTAGCCCGCTTAAGTTCTAAAAA
>Ga0207433_10007784_pt1 | contig 17729 bp, 16 predicted proteins | sample YelNatPaOPGAMG01_FD_187559 | JGI IMG/M metagenome (GOLD analysis project Ga0207433, IMG submission 187559) | Hot spring thermophilic microbial communities from Obsidian Pool, Yellowstone National Park, USA - OP-RAMG-01 (SPAdes) (version 3) | ecosystem: Environmental > Aquatic > Thermal springs... | reverse complement strand
TGACATTAACGGTTGTCCCAACGCTCCTCCATCGCGGGTCAAGTTCAATGACGGCGCCGTGGAGTTTTCCGCTCGGACAGACAGCCCTGATGATTTCGCCCTCAAGCCAAACTTTCGCCCCCATTTTCTGGAAGGCGTCAAGGTGAAAATCAACTTGCCTGTTGAGAGGGCATCCCCCGGGTAAACCTATCGTCACTTCGCCGAATTGAGTTAGCAAGACTCCAGCCAAGTAAATTGAGGCGCGAATTTGAGCGACAGAGCCATTTGGGAGCGGGCACGGTGTTAATTGGGTCGTGTCAAGGTGAACCGTTTCGTTTTCAAAAAGCACTTCAACGCCGAGCGTCCTGATGATTTCAAGCAGGATGCGGACATCAAGGATTTCTGGCACTCGGTAAAAATTGACTTGACCCCTACAAAGGAGAGCCGCCGGCAGCAGAGCCAATGCGGCGTTCTTGCTGCCGCTCACCTCAACAACTCCTTTCAACCGCCTTCCCCCGACCACTCTCAAAGTCGCCATTGATTCATCACACTCCATGTTCTTTCCTTGCTTTCAAAGTCCGTTAAAAGCCATTCAAAAGTATAATACTTCTCTGCGTCAAGCGTCGCCATTAGTGGCTCAAAGTCGCTAAAATCTTCATGACTTCTTGCTCTTGCCCATTTTTGCCAACTGCCGAGGTGATTAAGTTATGCCCGAAAAAGAGCAAAAAAGAAAGTCACGCCGTGAGGAAGTGGAAGACCTTTCCGATCCCACAGAAGCGCTTCTCAACGCGGCGTGTCAATTGGTAAAGCAAGGAACAGGTCGTAGCGTCCTTGTCTGCGCCGAACCGCAGTTGTTCGTTGCTTTACAGGATTGGCTATCTAAAGCGCCGTTCATTTTAGCGACACCCATTCGTTCACTTCCTGAAGAAATCAAGGGCGCTATTAAGGGCTCAATTGAATTGCCAGCAATCCGATTGCCCAGATTAGGTCAAATCAAACTCGCTATCATTCTGGGCATGGCTCAAGGGACTATCCACGCTGATGACACTTTGATTTGTCTTGCTGGTCCTCCTCACGCCCATCGGTTAGACACCCTGCTTTTGCTTAAGGTTCGGAACGAATTTGAACTTTTCGCCGTCTCAGACCAACTCTTGACAGAACATGTTAGCCCGGAAGTCTTTGAACAGGTGCTTGAATTGGCGATTCAAATTGCTGCCGAAGGGAGGGAGGGGAAACCTTTAGGTGCTTTGTTCGTTGTGGGCGATTACGAAAATGTCAGCAAGTATGCAACACAACTCGTCCTCAACCCCTTCAAAGGATACAGCGAAACGGAGCGAAATATCCTTGACCCTCGCTTGACGGAGACCGTCAAAGAATTCTGCGCCATAGATGGTGCATTTCTCATTCGCGGCGACGGCGTGATAGAAGCAGCCGGCGCTTTCTTGCACCCGGGTTTCCCCCACGAAGATTTGCCGATGGGCTTAGGGGCGAGACATGTTGCCGCCGCAGGGATTACCGCAGTGACCAATGCCATTGCGATAACCGTTTCCGCCTCAACTGGAACAGTGCGAGTCTTCCGAAGCGGAAAGATGGTCATTGAAATTGAGCGACCAAGTTAAGAGTGAACCAAGCAAACGCTTGTCCAAATTTTCAGCGCGAATTGAAATCACATCGGTCCAGAAAATTTCTCCCCTTCCGGTATCCACTCAAAAGCGGGTTGACCGTTCGGTGGGTCTGTCAAGGGTGAAACTTCGCCCAAAAGCATTAAGGCTGCTCCAGCAACTTCCCCACCAACGACGATACTGCCCGGTTTAGCCCTCTTTTGAAGGATGGCAGCCCTGTCTAAAACATGACTGTGAATTTGACCGATATTAGTTTCATTGGCTACAGGGACATTACCGGCACTTACGCCGCATCGGATGCGGAAAGGGACTGACAAGAGGTTTTGAGTGGCATTGAATTGGGCAATCTCTTTTTGCAACTCCAGGGCAGCCTTGACCGCTTCGCTATCGTCGGGAAACATGCACATTGCCCCGTCACCAGCAACACTGTGGATTTGTCCTCCATGTTTCGCAACTATCCCCTCCAACCATCTGTGAAACTGCTGGAAGGAGTATTCCGCTTCAAGTTCGTTGGCTTCGCTTTTCATCTCCGATGACCCAACGACATCCACGCTCAAAAAGGCTCTCCGCTGTCTTTGACCTTCAAGGAGTCTTTGAAGTGCAAAGAGCATTGCGAGCAAATCCGACCTTGACAGTCTGGTCAGAGTTGATCGGGAAGGTTCAGCGCGAGCCTCAAAGACTTTCGTCCAAGCGGTCAACAGCATCCCGCCACCGATGTATATTGCCCAACCTAAAAAGAAGAGAGGCGCGCCAAGGTCTCCATGTGTTGCAGTAATGAGAATGAAAGGAACTGTCCAACCAGCAGCCCACCACCCTGCTGAGATGCTTTTCCACATCGTTGCCTTTGCGATTCTGGTTCGTGTTCCTGCGGCTTGATGCTCCCTGATAAACTCCTCCATGGCTTGCCTTACAAAAATGGCATCCAAGCCAACCTCTTTGCCGATAGCCTCAACTTCTTCAGCGGTCAAAGTTTCGCGGGTGTCCATCTGAATGCGGGACGCTAATTCCACGACTTTGCTCAAAGTTTCAGGGGAGTAACGGACTTGAGCGGGCGGCAGCGAACTTGATTTCTCCTTTTGCCTCTCCAATTTTGTTCACCTCGTTTGAGCAAGCGAAAACTGCTGTCCATATTTTGAGCGGAATCTTACAGAAAGGCAAGACGGAAAGTTGCGCTGAGAAGCAAACAGGAATCTAACCCCCTCGCAACCAAGCGTTGTCAAAAACGGCGTGCCGAATTGTTCGGCGGCGATAGGTGTAAACGCAGTGGATGCTGCCGTCAGAAGTGACGAGCAAACAAGGGTAACTGAACTCGCCATCGCCAACTTCTAAGTCTCGGATGACTGTCCATTGCTCGTTTTCATTGGGAGAATAAGCGATGCTCAGAGGTGTCCGTTTGTCAACGCTGTCGTTAAACGCCAAGACCAAACCACCGTCAGGAAGTCTCACAAGGTCAACGGCACTGTTCGGGTTCGGCAAATATGTCGGTTCAGGTTCATTCCAATGGCAACCGCCATCTTCCGAAACCATCCGAAAGATTCGCCCAGAAGTGCTGCGGCAGTATGCCAGCAACTTTCCGTCCGAAAGTTCCACAATGGCAGGTTGGATTAATTGACGCCTCGTTTGAACCACAAACTCCCGCCATGTCTGTCCGTTGTCTTCCGACCGCCAAAATATTGGTCGCCAGCGAATTTCGTCGTAAAGGGGCAACAGCCATGCACCGTCTCGCAGCACTAAAGGTTTCGTGCGGGGCATGGTTCCCCGCACAGCGGAGAGCAACTGCGGTTCGCTCCATGTCTCTCCACCGTCAAGCGATTTCACGGCGAAGAGCAACGATGATGACCAGCCAGTCCCTTGCAAAGTCACGAAAAAGAGCCAGACAGTTCCGTCAGGTGAGGCGAAAAGCACTGGGTTGCCGTCTGCCTTTTGAGGCGTGTCAATCAATTTGCGAGGACTTGTCCATTCCCAAAATCCGTCCGCCCTCTTGCGTGCTTGTGCGATGAAAATTGCTTGGTCAGGGGCAGTTTCGTAAGTCCCCGCATAGAAGGCACACAATAACTTCCCATCTGGCAACTCTGTCAAGGTTGAAGCGTGTGCCATCGGGTGTGAAGGCATCGGTTCAAAGATGTCTTGCTTAACCATCCCATGCACCTCCAAGCATTCGCTGAGTTGCTAAACCTCAAAACTTCTTTATCGTCGGTCTTGTCCAAAAATTGTGCCAACAGTTTGCCGAACTTGAGGCGGTCGCTATCTATGCAAAAGATGCCTCCCTTCGTCATAATTAGCGTTGGAGGGATTTGCCATGAGAAAGTGGTTGGTAGTTACCTTATTGTTGGGTGTCGCTGTGCCATTGAGTTCACAATTTGTTCGGTCGCCGTATCAATCGCACCCTCACTTCGTCTGGGGTTTGACACCTTCTTTCTTTGAGAGGCACAAAACCCATGCGGATGCCGAAGTGGTTGAAAATGCCATCGGGATTCTGACAGGCATTGGCGATTATTGTTGGCATGAAGGGTTTCACTTCCAACTCATCCGCATTTTGAAGGCAAGCGTGGAGATGGACCCAACTTTCGGCGAAGCATACGAGAACGCTGCGTGGCTTTTAGTCAGTTACGACCGAAAGGATGAGGCGCTCTCACTTTTGAAACGCTACCTTGAAAACAACCCAAACCGTTACGAGCCATATTACGAACTGGGCTGGTTCTACTTTCACTGGCAAAAACAACCTGAGAAGGCAATAACTTGGTTGGAGAAAGCAGTCAGTTTCCCTCACCCACCCATAATTGAACACACACTCGCCCACGCCTACGAACGGGCAGGGCGATTGAAAGACGCTTTGGCAGTTTGGGAGAACAAATTGAAACGCTTTCCCAATGACCCCGTCGCCAAACGGCATAGCGAAAGGTTGAAGGAATTGCTGAAAAAGGAGCAATGAGGAGGCGAAGCGGAAGTGTCGGAATCCCGTTGGGATGTCGTGGTCATCGGCGGTGGACCTGCAGGCTACACCGCCGCTATAAGGGCAAAGCAGCGTGGGTTTAATGTCCTGCTGGTTGAGAAGGATGAACTGGGTGGAACTTGCCTTAACCGGGGTTGCATCCCATCAAAGGCTCTGATTCATTGCGCAAAAGTTTGGCAAACAATTAAAAGCGCTCAGCAGTTTGGGGTTATCGTTTCCGAGGTTCGGTTTGATTGGTCGGAAATGCAAAAATGGGCGAACAGAGTGGTGTCAACTCTGCGGAGGGGACTTCAATCCCTTCTCAAGCATCACGGCGTCACGGTTGAGAAAGGTGAGGCGAAACTTCACGGGACAAACGAAGTTCTCGTGTCCTCAAGTGACAGAGAGAAGGTTCACACTGCGAAAGCGATAGTTTTGGCGACAGGGTCTTCACCAGCACAAATCCCCTGCGATCCGAACGCATCGGTTTTGACGGAAGAGCAAGCCCTGTTTCTCCCGTCACTCCCTGAAAGCATCGTCGTCGTAGGTGGTGGCGCATCCGGAGTTGAACTTGCTTGGCTCTTCAATGCATTGGGCATGAAAGTCACTTTGGTTGAAATGTTGCCTGAAATTTTGCCGATAATGGACATGGAAGTGGCTGAAGGGCTGAGACAATCTCTTGAAAAGCAAGGAATTATCGTCCGAACGAATACAAAGGTGAATTCCGTGTCAGCACGAAGAGGGAAAGCAATCATTCACACTGAAGCAGGTGAGATAGAAGCCGATTTAGTCATTTGTGCAGTAGGGCGGAAAGCCAATAGCAATGGATTGCATGAATTCGGCATTAACCTGAACCCAAACGGTTCCGTTGCGGTGAACGAATGGCAGCAAACCTCTGTCCCGACCGTCTTTGCGGTTGGGGATTTAGTTCACGGTAGCGGAACTGCTCACGGGGGAATGATGGAAGCGGAACGAGCAGTTGAAGCGATTGCGCGACAAATTTCGGGTGAGCCATTACCACCCGTCCTGAAAAACTCGGTCGTTCCAGTTTGCACATACACTGAACCACAGGCTCTAAGAGTTGGCTTGACAGAACAGGAAGCGAAAGAAAAGGGGTTAGATGTTGAAATTGCACGCTTCCCTTGGAGGGCGAGCGGCGCAGCGATGGCTTCTGGAGCGACAGAAGGTTTTGTCAAAGTGATTGCGGACTCTAAAACGAAACAGGTGCTTGGGCTGCACATTCTGGGTGCGGATGCGGTAAACTTGAACGGTGAAGCGGTTCTGATTGTTGAGAAAAAAATGACCGTTGAGCAAGCGGCTAACATTGTCCGCCAACACCCAAGCCTTAGCGAAGGCGTGAAGGAAGCATTGTGGGCGTTAGTTGGTTTGCCTCTACACATCACCAAACGCCCTGATAGGGGGCGAGAGTGATGGCGAAACACATTTTGGTCGTAGAAGACGAGGATGCTGTCCGATCCGTCATCGCCGAAGCCATGAGGTTGGAAGGGCTTGAGATTCGAGAAGCCCGAAATGGGGAAGAAGCGATGAGCATGTTTTTGACAGACCCACCCGCACTGGTGATTTTGGATGTCCTTATGCCGGGAATGAACGGACTTGAGGTTTGCCGATCAATTCGGAACCTTCCTGAACCCTTAAACAAAACGCCCATCATAATGCTGACCGCCATTGACACGAGGTTGGGGGAGAGAATGGGGAAAGAAGCCGGTGCCGACATTTACCTGACCAAGCCTTTTAGTCCACGCGAGTTAAGGCAGAAAGTTAGAGAGTTGTTGGCTCGTTCGGAGGCGGAGGGGAGATGAAGCGAAAGATTCTGGTCGTGGACGATGAAGTGGCGATTGTCAGGGTCCTGAGGGACAGGTTAGAGATGGAAGGCTTTGAGGTCTTGACAGCCTATGACGGCGCTCAAGGTGTTGAGATTGCTCGAAAGGAACAACCCGATTTGATCATCATGGACATAACCATGCCCAACATGGATGGGTTGACAGCAGCCCGTTTGCTTCGCGAACAACATGAAACAGCACACATCCCCATCATCATGTTAACTGCTCGCGGTCAGGAAAGTGACGAGAGAGCAGGCTACCAGGCAGGAGCCATCCTCTATTTCACTAAGCCATTTAGCACCCGCCAACTGGTCCGAGAAATATGGCGCATTTTGGGAGAAGGCGAGGAATAGTTTTTGGGATGTTATCCTTGAGGAGGTGGTCACTAACATGCCGGGACGATATTTGCTCATTGTCACTCAGAACGGTCATGCTAAAAGAACACCCATTGATGAGTTCAAGCCACGCCGTCGTGGCACTAAAGGCTCCAACGCCTTAAGGGACGGATTTTTGTTAGGTGGCGTTGCTGTCGTCGGTGATAACGGTGAGGTCCTTGTTGTAACTGAGCGAGGAAAAGTTTTGAGAACCCAAGTCAGTGAAATTGCCATCCTCTCTCGGATGGGAAGGGGCGGGAAAATAATTCAACTTGAAGATGGCGACAAAGTTATCGCTGTCATAGCCATCTGAGAGGAGGAAAAGGGCTGTGGTTAGGGAATGGAAACTTCAATGGCAGAGTTCAGAGACAGTTGCACCGAGGGTCATCTTTGTTGGCTTGGGAGCAATCGGGCTACTTGCAGCAAGGATTGCTTTACAGCGGAGGGATGTCCAAGTTGTTTCAGCAGTGGACACAGACCCACAAAAGGTTGGTCAGGACATCGGCTTCTTGACGGGTTGGGGGCGAACCCATGTCACCGTGATGGCTTCTTTGGAGGAAGCATTGACAAATTCTAAACCCAATGTAGCCATCGTTGCTACTACTTCGCGTTTGATTGATGTCCTGCCGACTTTGAGAAATTTGGTTGATTCAGGTGTCCATGTAGTCGCTTCTACTGAAGAGTTGTTCTTTCCCTGGCTTGCAGGCACAGAAGAAATTTGGATGCTCCACGAATTGGCAAAGGATAGAGGGGTTTCAGTGGTTGGCGTTGGGGTCAATCCGGGTTTTGTGATGGACAGATTGCCCTCATTTTTGACGCAAGTTTGTGTCAACCTGAGGCGAGTTATCGTGCGCCGCTTCGTTGATCTCTCAACCCGCCGCCCACAACTTCAAGCGAAAATGGGAGTCGGGTTGACAGTTAGTGAATATGAGGCAGGTTTGATTGAAGAGCAGTTGGGGCATGTAGGCTTACCTCAATCCCTCGCTTTCCTTGCTGCTTCTTTGGGCATGGAAATTTCGTCCATCACCGAAACGATTGAACCTGTCATCGGAGAAGATGGAAAGGTAATCGGCACGGAGCAAGTGGCATCGGGTTGGGAAGGCGAATATGAACGCATTAGGTTGGAATTGAGGATGACGATCGGTGAGATAGAGCCACGCGATGAAATTGAAATAGATGCTGACCCACCTTTACGGCTAATTGTGCCAGGCGGAATTGCTGGAGACGATGCCACTGCCGCAATTTTGGTCAACACTGCTTCTTGGATTGACCAACTACCGCCCGGTGTCCACAGCGGGGCTGCTTGGTTTCCAAGAATTCCATTGCTGCCTACGGTTGTCGGATGATTTGGTCTCAGAGTAGCGCAGATATTGCTAATCATCTTTTTGCCAACTCAACTGCCGACAAAATTGAGCGCCAGATGAACAGACCGTCCTCTGAGCCAAGCAACCTTTCAGATGCTCTTTCTGGGTGCGGCATCATGCCAAGCACATTCCCCTTCTCGTTAACGATACCGGCGATGTTCCCAACGGAGCCGTTAGGGTTAGCCTCTTCCTTGACTTCTCCATCTGGGGTGCAATAACGGAAAACGATTTGTCTGTTCCTTTCCAGCCGCCTCAGGGTTTCTTTATCGCAAAAATATCGTCCGTCATTGTGAGCGATTGGAATCCTCAAAACTTGCCCGACTTCGCATTGGTTAGTGAAGGGTGTATCGGCATTTTCCACCCTTAGGCTAACAAACTTGCAAATGAAGTGAATGGTCTTGTTCCGAACCAGCGCCCCCGGCAACAAACCTGCTTCAACCAAAATCTGGAAGCCATTGCAAATCCCGATAACCAAACCACCTTTTTCAGCGAAATCGCGAACGCTTTCCATGACGGGAGAAAAGCGAGCGATTGCCCCAACCCGCAAGTAGTCGCCGTAGGAAAACCCTCCCGGCAAGATGATGCAATCAAAGCGAGAGACATCTCTTTCCTCGTGCCAAACAAAATCAACATCGCAGTTAAGGACTGCCTTAACCACATGCCAGCAATCTCGGTCGCAATTGGTGCCTGGAAAGACGACAACGCCGAAACGCATTTGTCAATGCCTCCTTTGTCGTTTTTCGGCTGTCAAATATTTTGGCGCTGATTTTCCTTCCATAAGGTCTGGGACGGGAATTTGATGTCCACAAGAGGTGCTTAATGGTGAAATCGTTGGTGGAAAAAACAGCCGATTTGTTTGACATTAATGGGCTATGCGATCTTGCCAGGGAAGTGTTTCAAATTGAGGCGGAAGCAATCCGCCAACTTGCGGAAAGGGTCGGAGATGAGTTTGAAAAAGCGGTGCAAATTCTTTTGAACTGCAAAGGGCATGTGGTCGTCACAGGTATGGGCAAATCAGGTGCTGTCGGTCGCAAAATCGCCGCTACCCTTTCCAGCACAGGAACTCCTGCTCTTTTCCTTCACCCCGCAGAAGGCGTTCACGGCGATTTGGGAGCAATCACACCTAACGATATTGTCCTCGCAATAAGTTATAGCGGCGAGACCGAGGAACTTTTAGCAATTTTGCCAGCCATAAAAAGGCTTGGAGTCCCATTGATTGTCCTGACGGGAAACACTAAATCAACTTTGGCGAAAGCAGCCGATGTGGTTTTAGATGTTTCCGTCAAGCGAGAGGCTTGCCCGCTCAACTTAGCGCCGACGGCAAGTGCAGCGGCGATGTTGGCAATGGGAGATGCTTTAGCCTTGGCAGCGATGAAAGCAAGGCGGTTTACACCGGAAGATTTCGCTCGCCTCCACCCCGCAGGCGCCTTGGGCAGAAGGCTTTTGCTGAAGGTTAAGGATTTAATGAGGACAGGGGAGCGAATGGCACGCGTCCACTACAGCGAGCCGACAAAAGCAGCCTTTGCAGCCATAACAAAAGCCCGAGCAGGTGCTTGTGTCGTTATTGACGACGAAGGGAAATTATGTGGGATTGTCACCGATGGCGATTTGAGGCGAGCATTGTTGAGGGATGTGAACTTGTTCCACGCACCCGTGACAGAGGTCATGACAAAAACCCCGAAAGTTATTCACCCCGAAGCGTTGGCAACAGAAGCGTTACACCTGATGCAAACCCACCAGATTGACGACCTCCCTGTCGTGGATGATGATGGGCGCCCCATCGGCATGCTCGATGTGCAAGACTTGTTACAGGCAGGAATAGTTTGAGAAGGGAGGCATTAAAGATGCGGGAAACAGAATGGGTGGAAAGGTTGTGGCAACAAATTCATCAACTGGTGACCCAAGTTGCTCTAAAAGAGGATGTCAAGCGCTTGGAGGAGAAGTTAGACTCCCTCGCCCACAAAGATTCAGTTGAGAGATTAACCGGCAAACTTGACACTTTGCTCATCAACGCTGCGACCAAAGTTGAGGTGGGTAGGATAGAGAGCCGTTTAGAACAAATGCCATCGAAAGAGGATGTGCACAGGCTTGAAGAGCGCCTTACAAACTCTCTGCCTCAGATGGCTACCAAGCAAGAGTGGGGCGTGATGGAATCCAGGCTTGCCCGCACTTTGACGAGGGAGGATTTCACTCACGCCCTTAACCCTTTACGGGAGTCTTTCAGTGCCCTTGACCAACGACTATCAGATTTAGCCCACCAGATTTCTCAACTTCGGAAAATCCTTTGGCTTCTGTTGGCTCTCAATGTTTTGGCTTTAATGCTTCTTGCAGTGCTTTTGCTGAAAACCTATTGAAAAGCCGTTGCTGTGTGTTATAATGGCTTTGGCTGTTAACACTAAAAAACATGGCAGGGAGGGATTGCCATGGGACGGTCAAAAGAGTTTTGTGGGGTTCGGAAGGGCTTTACGCTGATTGAGTTGTTGGTGGTCATCACAATCATCGCCATTCTGGCGAGCATCCTGTTCCCCGTGTTCGCTCGTGCCCGCGAAAGAGCCAGACAGTCTCAATGCCTAAGCAACATGCGGAATATCCTTCAGGCGACCGCGCAGTATTCACAGGACTTTGACGAACGGTTCCCCTTCTGGCGCACCCCTTGTTGGGTTGGTGGACCTGCTTGGCTTTACGATGCACCGATCCCCGCGAAATTGGACCCTCACCTTCGCAACCGCCAAATTTACTTGTGCCCCACCACTGCCCGTGATTGGAGTTGGCCGTTGGAAGGAGGCAGGACAGGTTGGGGTTGGGCATGTGGTCGAGGCTACGGAACCCACCCATCCATCCGTCGCTTTGATTGGCTCTACTTGACACATTACGGTTACAACGAATTCGTCCAAAACGACGCTGAAGGTTACGGCAAGTATGCAACAATCAAGCGGGCAAGCGAATTTGTCATTTGGGGTGACAGCGAGTGCGCTTTCTTCACACCTTGGGGCTACAATCAACCGTGGGGCATCTCTCCTGCAGGAATTGTCAGGCGACTTGCTTTCCCGGAAGCGTATCCGCCACCTCTTGACACTGACCCGAGAGCCGATGAGTTCGCTGCTCGCCACAACGGAGGTTCAATTTTGGGATTTGCTGACAGCCACGCAAAATGGTTCCCGTGGCGGCAAATTCGTATGGCTCGCCCGTATTCGCCTATCGGTCCGCTTGGCGGAACTCTTCGGTTCATGATCTGTGACGAAGTTCCTGACGCCCGATGTCTCCGGAACGATTTCTGGTGGTGGTAATTGCAACTCATCGACTCGTTGGGGGAAAGCGAAGGCTAAGCGCCAATGTGTCGGGATTAATCCCTATTGACGCCCAAGTCTTTCAGTCCCAAAATCGCCTTGAGTGAAAAACAGAACTCAATTGCGGAGGTGAAGTGACGGATGCAATTGTCAGCAGGTAAGTGGCAGAGGCTGCGTTCTCTGACGGACGAGCAAGGGCGCTTCAAGATGATGGCTATTGACCAGCGAGATTCGATGAGGGAAGCTATCCGCAAAAAGTTGGGCGACATCCCGAGTGACGAGATGTTCCGACATGTCGCGCGGGTGAAGGAGTTGGTAACTAAGCACCTCTCCCGCTTTTCAACCGCTACTTTGACTGACCCAGTCTACGGCTATCCCTACTCAATTCAGCACTTACCTCCACGCGTCGGCTTATTGCTGGCTTATGAGGAGTCACCGCCCCAACGGGTTGAGGTTAATGGCAAACGAGAGCGAAGGGCAACTTTGATTGAAGGTTGGTCGGTTGAGAAAGCCTTGAAAGCAGGTGCTGATGCTGTTAAGTTGCTTATCCACTACCGCCCTGATGCTTCACCCGAAACTTGCCGCCACCAGCAGGAAATTGTCCGCAAAGTGGGAGAAGAGTGCGCTAAGTGGGATGTGCCCTTCCTTCTGGAATTCACCGGCTACGACTTAGTCCCCGGTGAAACGAAGACACCCGAATACGCCAAGAAGAAGCCTTGGGTCGTCATTGAAAGCGTGAAGGAGTTCAGCAAGCCTGAATACGGTGTTGACATCCTGAAAGTTGAGTTCCCCGCAGACCTGAAGTTCGTCAAGGAATTTGCCAACGGTGCCTTTGACGGACAGGAGCGCCCTGCGGTTTACACCCTCAAAGATGTTGAGCAGTTCTGCAAAGAACTCAACGATGCCGCTGGTGCTCCTTGGGTTATCTTGAGTGCAGGTGTCGACATTGAGGAATTCCTCATCCAAGTTGAGATGGCATGCGAGGCTGGGGCAAGTGGTTTCTTGTGCGGTCGCGCCATCTGGAAGGGCGTCCTTGACTACTTCCCTGATGAGGCGAAGATGGAAGAGTGGCTCTCAACCGTCGGTGCCTACAACTTCATCCGAGCCAACGCTTACGCAGAAAAGGCTCGCCCTTGGTTTGAGCATCCGAAGTTTGGAGGCGCTTGCAAGGTTGAACTTAAAGGCAAGTCGCCCACTTGGTATGCAGAATACGGTGCCTGAGAAGGCTTGAGACATTGAGGCGGGAACGAGGGCTCAAAGCAGTATCCGTTGCTTTGAGTTCTTGTTCCCGCCTTTTCCTTCACGCATCCGGAGACAGAAGTGTTAGCCCCTTCTGCGGGACGAGAACCTCACGCTTCCCAAATTCCCCGACGGTGCCGATAACCTGAGCCCGTTCGCCGTTCGCCCTTAAAATCTCAACAACTCTGTCGGCATCTTCAGGTGAAACCACCAAGCAAAAACCAACGCCCATGTTGAAGGTCGTGAACATTTCGGCATCGGGAACTTGACCTAAGCGCTGAACCAGCGGGAATATGGGTGGCGGCTCTGGAAGGTTATCCAACACGAACTGACAAGGTGTTTGAACACGCAGAAGGTTCAAGAAGCCTCCACCCGTTATGTGAACCAACGCCTTAACCGAAACTCGCTCAAGCACAGCCAAAACGGGCTTGACATAAATTCGTGTCGGCTTGAGGAGTTCCTCGCCGATTGAACAATTCAATTCGGGGACGAACTTCGTCGGCGACCATTTTGCCAAGTCAAAGAAAACGCGCCGAGCCAAAGTTAGCCCATTGCTGTGGATGCCGTTACTCGCCAACCCAATAACCACATCGCCCTTTTGAATGTTCTGACCGACGACCACACGCTGTGGGTGAAGTATGCCGACGCATGTGCCGACCAAATCAAAACCTTTCCCTTCCTCAACGCCTCTCAGCATTTCACGAATTTGAGCCAACTCGCCGCCAACGATTGCAACGCCTGCTTGCCTCGCGCCTTCAGCGAGCCCTTTTGCGATTTGCTCAACGGTTTCAGGATTAAGCCGCTCAACAGCGAGGTAGTCAACAAAAACAGTTGGCGTCGCTCCGACACACAGCACATCGTTGGCGTTCATCGCCACGCAGTCAATCCCAACCGTGTCATATTTGTCAAGCATCTCTGCCACCAGCAATTTCGTCCCTACGCCATCCGTTGAGATGGCTATAGCGAATTCTTCGGTCAACTGAACGACTGAGGCGAAGTAACCGATGCCTAAAGTCAACTTGCCGATAGGCAAAAAATCAGCCGTCGGTCTCAAAATGGCAGCCAACCGCCTCAACGCTTCCGGCTCACCCCGCACATCAACTCCCGCTGCCTGGTAAGTCATCGGTTTCACAAAGAGCACCTCCTTGAAGGTTCATTGTTTAGCGGGATTTTGTGCCGCAGTAATTTCCGTTGTGACCACAAACTTCACTTTGATGGGAGGATTGTTTTTGCCCACCAGCACTTGAGTTTTCTCCCCCTCTTGATGAAGGAGAGCGTGAGCCCTTAACCATAGCCATTTGTGCGTGTCTTTGCCTGTCACAGGGTCAATGATGCGAATGCGCAAGGTAGCATGGGTGTAAGACTCTTCAGGTTTTAAAAACTCAAGCCCGTGCCCCAAAGTTGGGACTGTCAGCGTCAAACGCCCATCCACTTCTCCGTCAAAAATTGTTTGGCGAAACTCGCCCTCTTTACGAAGTTCTACTCGCTCAACGATGATGCGGACTTTCTTGAATGGCTCATCCCGTTCTTTAAAAAACTGCCATTTGCCGTCATGCTTTTCAAAGCGATAATATTGCCTAAGCCCTTCGACCTCCAGCGTGAAAGTAACTTCGTGAGGGGCGAGGGGACTCCAAACGCTAATGATTGAGCCATAAAAGACATAGGAGTAGGTCATCCACAAGGGTAACTCTACGAGTCGCCGACAGCCTATGACTTCGTGTTCTAACAAAGCCGAAGCCGTCAAGCCAATTTTTTGCGGGTCAAAGGCTGGGATTAGGAGTATCGCTCTGCCAGTTTCATCTACAACACCCTCAGCCAAACACTGCGCTTGCTTTTGGTCAAACTCGCCTCGGTAAAGGTAGATGCGGCAACGAGCACCGATGGCGGGAGCGTAGTTATAGGTTGCTCCTTCCGATGGCAACTCTTCCAGTGCTTCCGCCTTAACACCTTGAAGAAGTGGATGAAGGACTCCAAACAGGAAAGGAATTTCGCTGCTCTTGCCTTCTGATAACTCCAATTCGACTTCCGCAACGACGGCTCCAAGCCACCAGCGAATTTCTTTGTCGCCGAACCGAGCAATCCAACTTATTCGCTGCGTTTTGTCCTCCCCTTGCTCCACTGACCAACGGAGTTTGAAGGGCAAAACGAGCCTGAGTTCCTTTGATCCCTTTGAAGCGGTTATTTGTGAGGTAAATTTGTTCTCGTTTTGGTCAGGAGCATGCAGAGAAACCTTCAGGGAGCGCAAATTCGGCTGCCCATTAACGGTTCGGACAATAAAAAGCAAATCTGAAGGCGCTTCAGTTGTGAGTGCATACTTACCAAAGGTCACAGATTGCAATGTGGTAATGGGAGCCATTGGAGCCTCATTCCATCTCTTGCCACCTTCGTTGGCAAACTGCAATCCGCCACGAATTGCTGCTTTCAGCCAAAGCCATTGCTTGTCCACTTGAAGCGCTGTCCACCCTTCAGGTGGCAGCCAAATTGGTTTGGTTCTTCCCTTGTGCGAAAGCCACTTCTCTCCGAAAACTGTCACCGACAGAATTCCACTCTGCATCAACCATCGGAATTGAATGTCATTGCCGATTTGGGCTACAAGTTTGTCTTGTGAACGGGTAACCCAAAAAGGCTCAGTCTCAGTGGCAAATACTCTGATTTCGTCGGGCTTGACAAAAGCCAATTTCCCGTCTCTGTTGACCCTTAACGATGAGCCATCATCCCACTTCAGCATAATGGCTTGAAGTTGTCCATTTCCTTCTCCATCTTCCGACCAGTAAAGTTGCGATTTCTCAGGCAAATCCCCGCTCAATGTCAATTGAGGCTTCCCCTTCGGGGAAACGAAAAATTGCTTCAGTTCCTGACGGACTTTAGCGGCTGAGGCAATAAGTCCTTGTGCAATTTCGTTGATTGCTTCGTTTCGCTCTTCTGGAGAAGCATCAGTGTATCCTGTCGCTTCAGCCAACAAATCCTCCAACATCCTGCCCTTAGCCGCTTTGGTTAACCAGTTTTCGTCCCAATAGGAAAGCAGTTTGCCTAAGCCTAAAAGGACAACAGTCTCAAGCGAAAGAGAATTTGGGTCAACTTCCGCCGACTCGTTTATCAAATCCTCTACATCAATGTCAGGGTAACTGGCAGCCGTTGGGTCTGCTGCCAGTAGTGGCGACATTTTTTCTCGCTCTGCCTCATCCAACAATTCCAGAGCGCCCCAAAGGGATAAGTTCTCCGTCCACTCAAAAATTTGCTCTGACCTTGTTAGCCACCTGCGATTGCTTCCGAAAAATGCGCGGCGACGCTCGCGAAATTGCAAAAATGCCCATGCCCATTGCCTTGAGAGGCGGAGCCATTCATCCTTCGGCTTTGACCAAGAAGTTGGCGGAGGAATAAATTGAGCAATCCCCTTCTCAACAGCCTCGCGCATCTCCTTAGTTTGCTCTACCTCCTCAGCGTTTTTGGCTGCCTCAATGGCTTGTTTTAATGCCTCCCGTTCCAACCACTGAGCGACCAACCAATCAACCCACTTGTCCTCAGGGATAAACTGAAGGACATAGGGAGCAATTTGCTCGCTTTGTGCCTTGAGAGCGGAAAGCAAAGTGGCATGTAAGGCTTCATGGAGAGCGATATAGACTGTCATCGTGGCATTGAAAACTTCGCTCTGAAGGGCAATAGGGTCTCGGTTAGCCCAAATTGGAGCATAGTGGATTGTGGCGGTGAATTTTTCGCCGATAACTCTTGTCATTCCACCAATGACACCGGGTTTGATAAACGGTCGTTGTTTTTCGGGAAGCCAAAAAGCCGAGACGCCCGGCAAAAGCGCCAAACTTACCTTTTGGCTTCCTTTGGGCGGGTTAGGATGGTTGATGAAGAGTCGCCCATTCTCGCCCTGAAAACACCAAGCGATAGGAAGTTTGGAAATTTGGGGTGAAAGCCTACTACCGTAAGTTCGCATTAAACTCATCGCTTCCGTTGCTGCAGCCAAACTCAGCCAATCAATGCGGAAGGGGTGGATAGGCTTAGCAATTGGTGCTTTCCATTCATGCTTAAATTTTTGCCCATCTGCAAGTGATACTGTTACGCGGAATTTAAAGCCGTCAGATGCGTGAACTCGCAAGGCTGAAGGTGGATAGGAAGGGATGCGACACTCAAATTTTGATTGCTCAAAATTCTGCTGCCAGATTTTTTGACCGTTTGCTGCTGTTACCTCAACGGACTTGATTGGCTTGTTAGACGAAAGAACAGTCAACACCAACCTATAATGTCCCCATAGCGGTTGAAGGTCGCGAGCATCTTCCTGAGATGAAACCGTTTGCCAGACAAGTTTGCCTTGCGATGTCAAAAACAGACCCGAAAGTTCTCCACGGACGGAAACTTGAGCATTCACTACTGAAGCAAGCACAAAAGCAAAAACGAGTAAGCACCACTGCCGCATCACCTTTCACCCTGCTTTTTAAGGCTAACGACTTTATTGTCCCCATACAAGTTTGCCAAATTCGCCCAGCAATTGATACTTTCGCTCCCAAGTCGTATACATGAAGCCAAGCACTTGACCGGGACGGGGGACGAGGGGCGAGGGACGGGAAATGGAGCGGACAAGTTCAAGCCAGCCCTTAACTTCGTCAAGGTTAGGTGCGTCGTAGTAGCAGGCTATGAGTGTCCTGAAGCCTTGTTCGGCGAAGAAGCGCAAACTCTTCTCACGCGGCGCTCCACCCCAGACGGCGATGATAAGGTCTTTGGGCACGAAGTTCCACGAACCCGTGAAATCGCCCTCAACAAGATAGTAATCGGGATGAGCGTTGTGGTTTGGGTCAAGCATGTCCGACCAAACATAAATCTCAGCCTTCGGGTTGTAACGGCGAAGCGCTTTGATTTGCCTCGTTATGCACTCGCCCAGAAGTTGAGCCATGTTTTTGCCCTCGCAGGCTTTGCATGTCCCACCCATCCGAACTTCGTCCATGCTCAGCAGGACTTTGCGATACCTCAACCTCTCCCAAAGCAATTTCGCTTCGTGCTCAAAAATCTCATAGACCGCAGGTTCGCCCATGCAAACGGTGACTTGGCTTTCGTAAATCAGCATCGGGTGATACCAACTGACACGCA
>Ga0207433_10007781_pt1 | contig 17737 bp, 10 predicted proteins | sample YelNatPaOPGAMG01_FD_187559 | JGI IMG/M metagenome (GOLD analysis project Ga0207433, IMG submission 187559) | Hot spring thermophilic microbial communities from Obsidian Pool, Yellowstone National Park, USA - OP-RAMG-01 (SPAdes) (version 3) | ecosystem: Environmental > Aquatic > Thermal springs... | reverse complement strand
ATTATAGAAAGATTAATTTCAATTTCAATACTTGGCTCCTTTTACATAGCGTTAAGGAGAAAGCTTGAAAGAAGAATAAGACATTAGAAGTAAACTTTAAATTTTTTATTAAAGCTAAAGTCATGCTTTTAGGAAGGGTAAGAAAAATACCCATGTTACATACCTTTTCGATGCTCCGCGCCTTCCCTATGAGAAGGCCTCCTTCATTGTTGGTGAGGGCGAGGTTGTGGATTTGTTTGTATCTGAACTCGATTAGTTGCGAGTCCATAACTTATTAATGAAGACCCGCTTTTTTCGAGTTAAGTTTAAATTATAACTTTTTCAAAAAAGTGAGGTTCAAATGAAATATAATGATCTGGTTAAAGGCATCAGCAATTTTGAGGATTCTTTTTGGTTTGCTGAATACGTATACTTCAAGGCTCTCGAAAAACTGGAACCTGTCAGGGCTGACTTAAGTAAGCTTGAAACAAAGGAACATGTGAAAGGAATAATTAAGATATTTCTCATTCAGTGGGGAATGATGGGCAGGACTGTGAACAAGAGAGATTTGGATTGGGAACAACTTGGTAAACAATTACGCAACTCCAAAGAAGCTTTCCAGAAATTACAGGGAAAGAGTCTGCTGGATATTGATCTTGACGATGTGGAAGTAAGAGATAATATCAAAAGGACTTATGACGCAGTAAGGATTAAGTACATTGGAGCAACTGCTATCTCAAAGATCCTACATCTGCTCAACCCAGAAATCTATGTAATATGGGATGAAGATATTAGAAAAAAATATAAAGTTGTAGAAAGTGCAGAAGGCTACTTCGATTTTCTAAAGCAAATGAAAGCGGAAGTAGAGGAGGCATTGGAAGAAGAGGCAAAAAAAGAAAAGAGTAGTGAAAAGGAAATTGCAGAGAAAATTTGTAGGGAGCTTCCGAGTAAGAAACTTGGTCAAGGACATGATAGAAAAACTCTGGCTAAACTCATTGACGAATACAACTGGTGGTTAGTCCATCACGATTTTTGATAAACTCATAGACTTAATATTCGCTGAGGTTGTGCTAAAGTTAGAAAGCGACATAGAATTTTTCGTTTTTGCAAAAGAAAGATTAAGCGCGCGGTGCAATGTTTATGCAATGACTTACGGATAGGTTTAACTATGGATTAGCGAATACACTTGGACAACTCGTAGGATTAAGTGGTGAACAAATAAATAGTTTGAAAAATCAATAGGGTAAAGAAGAGTTCAACTATGAAGCAGACAAAACTTCTACCACAGATGTGTTGCTTACTGATAAATTTCAAAAGAGAATGAGCTTACATACGTTAATGAAGTTCTGAAGCACAAAGTTTCGAGAAAGCTTAAATCTTGGGGAATAAATTTATACCCCAAAATTGAGAACGAGGGAAGAGAAAGCATTGTAGAAGCGATTGAGAGTTATGCAAGAGATTTAAAGAAACAAAGAAACAGTTAAATGATTACTAAAAACTTAAATATTTTCTTTTTAATAATTTAGCTTATGAGTGCAAACCGCTTCATTGATGAGTTACGTTCTATGGGTTTTTCCGAAGAAGTAGTTATGGAAGTTTTGCAGAGCTTAACAGATTTGTACATTGCATCTAGAATTCCTTATGGATTTGTTGTTAAGGCTTTTAGCCCTACTTACACTTTTGAAGACGTAAAGAGAACTAAGTATTGGCCTTATAGTAAAACAACTGAAGAAATTCTAAGGCAACATGAGTTTATAGACTCAGGTAGTGGGTATACTATTTATTCTGAAAATGAGAACTGGTTCTTCGTTGCACTAACTGAAAAAGGATTGCCTATAGCTAAAGAAGCTTACGAAAATAAGCTCAAGGATAACTTAAGCTTTGTTGAAGAACTATTTGAAAAATACAAAGGCTTACTACCAATTCTTTATTTTGGCGCTTCTTATGAAAGTACAATAGATAGAGCTTTCTTTTATAGTAAAGATACTGGAACTATAGTTAAATCCATCGTTGAGTATAAGGTTGACAGGAGACTTAAATTTCATAGTAAGGGAGACCATTCTAAAATAGAAAAGTACTGGGAAGAGCAAAAAAGGCGCTTTGAACATGAAAAACTTGATATTGTTTCAATGGCATTTCAAAGTGTTGCATCAACAAAAACTGTAGTAAGCATAATTAATGAATTCTTTTCTCTACTATATGAAAAAAGATTAGTACTTCTTATGCCAGACTTTAGCACAAGTAGTGTTTATACAGATAGAGAACGTTGGATTCTAACTGATGAGCTACTAAATGTTGTAGAGGAAAAAACAAAAATAGAAAATCAAGAAAAGCTTAAAGAATTCATAAAAGACTTTGTATCAGTTTTTCTGCTTTCTCTTGGAGAAGAAGGCTACACGAAGGGTCAAATCTTAAAAGCAATCGAAGTAATTGTAGAAGAAAACAAGGATTTAGAACTTTCCTACGATGAACTTCTAGACAAGTTTCTTAATGTAGTTAATGAAGTTAATTCTGTAACAGGATGTATTTCCAAGTTCAACGAACCTGGTGGTCCAGAAAGTTTACCTTTCTTAATACTAAACAAAGAAGTACTAGATAGTGCGATAAGAGAATTCTTAGAAAACCTTGGTTCAAGGGCTCTTGCTTTAGCATAGTATTCGCCCAGAAAATAAAAGACTAGCAGCTACTAGCATTTAATCTAAGACACGCCTATTTCTTTCCAAAATGTATGCTTCTCTAAATTCTCCTACACAAAGAACAAAGATTTTTTCTGCACGAACTAAGTGAGTTTTTCTAATGTTTCGTTGTTTTCTTCATTTCTAATCCTCAAGTTTTATTTCTTGGATGGAGTGGTTCGTATGGTCGTGGAGGTTGAATATCAAGTTTATTTCTTACATTGATCCAATTGAGCTGATAAACAGTTGGTTTATTAGACCACATGCCATTCACGTTATTTATTTTATCTAAAAATCTTTCTGAATAAAGCCAATTAAGTGTCTCTCTCACCTTTCTTGATTTCTCATTTTCAGAAGAATCTTTAAAAAAATCTCTAAGATCTTTACATTCTTCGTCACAAATTCCTTCTTCATGTGAAGTTATAATCTTCCACAAAATTCTCCACCCAACTGGTCTTTTTTTGAGGTTTTGTACTTTTGACTTTTCAGGATATAGCATTTTAAATTTATTATATGCTCTTTTATTATCTGGTTTATACTTAGGGTTTTTTGTATACTTTGCATAGAAATCTCTCACTACTCTTACACCAACTTCGTAATTGGAACACATGAATAGGTGGTACATCTGATTAAGTTTTGGCTCAAATGGAAGAGGAAGAACGTACCTAAACCACTTATGGAGCTTATTCTTATACAAATTAACCATAATTTGCATTTTTTCTTTTATGTTTTTATCACATAGAAGTTCAGGTCGCCAACTATCGTGTCCAAACAGTTCATCAACTTTTTTCACTGTATCTTTTTGTTCGTTGCTCCAATTTTCTTGGTTTTCAGTCGTCGGAAGAGGTTTTAAATCACCTCGTCCAAGGAACCAATCAGAGGTGAATAAGAATACAATAAATTCAGTTCCAGTTTTATAAAACGTTGTTATTCTTTTTTGTGCTACTTTTTCAATGTCAGACCAAGGTGTGAATAGCAACGGATCAAAGAAAAATAATGCATTTCCAAGTTTTATTTTTCCTATTTCTTCAACTGCTTTAGTTACGTTTGTATTGAGAAGGTAAATTCCTAAATTGTTTAATTTGTCGCACAATTGTTTTTCATTGTCTACATCTTTTAGCCACCTCCTTTTGATAACGTTTTTTAAGTGTTGAAAGCACTCGTTGTTTTCTTCTACTAAGACCAATTTTAACTTCCTAGTGTTCTGGTTTTCTAATTTGAGCTGAAGTGCATGACCTGCTGAACCAAGTATAGTCTCATCAGTTTCTTCTATATAGTCTTCACCTGTAGCGGCATTCATTTCTACAATAGCTGTTGGGATATCGTAATTCTTACTTTGACCCCCAGAAGTTATATTCCACCAAAAAGGGTAATATTCGCCGATTATTTGGCACTTTATCTTTGTTCCTGAAATTCCGCTCAGGACAATAGCGTCTTCGTGAAACTTAAGCATAATCTAGAAACCTCAAAATTAGTTAATAAATTTTTATATTAAGTTACAGACTCAAACGAAATGTTAGAAAATGTTTACAAAACAATGCTTTAAAGTATTTGAGAGAAGACTTTATAGAAAACTTTTAAAATTTATTGGAACAAGCCTTATTCCTAATCTTCTAAAGGTAATTCTCTTTGAATCCCAAAAGTAACTTTTAATATGTTTTCTAGATCTGTATCACTAATTTTTAGTTTTGGTTTAATCTCCTCAATTGGCTTTAACCAAGGATTTCCTCCACTGGTCTTTCTTGCAGCAACTATAATGTTATATTTTAAGTGTTTAGCTTCTACGAGTATGTCTATAGTTGCTTCCTTACCCATTGACTTTATCTTTTCTATGTAAAGCTTCATCAGTTTCTGTGCATCGATCTCATTAGTTACAGTATCTTCTCCTATGAATTCTTTTACATTATTCATAACTTTTTCATCTCTATTCCCAAGAAGTCTTTGTATTCCTGAAGTCATAAATGTAAATATAACGTCGCACTCGTTATCAAGTATCTTGGAAACTGTTTTCCATTTTGGTTCGATACCTTCTGGATCAATTACTACTAGTGAGTGTTCACTTTCTTTCATGTATTTTTCATAATCAATATCGTTCATGTCGTCTACTAATATTTCGTATTCGATGTTTTTAGAGACTAATTTTTTTATTTCTTCTATTGCTATTTTAAGTGTATCTGCACGATCTTTGCTTATTTCGACAAAATAATATTTATCGAATAAATAGTTCGATATTTTTAATGGTACTAAAATCGAAAGAAGTGCGGATCCAAATATAAACTTGTTAATGTTTTTAAGTTTAATGAGACCTGATCCACTAAAAAGGTCGAAATAAAAAAGCCTATTTAGTCGACGACGTTGTATTCTTGTGTATATATCGAAATAGTACTGTAGAACAGCTAACTTTTTTGATGTCCACACTCCTTTTTCGTAAAAGTTACATTGAGCGTTTGACTTTGTTATAGCATTATAAATATTGTCAGCAGATACTTTTGTACCATTAATTTCTATTATAGATAAAAATTCGATCCTATCTTTCCACCATGTATGAAGGTCTTTTTTTCGTCTGGACTTCATACCACCACCGCCCCTTAAGATTGTACATTCTCAATAATCCATTGAACCACCTTCCTGCCTGATTGTCAAAACTATTAAGCGCTAATAAACTTAGTGACTCGGATATATCTGAATACTCTTTTTCGTTTGCGATAGCTTCTTTTATGTAGTTTATGTTTAATCCTCTAATGTGTAAGGCCTCGCCGTACACATTGTCAACTTTCAGTTCAGCAGCTTTTTCAAGGATTTTTTCTACATCTTTTCTCCAATCTTTTTTTGGGAAGACAGGCGCCACTATGATTCCAGTAGTTAAACCCGCATCTTTTGCCTTCTTTAAAATTTCAAACCTAGCAGTTGGGCTTGGAACTCTAGGTTCTATGATTTTAGCAAACTTTTCATCTAACGTTGCTATAGAAACCTGTAACCTTATCTGGTCCTTGTACTCTGATAACAAACTTATATCTTTTGTCACAAGTGTTGACCTAGTCTGTATGAGGTACCTTACGCCATACGGTAGACTTTTTTCGAGAATCTTTCTCGTGATGTGATAAAGCTGTGGCAAGTAAGGATCATGAGTTGATGACATCATAACTTCTTTACCTTTCCACTTCCACCATTCTGTCTTCTCAATTACATCCTCAATATTTTCTGGAATCAAAAGATACATACCCCAAGGTCTGTTAACTAAGTTGCTGTATCTTGTAGAAAATCTCTTGTGTATGTTGTCTACGTAACAGAATCTACATGCGTGAGTACAGCCTATAGCATAGTTTATGGCCCAACCATCAGAAAGCTCTTTACCTACACCACCATGTTCTAAAGAGGTAAGTTTCGAAGATTTTATGAGGGGAGGCTTCATTCTAAACTTTCCATAAGAAACCTTATTCATGTCTATGTCGAAGAGGTAAAATTCAATTCGTTTATTTTTACTTTCAAGTTTTGTTATCTCATTCATTTCGATAGTTTCTCCGTTTTATAATAGCGTGGCTTCTGAATTTAAAGCTTTCATGCGAAGCGCTCTAGAGACTTTTCTAAGAGATTTTGCGCTATTGCATCCTCTCAAAATCGGAAAAAATAAACATAGAAAAATTCAGGCGAAAAGATCTTCTGGATATTGCTGGAGGTTACGAAATTATAGACTCAAGTGCTAGGGAGAAATGAAAATAAGTATTTTCTATAAGAGATGGACCTGCTCATTGTCATTCAGGATTGTAAGAAAAACATTTAAGAAGTTAAAATCTAATGAAATAAATGAGGTTCATTCTATGGAACTTGCTCAACTTGTTTTGAAAGACGCCTATGATATCTCCGAAGAAGTTTTCCCTCAACTTAGAAAAAACTTGAGGTTACATTGATTTATTTGCAGTACTGCTCTTAAAACTCAAAAGAGGTTATTTTTGTTATTAAGATGAAAGTAAGAAGTCTTTAGCTTTTTATTGAGCTACTAGAAATCTTTATATTCTCTTTTCTTTGTTTTTATGCGGTTAAGGAAAAAAATGTCACGTTCTATGAATGATTTTTTGCCTAAAGAAAAAAGTGGCATTAAAGCTTTAAATGGACGATTTATAGAGTCACCAAATTTCCCTTTTTCAAAGATTAGCGAAGCTTCGAGAGTCGAGAAAGGACCAGGAAGACCTCCTCATTGGGAAATGGTCTTTTGGTGGACTAGGAAACCTTTGATTTCTGCCAGAGCTATTATAGCAGGAAGCCTTCTTCCAGAAAATACAGATCCAGAGCAATTTCTTTCTAGTATAGGGATAAGAAGTAAAGGTACTGCTCATAGAAACAAGCCTGATTATAACTTTGAAGGTGTAAAATTGCTAGATCCCTTTGCAGGGTTTGGTTCAATACCTTTAGAAGCAATGAGGCTTGGCATTTCAGCAACTGCAGTAGAGCTACTGCCAACTGCGTATGTTTTTCTTAAAGCAATTTTAGAGTATCCCTCAAAATATGGGAGCAAGCTAGTAAAAGATGTAGAAAAGTGGGGCAACTGGGTTACTGAAAAGTTAAGAGAAGATCCTTTGATAAAAGAACTCTACGATGAAGACGTAGCAGTTTATATTGGAACCTGGGAAGTTAAATGTCCAAATTGTGGTAAATGGACTCCATTAGTAGGCAACTGGTGGTTGGCAAGAGTAAAGGGAAAAGAAGGTTATGAAAGACTTGCATGGATGGAACCAAAGAAAAATGGTGATGAAATTGCTATAAAAGTTGTAGACTTAAACAAAGAACTTGGAAATGAAGCATTGAAAAAGGCTAAAGTCGAAGAGAACAAAGTTGTCGTAAAAGAAAAAGAATACAGAGTTCCAGAAAGCACTATAGAAGCAAGAAGAGAGCTTGGAACGTGTTTACATTGCAATCAGCCAATAATGCAGATAGATCCTGAAACGGGAAGACATTATACCGAAACAAAGAACTTACCAGAAGAAGTAAAAAATAGGCTTGAGAGTTACGTTAAGTTTGCATTAAAACTTTACAATAAAAGTACTAACTATGAAGAAGTAAATAATTTGCCAAACTGGGCGAAAGAGGTACCCGCAAGGCTAAGACTTCTTGTTAAAGTAAAGCGTGTTAAAAGCGACTTAAAGTTCGAACCGTGTACAGAAAAAGACCAAGAGAAATTAGAATTAGCAAGGCAAGAACTAGAAAATCTCCTAAAACAAAAAGATCCAGATATTCCAACAGAAGGAATTTCTCTTTATAGCGTTAGATACTTATTCCCAATTCTTTACGGGATGACCGAATGGTATAAGCTCTTTAATTCGCGCCAGCTCCTAACTCTCGTTAAACTCGTTAAACTGATACGTGAAGCAGGCAAGCAGATAGAGCAGGAAAAGGTCAGAGAAGGATTAAACAAAGAAGAGGCGTTCAAATACGCAGAGGCGGTAGCAACGTACTTATCTGTAATCCTTTGCAAGTATATCGACTATGATTCAATTGTGAACTATTGGAATGCCTCACTAATCAGAGCACCAACGATGGCTGTAAGAGGAATATCAATGCAATGGAATTTCTGTGATACTTCACCGTTTATCCAAATTACGGGGTCATTCCTGCAAAATATAAATAACTCTAAAGATGGCTTATTATATCTCATTTCTGCTTTTGGCAATAAATATAGTAGGGGACTGGTCTTACTTGATGACGCCACGATTCTTAATAAGCTAAGTTCAAAGGAAAAGTCAAGCTTAATTGTTACTGACCCTCCTTATTATGATGATGTTCCTTACGCTGAGCTTAGTGATTTCTACTATGTTTGGCTTAAGAGAGCTTTGAGCGATGTGAATGGCATGAGGCTTGTGCCGCGTTTTCTGTCTGAAGCTTTCTTTGAAAGTTTTGAGAATGGTTGGGTTGAGATTTCAACGCAATGGGAAAAATATGCCTTGAGCGAGGTCAGCCTTAATCCGCCTAGACTCGGATTTGGTGCTAAGCCTGAGGATGGTGTTCAGCACTTTCAGAATCTCCTTAATGCTTCGTTTGTCACTATGGCTTCTAAGCTTGAAGATTATGGTCTACTTGTTACATATTATGCTCATACGGATCCTAACGCTTGGAAGGCTTTGCTTAAAGCTGGTTGGGAAGCTGCAAACTTAAGGGTCACAAATGCTTTCCCCTTGACAACAGAGTCTGCTCAAAGCGTAGTTAAAAGGGGTAAGCTTTCCATGGACACGAGCATAGTTGTTGTTTGGAGAAAGGGTTGTGAAGGCTCTATTGAAGCCTCAGAATTATATGTAGAGATGGTTGAGAAGGCTTCGGAAAGAGCTAGAGAACTGCTAGACCTGGGTATTATTGGACGAGACCTCATTATAGGTACACTTGCAGCAGCTCTAGCCACGGCAACCCGATACCGCGAAATAAGAGTTATGGGTAAAATAGACACATCAACACTAGTTGATAAATATGTATATCCTGCAACCTACTTGGGACTTACAAAAGCCTTTGCAAGGAAAGCTGATCTAAAGGAGAGTGTTAAGACACCTGAGGGAATGTTTTACCTTATAGTTAAGTCCACTGTTGCAGGGGCTAAGAAGAAGATTCTGGAAAGTACTGATGCAAGAATATTCTCCATAGGAACCTCGCTAGATTTGAATAATGCTCTAAGAGATCTGAGACTTCTTAAGGCCGAAGAGAAGGCGAGCGGCGCTAAGGTAGCGAAGGCTAAGGTCTTAAGGCTCCTAGAGCCTACGTCGAAAGAAGGCTCAAAACTTGCCGAGTTTCTGGAAGTTAGGGGAGTTGGGGCCACGGACCCCAGAGTCCGATGTTCTGTTGATGCTCTCCACCTCTTAGAGTACTGGGCTGTAAGATATTCTAGGGAGGAATTTAGGCGGAAGCTTGACGAACTAAAAGCTAAATCTCCTCTTCACGTTGAAGATGCGTTGAGCATGGTCCGTATCATGGCCAGAGTATTGCCAAGTGAGGATATAGAAAAAGAGTTGTGCAACAGAATAGTTGAATACTTGGAGCCTGCCGCTCCAAGAGAGAGTAAATTGTTTGATAAGGAGGAGAAGTAGGTATGGGAATAAAAAGCCTTATGGAAAAGGGCTTAATCGAGCTGTGGGAAGACGTACGTGATTCGAGGCTTGACGACAAAGCTGCACCCGATTTAAGTGATATTTTGAGAGGTGAAGAAGAACCCATCTACTCAGATCCCGAGGAGTTCTTCAAACGCACCTATATGACGAGATCCATAGAGGGATTGATTGAGGAAACCACTGAAAAACTGAAAAACGGGAAGGGCGGCGCCATTTTCCTTCTGACCTCGCTCTTCGGAGGAGGTAAAACACATACCCAGATATGCCTTTACCACGCTTTTACAAATCCCAGTAAGCTGAGGGTAGTCAATGAGAAGCTCTCTTCTAGAATAGTTGAAGTAGGTAAACCTCTAATAATCGTAATGGACGGAAGTAGGGCAAGCTCGGTTCCTCATCCCAATGAGCCTTACAGGGCTGAAAGCTTCGTGGTAAAAACCATATGGGGTATGCTGGCCTACAGGCTAGGGGCTTACGCGAAAGTAAAACACTTGGATGATGGAAAAGCGCAGGTTCCTGACGTAGACTTACTAAAAACAATCCTATCAGAAACAAAGGAGCCGAAGCTAATTCTGATGGACGAGATAGTGCACTATGTCTTCAATATGTATAACTCAGATCTTAGAGAATATGGGGATAAAGTTATTCTATTCCTTGACTATCTTGCAAGAGCTGTTGAAGGTACGCCCAATACAGTCTTAGTGGTTTCGGTCCAGGCTGAGTACCGAATGGTTGAAGGGACAAAAATCTTCTTGGAAGAAGAAGTGTTCAGGGGATATTCATCTAAAGTATTATCAGTGCTGACTAGGGAGTCAACAAGAACAGTGATTCCAGTTTCGCCAGATGATGTTGTTAAAGTATTACAGAAAAGAATTTTTAAGAGAATACCTGAAAAGGAAGCTTCTACAGCTAGGGACAAGCTTTATTCAGCTTACAGAGATAATCCAGAGCTTTTCGGAGTGGAGGCGGACTGGCAATTCTCTTCGGGTGAGGCTGGAAGAGTGGCGACAGCGAAAGACACCTATCCTTTTCATCCAAAATACGTAGAAGTTCTCCAGGAATTTGTTACAAGGAATAAGGATCTTCAGAAGACGAGAGACGCGGTAAGGATAACTAGGAAAGTTGTGAGAAGATTCCTTAGAGAAAAGGGAGACGCGGGTTTCATAATGCCGTGGCATATTGATCTCAGGGATAACGATATAAGGAGTAGAGTCTTGACGGAGAGCAGGAAAGAGTTTAGTAGTGTAGTAAACCGGGATATAGTAACTGAAGAAGGAAAACTAGGTGCAGTAACTGAATGTACAAGACCCATGCTAGCAATGAGAATTGCCACTTCAATTCTTCTCAAAACCTATACTTATGAAACTTTCAAGGAACCCCTAAAGGTTTTTCCAGATCAGAAAGCTATTGCTCTAATGGTTTATGAGTCTGAAACTTTCGAAAGTGAGGAACTTCAACCATCAGATATTCAATCAACCCTAGAAGAAATGTTGGGGCGGCTACCACACTTCATTTCTGAGAGTCAGCGTTACTGGTTCACACCATTTCATTCCGTTATAGAGTATGTGGAGAGAAGAGCGGCTGAGATAAGACAGGAAGCAACATTGGAGCTCTACAAGCTTTTAAAGGAACGTGTGAAAGGCTCTAAAGGACACGAGGGTCTTCTGATCAGGAAGGAAGGGAAGAAAGAATTTTCTGAACGTGGAGAAGTATTCAGTGAAAAGAGCACTACTATTATAGGGTATGGAGAGGAGATCTGGGAAGATAAGGAGATTAAAGCCGATAAACCGTTCGTGAGACTCGTGGTATTAATTAAACCCAGTGTAGACAAAGAGGAGGTTAGAAAAATTATCTTAATGAGCAGTGAAGGAGGTAAAAGAATCTTCAGAAACACTTTAGCGGTAGTCTGTCCCAAACATGATACAGACTTTGACAGCCTTTTAACATACGCATCTAAGATAAAAGCTGCCAATGAAGTCATGGGCTCATTAAGCGAGTATTATCCGGATAGGGAGATTAGAGACTTGCAACAGGGGAGACTCAAACGATACATACAGGATAACGAACAGCTATTAGACCAACAGCTTCTAACAACACTAACTCAAATAGCTTATCCTGCAAGAGGCAAAGAAGGAGACGAAATACGATGGACAAACACTGCTGCTGCCTCCTCTATAATACTACAGGTGGAAGCTGGTCTAAAGGATCCAAGTACGGGGCCAAAGTTGCGAACCGATTTTGACTTTACTGATCTAGCCGACTTCTTAAAGCAGAACCAAGACTGGGATCTAATAGAAGGCACGCAATCTAGAGAACTAAGAACTATTGTAGAGACTTTTTACTCTGCTACATCGGCTCCGTTTACGACAAAAGAAGCGATAGAAAACGCAATTCTAGAAGGTTTAGAGACCTTAGATATAGGCATCAGGGTTGATGGAAAATTATACTGGAAAAAAATAGACCCTGAGGATGGAGTGGAGATTCCTCCAAAACCTTTGAAAGACACTGCTGAAATATTACCGTACACTATTGCAGCAGAAGAATTAAGGAGAAAACTTATAGAAGAAATCGGTGAAAAAAAGGTAGGTAAAGAAATACATGTAACTGAATATGAGGTGGAAATAGCTAGTGGTAGAATTATAAAACTTACGGATTTAGTGACTCAGCCGAACTGGCAGAAGATTCTAAAGAACAGTCGAATCCTTAAGCAAACTAAGATAGTTGAAAGAGGATTCCTACTCCAAATAAATCCCAGTACATTAGTTCTAAAACCTGGTGAGGAAATAGGGGCGACCGTTACTGTAAGCCCTGTTGAAGAATACTCCTCTCAGGTGAAACTTGTTGTGGAGAAAGGACAGATAGATCCCCCCGTGGGAAGACCACCTTTCCAAGCTTCGTGGAGAATAGGTGGTTTAGAGGCCGGAAACTATAATTTTACTATAGTTGCGAATGGTGAGGATGGAGCAAGCTCCAACGGAGTCTTGACGGTCATTGTAGAAAGTCTTGAAGCAGAGGTTAACATGAATAGACTTGACTCAACATGTATTGGAGCAAGACTTCTCCGCATAGTGCCTGCCGATATGCTCTCACTCAGAATGAGTTTAGATTTTATATCAAAACTTAATTTTAGAGCTGAGGTAAACATAGACCTAGTTCTAGGAGAAAACATACGATTTACCGGAAGCAAAATGGACCCGAAATTAGCCCGGTTGTTTATTCAAAAGTTTGATGATATTTTAAGATCGTTGCCTTCTTTAGAGAAAGAATCGAAATTTGACTTTTCTATAGAGTTTACAGATCCTTTGACCTTAGACGATATGAAAATAAGGCTCTTGACACCTCTTTCTGAGAAAGCTTCATTCCGACTGAGGGTTAAGAGGACATGACCAGCCAGCTAATCCTAGAAGATAGTTTCACTCCTCGCTACGCTATAAGTCTTAAAGGAAACATAGCAACATTCCTATGGTCAGCCGCAACCCACGAAAACCTAGAGAGCTCAGTAGATCTAAAGATTAAAACTCGACAGGAAGAACTTTGCTCATTGGCTGTAAACCTTGACTGCATGATTCAACAGAAGAAAATTATTGTTCCGAAACTGGATGCTTATAATCGACTCCTTATATATGCTAGCGTCCGGCCTCTTGTGAGAAAAACTGAAAAGGTTGAGGAACTAGCCCGACTGGTTTTTGAAATCAGTAGTTTAGATGCTTTATACTGGGCTTCAAGATTCAGAGAAGTCTGGTGGAAGCATGCTAAGTACCGGAAGATAATGAAGATTGTGAGAGCATTCAAATTATTCTTCGGTTTAGAATAAACCATGGCTCATAAGCTAAGAGAACAAGTAGAAGAACTCCTCGCAAAAGTTTTTGAAGAATTAAGCTATCATCCTTTTATAGCGCCGTATTTAAATGCCTCACGAATAAACCCGCCTCAACACTATATTCATCAATGTGAAGTTATAGGAAGACTTGCGTTGAGAAAGCCGATAAGAGTATTAATAGGAGATGAAATCGGACTAGGGAAAACTGTAACAGCTCTAGGTGTTGCTAAGTATCTTGAGAAACTTGGAAGGGTAAGAAGAGTGCTGATAATTGTTCCAAGGGTTTTAGTTATGCAGTGGCGGAAAGAACTGTTAAGAATGGGAATCGTAGAATCGAAAATACATCATCTTGAAAGTAACACTATCGGTTTTTTTGAACTACAGAGTTTCCCTGAAGGCTATTACATAGCCTCGATGGATTTAATTAAAAAAGAGGAAAGGATGGATAAAATAGCCAGAATACCTTGGGATTTAATAATCATAGACGAGGCTCATAAGTTCGGATTTAAGACGAGAAGATTTTGGAAAATAGGAAAAATGCTTATTGAAAAGCATCCTGATAGGGACGTTTTATTGCTTTCGGCAACACCTCACAGGGGGAACCCGGAGGATTATATTGCAAGACTGCAGCTACTGGATCCTTACTTAGTCAAAGGATGGAAGAGCATGGATACACGCCAATTCTACGAGTCTACTCATGGCGCGATTCTTTTCAGGAGGACAAAGGAAGACGTAAACAAAATATATGAAGAGAGAGACGTTTTCCTCCCAGCAAAGTTTTACGCCGGCGTTATAAGTGCAAGAAAGGATGAAGCTCTTTTCATAGAGCGGTTAATAAAATTTCTAAGAGGAAAACTCACAGAATTCGCTTACGAAAAAGGCTTGATAAGCGAGAAAGTCATACCCCTGCTTACAGTCCTCATCTTTAAGAGGGCTGCGTCAAGCCCTTATGCTGCTTTTACTACTCTTGAAAGGCTGCTTCTAAAAAGGGCCGCCCCTGAACTTACAAAGGATCTCATAGATAGTGTCGACAGCTTTCTGAGAGTTGAATATGGGGACTACGAATATCCTGAAAAAGATCCAGATGAAATCTTTAATGAGTTTATTGATAGTATACGCTCTTTACCGAGTGAATTACTGAGTGAGAGAGATGTGGAAGAAATAATGGTACTTCGCGACATGGCTAGATCGATAATGAAGAAGGGAGACAGTAAGCTAAACGCTCTGATTTCTTTACTTGAAGACATAATGGTCGATGAAGGTTCTAAGGCTATAATTTTCACGGAGTATAAGGATACTGCTAACTATTTAATGGAAAGCATCAACGAAAAACATCCGGAGTGGATAGCAAATGTACTTAAATTAACTTCTGAAGAAACTAGAGACGAAGAGAAATTCCAGAGAATAAAGAATGCGTTTGAAACAAGTCCTAAGGCCCGGATTCTGATAGCAACCGATGTTATCGCGGAGGGTGTAAATCTTCAGGTGGCTCACATACTTGTAAACTATGAGATACCCTGGAGCCTGATAAAAGTTGAGCAAAGAATCGGGAGGGTTTGGCGGCTTGGGCAAAAGAAGGAGGTTGAGGCATATACCTTCTTCATGAACAATATGGCTGACTTTGCAGCTCTAAGCTCAATGTACCAGAAGCTGATAGCTCTAAAAAGAGCTGAGCTACAGCCGAGACCGGTGACCGGCCAGGAAGTTTTGCTATACGCTGATACTGAAGAACTAATTAGGCCCCCGCCTCCTGTAGCACTAGTTTTAGACGGAAAAAAGAAAAAATTTGTAAGAGTTACAGAAGCCAGAACTATACTAACCTTCTTAAAGGAGGATAAGGTCGGCTTGGAAAAGCTGGTTGCTTCTATAATAGCTGCTAGGCAAGAGGTTGAAAAAGAACTCTTGTCTAAAAATGTGCTTTACAAGCCGAGAACTCGCCAGGAAGTCGAGAGCTTTATGAGACTCTTAGGATTTAAAACACCAACAAGTCTGTTCGAAGCATTAAGAAGTCTGATAAAGGATTCTTCTGAGATTCTGGGCTTTAAAATAATTGAGACTACAAATGGTGTTAAAGTTTCAACCGGTTTAGAAATGCTTAAACCTATGGATACAATAGATGATATTTATGGACTGTTTCCAAAGAATTATGCTAAAGATACGCTTGAGCTTAAACCTGTAAACTTGGTTGCATACGGAAAACCCGAGTCCACAGTAATTATTCTTCCAGTAGAGGTGAAGGATAGAAAGAGTGGAGTATTACTTTACAGGGAACTGGTTGGCGTGAGAAGAGAGGATAACGATGTTTTAAGAGGCGAGCATTTACTTTCGTTTTTATCTGAAGTCCTAGCAAACTGCCTCGGTTTAATGGGAGAAACAAAACTAGACTCCGAAATACCGATTGAGAATTTAGGTGAGCTAGTCAATACGATAAAAGAGAACGTAAAGAGAATTCTCGAACCAATTTCACGCTATATGCGCACGGTAGAAAGCTTAAAGCTTAGAGATATTGATAAAGTATGGCTGAGGTTCCAAGATATTGAAATAACGCCACTTAGCCCAATAGCATATGTGTATATTATTACAAAGCCTGCAGCCCTTCCTGAAATGGTTTCAGAGGAAAAGAAGAGAAGGATAGAAGAAATAGCCATGCGAATAGTTATTGAGAAAGAGAAAGAAGAAGGCAGAATACCTGAAAGTGTTGCCGAATCAGAACATTATGATATAAAAAGCATTAATCTTGAGACAGGTGAAATAAGGCTCATAGAGGTTAAAGGGCATGAGGGGTCTGGGTTTTATGCTGAATTAACTGAGGATGAGGCAAAACTCGCTGAGAGGGAGTGTGACAGATACTGGCTCTACATAGTGTTTGATATTGGTAGTGAAAATCCAAAGCTCTTAAGGTTTAGAGACCCCCTTAAGACTATGAACTGGAAAATTTTTGAAAAGGTAGAAAAAAGATTTATTCTTTGGCCAAAGGAATAGAGAGACATAAAATTGGTTGAAGTAAAAGTTCTAGCTGGTTCAAAAAGTATCGGAGGAAACTTCGTAAGAATAGAAGACAGTGATAGAACAATCATATTTGACCAAGGTATAAGATTCGATATAATGAACAAGTTCTACTCTAGCTTTATTACACCAAAAAGTATAACAGAGCTTAGAAATCTAGGCGTTGCTCCAAAGCCTGAATGGTACGAAGGCATAAACGGAATTTACATTTCGCATATGCATTTAGACCATCTAGGCTTTTTATCAAACATTCCAATTGAAACTAAAGTCTATTTGCCAAGCAAGAAAATTTATTCTGAAATGGAAAAACGGTGGGGCTCTTCTCCAACATGGCTTTCATTAGTTCCTGGAAAGTATTTTCTAAAAATTGAAGAGCTAAAACTACTAGAAGAGGATGAAAACAACGTAATGGCAATACCTGTATCGCACAGCGCATATCCTTCTTATGCGTTGCTTTACTTTGGTAAAGACGAAACAGTACTTTATACAGGAGATTTTAGGGTTGAAAGCTTTCTAACAGAAGATGAGTACCTCGATCTATACAAAGGTCAAAGTCTTCTTGATTTTTTAAGTAAGAATAAAGACATAAAAGTTGATACACTAATAATAGAAGGAACAAACTTTGGTTCAGATAGATTCCCATTAACTCCGGTGAACGCGATAGAAGCGATAAAAAGATTGGCCTCAAGTCATGCACCACTTATAGCAACGCTTCACGGATTAGACTTAGAATACGCTTTTGCTCTTATGAAAGCTGCTTCAGAGCTAAATCTAAAGTGCTATGTTGCCTCAGAACAAATAGCTAGCTTACTGGAAAGCATGCCAAAACTACCTGCAGAACTAGAAACAATAGAAGACTATGTACAAAACATAACTTCATTTGAAGGAACTACATTAGAAGATGTTGAAGATAAAGCCATTTACTTAGCTTCTTATAGAGAAATAGTAGACTTCATAAAAGATTTAGCTTCTTTTGGTAAACTAACAAGAGAAGTTGCCGCCATACTTTCAGAACCAGAGCCTCAAATAGAAGAGGCATCAGAATACGACGTAATTGCTAATTGGCTTTCTGTAATGGGTGTGAATACATATAGAGTTAGAGTTTCTGGGCATTATTACCCTTATCAGCTTAAGTCTATCGTGAACGTTATAAAGCCAAGTAAAGTTAAAGCTAT
>Ga0207433_10007768_pt1 | contig 17753 bp, 8 predicted proteins | sample YelNatPaOPGAMG01_FD_187559 | JGI IMG/M metagenome (GOLD analysis project Ga0207433, IMG submission 187559) | Hot spring thermophilic microbial communities from Obsidian Pool, Yellowstone National Park, USA - OP-RAMG-01 (SPAdes) (version 3) | ecosystem: Environmental > Aquatic > Thermal springs >... | reverse complement strand
GTCTGGGAACTTGCAAGAACGTAGTGGACGGAGCTGTCCAGACAATGCTTATGATCCCGAATTTTTTGGGATCCAGTCTCTCGTGGTACATTGCGCATTCATGAGTATCGACATATAGTCTGTGGAGTGTGGAAACTGGCGTCTGCAATGGAAGGCTGGTCGTTTTTCTGGGCACTGATAACCATCCCACACATGAGCATCCTTGTAGATTCATCTCGAGCCTTTATCATGAACAACTACGAGGTCGGCTTTTAGAGAGCGGAAGACGTCTTGCCGTACGGCTCGCTTCGCATCATTCGGTGTCGTTACACTGCCTGTGGAATACCCAGAGCAGTGATTTCGGGAATGCCCGCACCAGCATACCATTCATTTCTGTAATTTTCTTGGTGAAGATATTGAACGGTAGGAAATTGTCCTGTGGATTGGAGGGAGGGGCGGCGAGACCCTACGTTGTCAGTGCTCGCCTGCGAAAAAAACGAGCTACCTTCCACGAGTCAGTTATTCTGCTGTTAGCAGTTGAATGGACCACCTACTTCCTAGTTCCTACAACGAACGTCGTGTACTCGAAAAGCGACTTAACTAACCGGATCTAAGCATTTGCATACTAGTGAAACCAATGCCATTCAACACGTCTTGCCGAAAATATGACTAAAGAAGCCACAGGACACCGCGTCTCGGTACCGTTCGTGCGAATATTGATAAGAGGACACAAGTGGGAAAAAACGGAAAAATGCACGTTTCCGTCAGAGACCGTTGCGCAAGGAAACACACATGATCGAAGAGGCACTGAAATGCGAACGTTCAAGACAGGAAAGACGAATGGAGTCCCATTACATAAGATTTTCTTCGAAGGCAATGATGGACCTGTAGATGGATACTCATAGAGGGACAGATTGCTGTTCGTAAAGAGGCGACTAGCGAGAATGCTCACGAAATCAACTGTGGCAGCGTTTGAATCCCGTTGTCTCCAATAAATTGCTGAACGCACAAGATCGTTCAAAACCTCATTTGCCGTCGAAGCATTCTTCGACGGCTTCTCCTTTCCGAATTTTTCCGTCCTGTTGGTAAGCAAAATAGGTTTGTGTCAGTCAAATGCTATCGTGGGGTACCCAATTGTGATTTGCGTTGGGCTGCGCTTTGCACCAGGCCATTCGCCCGGATTCAGTCGAGTCGAAGTCGTCGTCTCGGATACAAAACATCACTTCCATGCTGATTTATCAATAGATGAGTCGTTCGCATCCCTGAAATCAAAATATGCGGGACGCCATGAAAGATCGCATAACCTTTTAGTCGAGGGCGTCTCGCCAGCCTTCGCCAGCCCTGACGCACCTCGTCAAGAAACCATTCGTAATGGTTCCCGACGCAAGGCGGCCATTTTCCCACATTCCTCAGAGTATGGTCGATGAAATCCCTCGTACGACAAGAGCATAGATATTCGGGGCCATTTTCCCACATTCCTCAGAGTATGGTCGATGAAATCCCTCGTACGACAAGAGCATAGATATTCGGGGCCATTTTCCCACATTCCTCAGAGTATGGTCGATGAAATCCCTCGTACGACAAGAGCATAGATATTCGGGGCCATTTTCCCACATTCCCCAGAGTATGGTCGATGAAATCCCTCGTACGACAAGAGCATAGATATTCGGGACAGATGCTGCACTACGACCTGATCGAAGCGTCAGAAATTTGCATACACGAATCCTAGCAGACCTTGACGCGTCGTCGCACCGTCTCGTCAGTCGGAACACCTGCAACGAAGGAGCTAAAATGAATCGAATACTATCTTCAAAAACCCAAAACCATATGCGGGCCAATCTCGAGCGCTTCTTGAGTCGCGCTGTAGGGGCGTTGTATCCGTTGTACGGTCTCCGTGCCGTCCCCGAAAAGTGGGAAATGACACAAATGATGTTTGGGGTGACGACGGAGGCAACTGACGAGCTACTGGCAGGACAGATCGATATGATAGCGAGTTCGGAGATGATATCGTAAAGAGAGCATTTGTCCAAACTCGTAGTGTTGTACTGGGCCTCGGAGCCGAGAAACTCGTAGCTCAAGGGTCTTTGGAACGTCAGCCGTGCTTTCATGGCACCGTCCGCGAATACGTGATGGTGCATAGAGCCTTCTAGAGCAAAGCGGATTGCGTCTTCGAATCCAGCCGCCCGAGTGCTCATAGGCGTCTATTCGATGTGATGCCCATACGTTACATCAAGGTCCATTCTACTTTCATAGGTATGCTGTGGTAGACTGTATGGCCTTCTCGGGGCGTCAGGGCTGGCCCGTACAAGCAAGCAAGACGCTCTCGAACAAGTTCGCGAAGAGCATTGGCGGCGCACGTTCAAGGTTCCTCTGTTTCCTGGAGGTAATGGAAAGCGGCTTACACGGATCATGGATACAGACGAGCTATCAGTCTGCTTGCTCGTTTTGAAACCTAGGCCTGCGTCGACCAAAGAGACTCGTTGTAAACGGTTGAATGTAGACGAAGAGAAAACTCTTGTGGTGAGCCTCTATCCCGCAGTCGGGAACATGATTGCTGCCGACGTGCTGAGATATCAAGGGTACAGAGCCAAAAGACCTGAATGGAAAACAGATGAAGCTTTCCAACTTCTCCAGGGCACGGGATCATCGAGCGCCGAGTCTAATAGCCGCCAGTGGGCATCACATCGAACGGAATGAGGTCGTCAGGCCGACCCCCTGTCGAAGCTCTGCGAACCGTATCGAGTAGAGTAGGGGTGATTTGTGCGCTTCATTGAGCGCGCATATGAGCGTCCAAACCGCTCATGCAGACGGTCTGCGGCAAGTGGGCATGAGACCAGGCTGAGGTCGCCGGTGGTCTAGGTTGTGCGGGGGCAAGAATCGTGCATTCGCCGACTTGTTCAGAGAGCTGGACAAGAAACCGCCCTGTAAGGAGTGAGGCTTCATGCCCTTCTCCCTTGCTGGTCGTGTTGCAGAGCGCAAAAGCTGCACCACGATTCCGTTGAAGAGAGCTTATAACTCGTGCAGGAATCGATTCTGTACGATTCTCATCGATACGTTCAGGACGGCATATACGCAGCAGGAGAACGTCTGCACGCTCGAACTGGCATACAAAAAGAGAGCGAAAGCGTGCATGACACGCGACATGGAGTATAGCAGGCTGACCGATCGTTCAATAGCGAGGCAATCGCTCGTGAGACGCCTGCTCTGTTGCGCTTCCACCAGCCACAGTGCACCCGAGCGCTTCCTGCATCGAGATTCGATCACCTGAATCATTATCCGGAAGTATCTGGGGCCTCCGCAACTTCCAGCGTGTTTGTGTCGATCGAGCTTTCGACGTTATCGTTTCGTACCCAGTATAGGCTTTCTGCTGGAACGCTGAAGACTTGGTTTGAAATAAAAAAGATCCTTGGCCATGCGGAAAGCAACTCGTTTCCAGCCTGGACCAACGCTCCAGCACGGTACTGGTTCAGCAGTCTATGAGGCCTGGAGCGCCGTATGTATACACCTGGGACAGGTTACCTGGGCAATACGTGAATGATCATAGTATTCCTTTCTCGATTTGCTCCAAATGTCCCAGGCAGCACAGACAAACTTTAGGTACGCAACGTGCGATCGAAAAGTCACAATGCACCTGCATCCGTACAGGGATCCATTCAAGCGTTGGCACCAGCTGGGCACTGCAGTGCCCCAGTTCATGTCGAGTAGTATTTTCCAACGCGAGCGGGCACGTCACCGAACGCTCGCCTATGCCACCTGGTCGGATATGCATTTGAACGCCGTCGTGTGCATCAGGCACGCTCCTCGCCCTGCATATCCTACTTTGCCACCTGGTCGGATATGCATTTGAACGCCGTCGTGTGCATCAGGCACGCTCCTGTCCCTGCATATCCTACTTTGCCACCTGGTCGGATATGCATTTGAACGCCGTCGTGTGCATCAGGCACGCTCCTGTCCCTGCATATCCAACCGGTTCGGTACAGGCACCTAACGCGACGCAGGTAGCATGTCCGAAAAAAACAAGCGACGCCTGACGTTGCGTTCATCGCAGGGATGCATCGGGGTGCGTCGTGCAGGCGCTTGCCCGCACACCTCTATCACTGCCGCCGAAGCATCCTTCCTGCTTCGTTCACCCACCGTTTACAGAGCCTCGGTGCTTTTTCCTACACCATCTGCTGGTACGGGCGGCCAGTGCATATCTGGCAAATCACCGCGAACGTAATCCTTCAGCACAAGTCGAGCTGCTCGATGACGATCCGTTTGTGCATGGCTGGTTCGAAAGCCGCGCGCCAAGGCCAAAGTATCCAGAAACGTAGCCGCATCGCAGTGCACCTTCTCGGGAGCAGTTCTGTTGAACTTCGGCGGCAACGTCAAGCTGTAGTGGGACGCAAGCTTCGATGCCGGCAACCGGGAGCAGATGAACTGTACAGCGTCGAGCAGGTCACCAGCATGATCGATAGGGATCACTCCCGCACAGATCAATTCTGCTCGACTGTGGGCCCACTGTGGAAACACAAGTCCGGGCGCATCACACAGCATGAGGTCTTCGTCTAGCGTTAGCGTTTGGAAATGTTTCGTTTTGCCGGGGTTCGGCCCGACTGCTGCTTGCGTCTTTCCCAGCAAACAATTCAACGTCGATGATTTGCCTACATTGGGATACCCAACGAAACCGACTGTACGACGATGTTGCGGCGATGTATGTGGTCCGCTACTTGTTTGTGACGGTTCAATGGTTGAAAGCAGCCTTCGCACAAGATTCATGAGTTGTGTTCGCGAGCACAAATTGCTCGCTTGTACATCGTTTTCGTGGTTCGCATTGGGCGAGCGCTTCTGCGGATCACCGGAAACTGAGCTATGCCGTGTCTGCTGGGCGTCTGGCGCCTCGCGGGGCTCGCTCCATGTCTCTGCTTCATGCGTCTGGTGAAGCGGGCTTCCTTGTATCGAGTAGGCGCTACCGTTTGCCCCAGTGGGCGCACCGTTCAGCAGCAGACTGTTCCGAATAATTTCCGTGATCCCGGATGCAGCGTGTTCGTCAGCGCAGATGCCGGACTCCGAACGAGACTCGTCGCCTTCAGCAGGCTCGAGAGTGCTTTTCTCGCCCTCTGGATAGAGGGCGGAAAAGAACCAGGCAGTCTGGTTTCGCTCAGCGAAGTAATCTTTCCAGGCTCGTCGTGCTGCCGGCGTCAACAGATCCGCCTTGTTCAATAAAAGTATACATTTCTTTTCTGGATGTCGCTTTTGCAGGTAACGTTCCAGATGTGGGCTGTAGAAGAGCAACGGATGACGAGCATCAAGAACTTGTATGACGAGTTCACTGCGTTCGAGAACTCGCCATAACTGGCGCCAAATTTGGAGGTTCTTCTCATATGGCGTGAAGAAGCGAGATAAGAGAGAACCCCGCTGCCTTTCCTGGGCAAGTTGCTGTTCAAGAGCGTCCATGCTAGCGCGCCAACGATGAAAGGCTTGTCGCTCGGATGCAGCCAGTTGCTCCGCGGTCATCCCGCGATTCCATACAGGACGTTCTGGTATAGTTAGCGGAAGCTCTGCACCATGGTCTGGTGCTGACGGCCCATCTAAAGCCGGTACTGCACCGCGCAGAGTCTCAGCGATCGCATCCGTAGAAGAAACGAGACGGGGCTCGCTGACCACGTTCTGCACGGGCAGCGCCGGCTCTGCTGTGAAGTCTCGACCTGCCAGCTCCGCCCGTGCCAGAAGCTCGACCCACTGCACTCGATCGAGAACAGAAGCTGCTGCCTCTGACTCGGGCAGCAGCAGCAAACTCGAGTCTTCCAGCTCGTGTTGCCGCTGCCGGCGGTAGGCTCGACCACTAAGGTTCTTTCGAGGTCGAGTCAGTGCCCTTCCTAGACCATCTTTGGGAACACTTCCACTGACTGCGGCTTTACGGTTCCCAGGCATGCCTTTGTAGGCAGCAACAGCAGCAGCAGCAGCAGCAGCAGCAACAGCAACAGCTATGGGAATCGAAGCGGTAGTTTCTGGTCTTGCATGGATTCGGAGACGGGGTTGCGGTGCCAAGGGGACCATCCTGGGGGCATCGTTGACGCCCTCGTCGCTGAAGCAGCTCATATTCTGCCTTTTAGCGGTATCGTGGTAATTGTTCTGGCAGATAAAGGTCTTGCTGATGCCACAGGTACGGAAGGCAGAGCCCGGATACGCTCTTTGATGCGCTCAGAAGAAAAGTGCTGGCGTTGAGGCAGGCTAGCAGGTTTTCATCTGACCAGCAGCGCTCAGGGGCGGAACACTAGCACCGGTAACCACCTTGTTGCCAGCTTCCTTGACTCGGGCATGTGTCAAGGAGGTGCTTTGTTTTACAGAAGCTCACAGGACTCGAGATCGTGAAGTGTGGCGTTCACCACCTTGTTGCCAGCTTCCTTGACTTTGGCATGTGTCAAGGAGGTGCTTTGTTTTACAGAAGCTCACAGGACTCGAGATCGTGAAGTGTGGCGTTCACCACCTTGTTGCCAGCTTCCTTGACTCGGGCATGTGTCAAGGAGGTGCTTTGTTTTACAGAAGCTCACAGGACTCGAGATCGTGAACTGTGGCGTGTTTGCTTAGGGCCAGGAAAGACAATGTTGCAAGCCTTTCAGCCTCGGGTTTCGAAGCTGTACGCACAAACATTCGTCATGATGCCGCATACGTACGCGACAGGGCCCTGTACAATGAACAAAATCTGAAGCTCGCGATCCCTTGGTGTCTATTACGGGAAAACATTCATACCAATCGCTGTGCATTGGGCGCAACACTGCGGAACGCTCCCGCGGCTTCAAGCGTCCTCGTAAAGTCAGACGAAAACTCGGTATTCCCCGACGGAGCTGTTCAATGCAGGCGTGACTGCTTTTAGCATTTCAGCTCCAAAGTGCGTCTACAGCGGAGATACTTTCGCGCTATCCACGCGTACGGTCGCGGGCACCCTCAATTTTTCAACTCTGAGTGCTGTAGAACGAGGCAAAGCTCCGGCTTCTGCTTCACGAAAAATACCAACCCCTTCGAAAATGCTCCAAACCTGCGTACCAGTTTGGGTACTGAAGGTTCCCTGTTTGAGATAACTGCGAAAAGAGGCTCCGATTCACCTCGGAGCGGCTCCTGATCAGAAAAGCTTTCCAGATTTACAGCGCGTTCAGACTCGGCCGCAATCGAAGGCATGCTGCCGTGCAATCTTCGCTGCGTATCTGGCAACCGCTAACCTGCGCTCCAACAATAAAAGCACTCGCATGCGTTTACGCTTCGTAGCTGCGACGGAGGAGCAGTTCCCCTGTGTCGCCGACTTCGGGTGGGAGCACTTTTCCTGGGTTCATGATCCCCGCCGGATCGATTGTCGCTTTAATCCGTCGCATCAAGTCGACGGCCTCGAGTCCCAGCTCAGGCACGAGGTACTGCCGCTTCCCCTCACCGATACCGTGTTCCCCGGTACAGGTACCGCCAGCAGCGATTGCCCGCTGGACGAGACGATCGTTGACTTGCTGAGCGCGTTCCAGTTCGACAGGGTCTTTGGGGTCCACCAACATCAGTAGGTGGAAGTTCCCGTCAGCGGCATGAGCAACTAGCGGGGCGACCAGCGGCACTAGCGATCCGTGTCGCTCCGTATACGCACGGTTGGTCTGCTCGATATCCTGTTGGGTTTCGCGAAGTACGTCGGCCAGTTTTGAGAGCGGCACTGCCACATCTGTTGTCCATATTTCCGCACCAGGTCGCAGTTCGTAAGCGGACCAGTAGGCGACTTTGCGCGAGCGCCAGAGGCGCTCGCGCTCTTCCAACAGCCGACGCTCTGCGGCATCCATGTCATCGGCTGTGAGTTGTTTTCCGGGCTGCTGCGCTGGCCATGCTCCTGGTGCAGGGTCAAAAGTGGCGATGTCTTCGACGCTGGCGGCACGGCTGGCTGCGATTTCCTGACGGTCGTCGGGCGATTCCGGGACGAGCCACGTCGGAGCTTGTGTTTGACCACCAACCTCGCTGGTGCTTCGATTCCGGGGCACCGCGTCCGCGACTCTCCCGCGCTGCTCGGGCATCTGAACGGATGCTGTTGCGAAGGCATCGGCAGCCACGTGATTCGCTGTCGCTGGAGGCGGGACCTCGGGATGCTCGGCGGAGCCAGGATGCGTCTCAACCCGAGCGTCCCCTGCACCGTCCAGATTCGCTCTCAGTGCTGCATTCGTATGCAGGGCATCCACATGCGTCGTTTGTGGCTGGTCTGCTTCGGCAGGCCGCGAGAGCGACTCTAGGCAATGCGGGGCGGCTGCCATGCGCCACTCGTGAACATGGTGTCGCTCGGCGCACATCTTCACTCGGTGTGCTTGCTCTCGAATGACCTGCATGGATTCTCCGACCAGTTCGAAGAGCAGCAGATGTCGTGATTCATCCAGCTCGAGTTCCTGATTCGTCGACAGGTTCACCGCTTGGACCGCTAGTCGATCCATGAGTTCGCAGCGACCAATCGAAACGGCCAGCGGTGGCCCGAGCACGTCCTGGACAGTAGCTGCAGCATCCTCGAGGCGCTCAAATGTACATTTTGCGACACCTCTATAGGCCGGTAGCGGGCGCAAGCGCAAGGTCGCCTTGGTAGCAATACCGAGCGTGCCCTCGGAGCCAACAAATAGGCGCGTGAGGTCGTACCCCGCGGAGCTCTTCCTGGCTCGCGAGCGCGTCTGTTGGACGATCTCGCCTGTTGGTAAGACAACCTCGAGACTCAGGACATTCTCACGCATGGTCCCGTAGCGAGCCGCATTTGTTCCGGAGCACGAGGTGCCAATCATGCCACCAATGCACGCGCCGGGTCCAGGGTCAGGGGCAAAAAACAAGCCATACGGACGAAGATGCTCGTTGAGCGCCTCCCAGGGCACCCCTGGTTCCACGTCGCAATCCATATCGGTAGGCCGCACTGCGAGAATGCGGTTCATCTGCGAGCAGTCGACGGTGATACCACCAAACCGAGGCACAATGTGGCCTTCGAGGGAGGTGGCGCCCGCATATGGGACCACAGGGATGCGAAACTCCGTTGCAGAGCGGAGCACCGCAGCTACCTCCTCGGCAGACCGCGGGTAGATGACAACGTCCGGCAGGTGCGGTTCGTGAAAAGACACATCGCGAGCGTGGCTCTCCAAGTGACTCGAGTCGAGCGATATGTCGAGTTGCGGTTGCGCTTCTCGTATGCGGGCGACTGCCTTCTGCAGCCGCTCCGCATACGGGAGTTCGTGCTGCGGTTTCGCTGCACTCTGTGAGGCTTTGGGGGGCTGGTTTCCTGCGGGGTGCGGTGCCGGCCGTGTTATGAGCTTCTGAGCTCGCACGGGCTCGTTTGTGTAAAATGCATAGGTGACGAGTGCCGCGCTTCCGACGGTACTAGTTACCAAGAGCGAGCGCTGTTTCCAAGCAACACGCACCAGTTTCCGCACTGTGCTTGCACAGGCTGAAAACATGTCTTTAAGCAAGCCTGCGCCTCTGAGTTTTATGCAGAACTTGTGGCTACCCGCACACAAGGCCGTCACTTGCTGAAGTGCAGGGCGGCTTGGGCTTCCCGGCCTCCACAGCGTGCTCCGCCTCCTGGAAGCGTTGTTTCGTGCAGCCGACACCTGTTGTACACTGGGGCGGCGGCGATACTTGTTCAGGTTTTACTGGAGATACGCGCGGCGTTCTCGTCTTGGACGCAAGCTAGTTCGGAAGTTGAACGCTGAAACGTAGCTCCAGTAGGTCACTTAGAGATGCATCAAATCGTATCCACAGCTCATACGAAGGAACCAACCTTGTACACGGTAGCTTTTCAGGCATGCTCGTACATTGACTGCAATAGTTCGCTGCACAGGTCACGCACAGCCAATTGACCGCTTCAGAGGGACTGTTTCTCATTTCGTAGAAGGACGACCGAATGCATCAGTCTTTTGTTTTTCAAAAGGCTTCTATGGCTGCATGGCTGCAATGGAACCAGCCTGAAGGATAAGCAGTAGAGTCCGGGGACAGCAACGACTTGCGACGCCGTACACCAACCAGTTTGCAGCGTCCGTGGCTTGCTCGGAGCCTCCAACGCTACAGCGGCTCTTTCGTGGTGCTGAGAAGGGCACTGCACGCAGTACTGCATGGTTCAGTTGAGGCTTTTGGCGTCGCTCGTGAGTCCTGGCTTGTTGCAACCGGCAAGTCACAACGCCGCTGCTTTTTTATCATCATGCACGCCAAAGCAGATGCTCAGAGTTCAACATCCAGTGCTGATCTTGGAAGCGAACATGTGCCATCAGCTTCCGAAAGTATTGTTCCGTCCATAGAATGAAGCGATGAACGTGTCTCGCCTCAAAAGTAGTTTCTTCCGAAGCGTTCTGCTGACGTATCTCAGGAGAGCTCCTTGAAATTTCGGACTCCGGTGAGTGGCGAAAACAGGTTGAACAAATACACGGCAGCTGGTAGCGGTTCTCTGCTTAGAGTTCTAGGGATTAGAGACCGCCAGAAGAACGTAGATATGCCTGCCTTGCGTTGAACAATGCTATCATTCACATCCGGGACGCGATCTACATTTGTGTCAGATGGAAATACAGCGCGGAACGGCTCGCTCTGTTCCCGTATTTCGATGTTTTCCGGCCTGGTTTAAATGGATAGCTCGATATTCAGTGTGCGGCAATGAGGGTATATTAATGCATACCTCGTTTGAGGATGCTCGGTCGTCATGTCACCTTCGACGCTTTTCCGCTGGAATTCGATACGTGATCAGAGTCAAGATGATTCGCGACGCTGTCAAACAAGGCCTCGTATGGTAAACGATACCACTATCGAATGCGTTCGCACAGGTATCCGCTCTTCTGCTTTCAGTACATGCGGCAAGCTCGATTCACGCGTTCTCTAGGTTTTGGAGTTTTCTGTTCCAAGGCAACCTGCAGTCGCAGCCAATGGCGCCTTTGAGTTGACGATGGAAATTCTCGACATCGCCCATGGACGACTTGTTCACAAGCTCATGCCGCACGTTCATTGAACTTGTCACTCCGAATAATGGCTGGCGTTCGAGAAACCAATTCGCCTTCCATTGAAGCCATCGATGAAATCTCATTGGACAACAGCTTGATACTTCTCATGGGATATGCTCCCAGGGGTTCCAGTCTATTTTAATAACATGGCAAAGAGTCTTGGGCTCGGACTCTAACCATCGCAGCGACCGCACCGGCGCTACAGGCGCCATTGCTGTCGCTTTCGGCAGGCACTAGGCACACACGATAGGACATATGAAACGACCAGAATATCCGAGAAGAAGTATAGGTCATGTAACTTGGGAGTAGGGGGTTGATAGATACTTTACCCCGCACTGAAAAAAAAAGCCAAAAAGAAAAGAAAAATGCGCAGAGTCGGAGAACGCTGGCCTAAGGAAGCGTCTTGTCCATGAAAAAAAATCAACGATGCCAACGCGCGTGACACAGCGTTGCGTGCGCCGCCTTCTTCTCCGCAGCCGAGGCAGCTGATGCACGCATGCACGGACGCACGCACGCACGCACGCATGCACGGACGCACGCACGCACGCACGCACGCATGTTGGCTCTGATGCGTGCGTGCGACGGTGCATGTGCATGCGTGCGTGCGCGTCGACGGCGCTGTTCTTCCAGCACCTGCGCGGCAAAGGTCGTTTCAGGCTGTAACCTAGTTCGGGATCCTGTATCCTGTTCGGGTGGTGTCTTTTCAGGCAGGTGGCTTGGTTTCCGGGAGAGTGTCCGATAGCCGAGCCTTTGAGAACGTACGCAAGGGACGTTGGGTGGCGTTCTGCGGTGGTTACGGGCGATCCGCGTGGAGGCCTCGCCTCACTTGCGCGGTGTTGGGCGTGCGTCTCGACACTAGAGCGCGCTGCGTTCAGCCTCTTGCGTCTGGTTATCTTAAAGAAAACTGCTGCGAAACCAGATTCTGACCATGGAAAAGTCGAGCTTACAACCTAGCTCCGAACGGCCGGTCGGAGGTGCGCATTGTGACGCGAAGAGACAGGTGGCAGGCAGCGCGGCGACGGGCACTGGCGCCGCTGGCGTTGGAGGCAGTGCGGCACTGGGTACTCCCTCGTCCCAGAGCGGTGTGGGCGCGCGAACCTCGGGGTACGCAGCTATCGTTAGCAGAGGATCAGCTACTGGGGGTGGCGGGGCGGTTGCTTCGCATCCAAGTGGTACGACGCCAGTAGACTCGGGAGCGCCTGGCGGAAACGGGGCCGCCGTTCAGCACAAAATTTCCATAGAACCTGAAGGACCTACGGCAGCGACAGCCGTGGGGCGCTCCACCGCTGGCGTTCCTGCTGGAGGTGGAGGTGCGGCGCAAACCTTTGCCCCTGTGGACGGACGAATGCCAGTCAACCCCGGTACGATGTCGCCGTGGAGCAGCAACATAGCGCTGGCCACGAATTCTACGAATTGGGGTGGAGCAATCCCAGCTGCTGTTGCCGGTGCCGATGCGACTTCGGGTCGTGGAGGCAATGCTGCAGCCTATGGCGGCGGCATGGTGCGGGCGCCGCCACCGAGTACTGTGGGCAGCATTGCTCGTCCGGGGCCAGCTGCGCATCACGGCCGCTCACCGTACGCGGGAGCATCGAGCAGGCCGTCAGCCAGTACGCGCGGCGCGCCCGCTGCAGTGTTCGCAAGAGACGGAACCAGTAGTGCTTACGGACCGAATGTCGTATACGGAGGTGGCAGCGGTAGCGGCGGAATTTCTCACATTGGAGCGATGGGCATGACGAGCTTCAGCGGCGCGACAGCGTACATGAATCCGAATGAAATGGCTGCCTATATGCCCGATATGCAACAGGCTGCCGGCTTTAATATGTACGTTCCGCCCCAGTACTATGGGGGCCTGCGTAATCCCATGATAGGCGGCACAGAATACATCCCTTATGGCATGCCGTTTAACCCGGCAGCGAATGCAGCTGCATTTTACAGGCAGCAATATCAACAGCAGGCCAGGGCGCCCATGAACACCGGTGTTGCGACGAGTAGTGACCGTAGTGTTTCGCCCCTGGCAGGCAACTCGTCGAATACAAATGGTGAAATCGATGTGCAGACCGCTACCGTAGCAGCTCCGCCCTCCGGATCGGTTCGCTCCAATGCACACGCATCAAGCGTGGCTACGCGCGCTGCAGGCTCGACGACTTCGTCGCCCTCTAGCAGTGGCGAGGTAGCACCAGACGCCATGGGTATACTGCCAAATCTGGGTATTACTGGAGAAGGAACTGTATTAATGCCGGCTGGTGGTGAGCGAAATGTCACCGGGTTTCAAGGCTTTGCGAGCAGCGCGGCTCCGATGAACCGTGAAGTAGATCGCCCACTAGTGCCTCCGATCCCGCCAAGGCGAGAGAAAAAGATACTCAAAATTGTTGATCCGGAGACAGGCAAGGAGATCAACTTGGGCTCTGTCCAAGAGGAGCTGGCGACCGCTACGGCGCACGGGCAGCCTGCGAAGGCCCCAGATGCCAAAGCTCCAGCAGCTGAAACGTCTGAGGAAGAGCGCGCTCCACAGGTCCCAGCAAACTCAGCAGCTGAGGAGACTCGAGGCCCCGAGGTGAGCCAGATCGAAGTGGAAGACGGGCTCGCCCGTGGACCAGACGCTGCGAGCTCAGGAATACGGAAACAACCCGTTGAGCACGGCCTTCCAGCGACGCCGTTGCCTGAAAGTGAGTCGCTTGATCGCCCGAATGAAAAGGAATCTCTGGGGGCAACGCGACCGGAGCTTGAGGAATTCAGGTCCGCTGCGGTGCGCGCTCAATTCGATTCGGCAAATTTCGCAGTGCATTCAGAGACGCGCGATCGCTTCGATGTTCGCGTAGAGCATGATTCAGCATCCACTGCAGGTCTTTTGCAGCCCGAGAATACGAGTACGGGCATGGTGTCGGACGCTGGCGATGTCAAAAGCGTAGTAAGTGCTGAATCTGCGAAAGTCGATGTAAGCACTCAGAACGGCTACTTTGAGTCACCGTATCGCGAAGTATCGCCTGCGATAGCGGTGCAAGATACATTGGAGCCATCGTCGACTCGTGTTGCGGAGACAGAGCTTGTTGCCATGACCAAGGCGCTGGCAGATGTACGAATAGAGACGCAAGAGGATCGCACTGAGGCCAGTGAACAGCAAAAAGCGCCGAGCACCGCAGAGCCGTCGGCGATGGATACGGTGCACGCAGAGGCGCGCACTGCGGCAACAGCGCAGCGCGACAAGCCATCGGAACCCACTGAAGAAGCCGACATGGACTCGTCGCCACTTGAGATGACACCACATGAATCCGATCGAGAAGACATCCTCTCAACTGTTGATACAGAGCCAGTTCCAGATGACGCATCTGAATCATCATCGCTTGTGGATGACGAGGAAACGACTCACCCGGGTGTGCTCGTGTTCGGACCCGGCGAACGTCGAATGTACCCGCGAGAATGGCTACTTCGCATGCGGGATATATGTGTTGAGTGCCCGCCCGAGGTTCATCAGTGTGAGATTCGCGCTGGTGCGAGTTTCGAAAGCGTACAACAACGCCGATCTGGCGGTGGCGGTGGTGGTGGCGGTGGTGGCGGTCGCGCGCGTCACGGCACCGGCGGCACTGCATCGAGCCGTGGTGCGCCCGGTGCTGGCAAAGGCGACGGCATGGACTTGGCGAATGCGCGGGCGCGCGCTCCACCGGTTGCATCCACTGGTGGCGAATCAGACCGACGTGGTCATCGTGGCGGCGGTGGACGTGGTAATCGCCGCGGCGCCAACGCTGCCGTCATCGAGGAGGCGTTGGCGCTGCTGCCGCGAGCCGAGAATGCCTGGCGGCCCCGCAAGGTACCCGAATCGGAAGTGGAGCGCAAAGTGCGGACGGTTCGCTCCATTCTGAACAAACTGACATTGGAGAAGTTTGAACCTTTGTATCAACAACTCCTGAGTATCAACATCGACAGCCTTGAGGTTTTACGTGGAGTTGTGAAGGAAATTTTCGAAAAAGCGTTGCTAGAACCAAATTTCGGAGCCATGTATGCGGAGCTTTGCGCACGCCTAGCAGTCGACTTGGAGAAAGTAATCGAGGGGAACGAAGCGTTCATCGAAGACGGGAAGTTGCAGACCTTCAAACGGATTCTTTTGCGATACTGTCAGCGCGAGTTTGAGGGCAACTCATCGCCGGTCATCCCGGAGGGTGCATCACCCGAGGAAGCGCAGGAGATCGCAACCAAAGCCAAACTACGCATGTTGGGCAACATGGTGTTCATCGGGCATCTTTATCGGAACAAGCTTCTTTCCGATAAGGTTATTCATGCGTCGTGTTTCGCAACGCTGCTGAAATTGAGTAACCAGCCTCAACCGGACGAGGATGCCATCGAGTGCATGTGCAAGCTAATGACCACTGTGGGAGAGAAGCTCGACAACAGCAATCCCAAGTCGCGCGAGCTGATGCGCGAGTACTTTGCGAAATTCGTTGAAATGAGCCAGCGGCCGGACTTGCCAGCGCGATTCCGTTTCATGCTTCAGGACCTGATCGACTTGCGAAATAACCGATGGGTCCAGCGGCGATCAGATGGCGGGGCGCGCACCATTCGAGAAATTCACGAGCAGGTGCGTCGCGAACAGCTCCAACAGCAACAGTTGAAGCGCCGACCAAGCGGGTTGCTTTTGAGCGGCCCGTCGGGACGCCGCATACCCGGCAGCGCCGGCAACGGCCCTGGATCCACTTCGCTTGGCGGCGGTGGCGCTTCGGCGCATGCACAGACACCGAGTCCTCGCATGATGACGCCCGTCATGTCGAATGACGCGCGTCGGGAGCGCTCGAGCTCAGCGCTGCAGCCTGGTTGGGAACGCGTTCAACGAGCAGTTCCAGAGACAAAGGAAGCTGCTCGCGCGCTTGATCTGGGCACGGTGCGGCTGCGGCCTCATGGTGGTCGACGGTCGCCAGCGCCGAGTGCGGCATCGACACCATCGCTGGGAACTCCACGCAACTCGTTTGCAGCATTGCAGGACGAGCAGATGCCGCTCTCTCCAGAGCCAACCAGTGGAACAGACGAGGTCGATTCAGAGCAGCCAGCTGCTGGAATTGCGGAGCGTTCTGAGCGGTCAAGCGCTCATCCTTCTGCGACGCAAGCCGATGAGATGGAGAAGATACCCGAATGGGAACCCAACCGAGTCGAGCGGCGGGCCAAGACCATTTACGACGAATGGATGGCATTGCGCGACGTGAAAGAGGCGCGTCTTGCGCTGGCTGAAGTGCCGCCTCGCTCGAGAGCAGCGCTCGTAGCGAACATCGTCCAGCGTTCGTTAGATCTCTCTGGCGAACAACGCGAGCACCTGCTACGGCTCTTCACCGAGACGGTGCATGCGCGACTCGTTCCCCTGGATGACATCGCCACAGCGGAACCTGTCGCGAATGACACTCGAAGCGGTGCCGATGCATCCGCACGAGTAGCACCAGATCAGCAGACGCCTCTACCCGGAGAGCATTCCAACTCGTCACTGGTGCGACCACTGGAACCCATGCACCTTCGGAGGGCGACGACGCTGATCTTGGCAGATCTAGAGGATTTGGTCATTGATCACCCGCGAGCGCTCTCGTTTTTGGCACACTGGCTTGCCCACTGTCTCGTGCAGACAACGGTTGCTGCCGATACTCAGGAGCAGCGTGCCCAGCCGCAGGGCGCGGGCGTGAGTCTCTGGGGCCGCCCCGTCACCGCCCGTGATGCCGCTGCAGCGCTACGCGAGCTTCTGCTTCCAGTTGTTGACTCGTGGCTGGCAAACGGCTCCGACTTGGCGTTACCGCTGGTTGCACACACTGCCGATGCCCTGCGGACACGCTCACCACTCTTCACCGACGACCAGCTCGCGGCGTTTTTGAGGGCGCTTGCGCTCCCCTGGGCCGCATGGGCTACTGCTGCTACTGGTGCTTCTGGTGCATCAGCGACCGATCAGGATGTATCTCGCCATATTCGCGCGGAGTTTGCTCGCGTCGGACTCGAAACCGTATGGTCCAATGTCGCCTCTGCTGCTGCTGCGGACTGAGGAGCGCTGCGACCTGGGCCAGCACCGGACTCGGCGACAGCGGATGCGGCTGCTCGCCGCCATACCCTATCCTCTAGTTGTCGCACCAGAAAACGTATAAACTGAAAATGGGAACTGGTTTCCGGACGCAGGCCTACCATGAGCACAAGCCGTGGCCGTGGAGGTTCCGCCCGAGCAACCAACTGCCGCACCAGGAGCGTGGCGGTAGCGTCCAGCCGGTTGCCCAGCAGGATGCGTACGGGATCGTCTGCCGCGTCCGTCTCATTCGCCACAAGAACGCTACTTATTCGCCCGGTCTGCGTGATGATAACCAGCCAAGCGTCGGTAAAACACTGCACGAAGAAAGTGGTTTCTGTCGTCTCCCACGCCATTTTCCACGTCCAGTGCGGCAGATGCAACGAGTCGACGACTGGGACACGGCTTCCTGTCTGTCCAGGAGCTGTGTCTGGGTGGCAAGGCTCACCCTGAACCATCCTCGTGCGCAGTGCTGCTGTAGCGGCGTCTGCAGTCGAGTCAAAGCAGTGCACCGTGTTTCGGGGAAGAGGGCGGTGCACGCGCCCGCTCAGGAATGCGTAGATAGGTTGACGGGATATCTTTGACAAGTGTGTATTGCTCGGGGACGCATACGACTCGAAAGCGCGTGTCGAACACAGACGCTTGATACCCTGGCTATCGTCTGTTCACCCAATTTTAACGCAACCTCGATGTGATGTAGAGCGGGAGACCGAAATCACGACGCAATGTATGGAATAGATCGGAGACGAAATGCATGTAGGATATATTGATTCCTGCATAGTGCAAGGAGGACTGCTTCTCTG
>Ga0207433_10007767_pt1 | contig 17756 bp, 19 predicted proteins | sample YelNatPaOPGAMG01_FD_187559 | JGI IMG/M metagenome (GOLD analysis project Ga0207433, IMG submission 187559) | Hot spring thermophilic microbial communities from Obsidian Pool, Yellowstone National Park, USA - OP-RAMG-01 (SPAdes) (version 3) | ecosystem: Environmental > Aquatic > Thermal springs... | reverse complement strand
AAAGGGGCTCCTAGACCGTTTTCGATCGGGCGTTTGAGCTCCATTTGTCCATAGTCCAGCCTTTAGGCGGCGACACCAGCGTTAAGCTACGGATCTAACCTCCCAAATTTCACCTCCGAGGTGAAGGTGGACAGTTGGGTTGGAGGGTTGGCATTGACAGAAGGGAAAATTTATGGTACAATAGTTTAATATCAGAAAAATTAGGAGGAGTTCTCAAGGAGGGAGCATGCGAACCAAAGAAGGCAAGGTAATGTCAATTAGGGAGATGGAGGCAGCAGGGATTCCGTTGCCGGAATATGAGGAAGAGACAGAAGAAAGACAGGACAGGCAAGTGAAGGTTGTCAAACAAATTCCGGCATCAGGCGCGGGCATCTATGAGCCGGAAACCGGAGAAGTGATTGATTATCCAAAGCCCAAGAAAGAAAATAACGAAGAATTAAAGAAAGCCGCCTAAACAAAAACAAATATAAGGAGGATGTAATGACCGAAACAATCCAAGAAATCACGCAGGAAATTGACACGGGTAAAGAACCCGAGCAGATCGAAGTCCAAATTGATCCGGAAACTGGAAAATTGGTGGAGTTTCATCGGGAGACCAACGAAAAAGTCGCCTAAGGGCGATTTTTTCGTAAATTCAAAATTCAAAATTTTAACATTTTACACCGTCATTTTGCATTTTGAGATTTGCATTTTACATTTGATAACAAGTTGCACTTTCGTTGAACAAAAATGATATAATAAAAATGTAAGTGAATAAAAGTGAGGGAATAATGGCCAAAAGAAAATATCGTCGCAAGGGCCAAAGACTTTCGATATGGGAAAGCCTTGATTGGACGATGAACCCTGAGACAACCCGGGAAATCGTGGCTTTTATTTTATTAATTTTGGGTTTGCTCATTTTCTTGGGCTGGTTTAATTTAGCCGGTTCTTTCGGCCGGTTTTTTTATCGCGGCACAGTTCATCTCTGGGGAATTGTCGGCTATTTCATTCCATTTATTTTTGGCGGCTTTGGCTTGGCCCTTCTTTGGCAATCGCGATTTCAGGTCAAACCTATCTCGGTGGTGGGGACGATTTTGTCCCTCATTTTTGTCCCAGCGCTCTTGTCGCCTTTGGGCGGCTGGATTGGCTCGGGTGTGCGTTCTTTATTGGCTAGTTTTTTAGGGGTTTATGCCTCGCTGATCTTGGTTTTTGTTTTGGCAATTGTCTCTTTGCTGATTACTTTTAACACTTCAATTAGAGCCCTTTGGGCTAAGCTGGGTAACGGCGCTAGGGAACCCGGAATCAGGGTGAACGAACCCAAGGCCTCGGTTTTTGCCACTCTCAGTCGTCGCTCGGCCGCGACCTCGCCTTATCAGCCAAGTTTGCCTCATGTCGGCGAAAAACTTTGGGAATTTCCGCCCCTTGATTTGTTGGACCAAAACTCCTCGAAAGCAACTTCGGGCAATATTGCCAAAAATGTCGAAATTATCCAGAAAACCTTAAAGGATTTCGGCATCGATGTTTCGATGGGCGACGTGAATATTGGTCCCACCGTCACTCAATATACCCTCAAACCAGCGCCGGCGGTGAAACTCAATCAAATTACTGCCCGCACTAATGACTTGGCCCTCGCCTTGGCGGCTCATCCAATCAGAATCGAGGCGCCAATCCCGGGTAAGTCGGCGGTGGGCATTGAGATTCCCAACAAAGTTCCGGCCTTAGTTACCCTAAGAGAGGTTTTGGAGACAGAGGAGTTTAAAAATTCCAAATCGAATTTAACCGTTGCTCTCGGCCGCGATGTTGCCGGCGCGCCGTTTGTGGCCGATTTAAAAACCATGCCCCATCTTTTGATCGCCGGCGCCACCGGCTCAGGCAAATCAGTCTGTATCAACGCCATGATTTTGTCATTTTTGTACCAGAATTCGCCCGCGGATTTACGTTTAATTTTAGTTGATCCCAAAAGGGTGGAGTTTACATCTTATAACGGCATCCCGCACTTGCTGGCGCCGGTCATTCATGATGTTGACCAGACCATTTCCGCGTTAAAATGGACCGTGGCGGAAATGGACCGCCGATTCCGTTTGTTTCAAGAAACTAATCGCCGTAACATTGAAGCCTATAACGCCGATCCACCCAACGGCAAGCTGCCCTACATTGTCGTGATTATTGATGAGTTGGCTGATTTAATGGCCCAGGCCGCCAATGAAGTGGAAGCGGCGATTGTCCGTTTAGCCCAGATGGCGCGAGCCACCGGGATTCATTTGGTGGTTGCTACTCAGCGGCCCTCAGTGGATGTGATTACCGGTCTCATTAAAGCTAATATCACCAACCGTATTGCTTTTGCCGTGGCCTCCCAAGTTGATTCGCGGACCATTCTTGATCTTGCTGGCGCGGAAAGATTACTCGGTAATGGCGATATGCTCTATATTGGTAATGAATTGGGCAAACCCAAACGGGTTCAAGGCGTGATGGTGACTGATAAAGAAATTAACCGCGTCACTGAATTCTTAAAGCGCGAAGGTTACGCCAATTATGACGAGGCCATCTTGACTTATCGGGCTGGTGCGGAACAGGGTCTTGCCGGTGAGTTGATGGCCGAAGATGAATTGTATAATGAGGCTAAAGAAACAGTCGTTATGGCCGGTAAAGCCTCGGCATCGCTCCTGCAGCGGCGGTTGCGGATTGGTTATGCGCGAGCCGCCCGTTTGCTAGATATGCTTGAGCAAGAAGGCGTGATTGGACCGCCGGACGGTGCCAAACCGCGAGATGTGTTGATTGATCCAATTACCTTAGACCATGAACGCTCTCAAGCGCGGACACCGATGAATGAGGATTTCCATCAGAACCTGAATCGCTTCGGCAGGTATATTCGTGGCCAAGAATCAGGCTCGCCGGCGCCGTCATATCCGCCAAGACCTCAATATCCGCCTGCTTCGCCTTACCATCAACAGGAAAAACCAGCCTACCCTCCCGCTTCTGATTTTCCACCGCCGGGGGAGATTGAGGATGTTGATCAAAAAAATGACCAATGATCAAAGCTCAATAACCAGTCAAATCATCAAATTCCCATATCAAAATTTATAATTTGGCCATTGGTGCTTGGGGTTTGGCATTTAAATAATAATTATGAATCAAGATATCGACAAATTAAAAGAATTACTTAATGCCGAAAAGCAGGAGTTTTTAAGTGTGATGAGCCATGAACTGCGCACCCCGATGACTGGCGTCAAGGGCTATTTATCAATGATTTTGGAGGGCGACGCCGGCCCAATTTCCGATGAGGTTAAAGAATTTGTCGCCCAGGCCTATGTGGCCAATGACCGCTTGATTCGCCTCGTTGAGAAAATGATGAAAGTTGCTCGCATTCAGGAAGGAAAAATAACCCTGAAAATGGGTCGGGTCAACATCAGTCGCGAGGCAAAAATCATAGTTTCCGATTTTCAAATACCGGCCAAAGAGAAAAAAATAACCTTAACTTACCAGCCCTCGCCCGCTGATTTGTGGGTCAAGGCCGATCCAGATCGGGCGCGCGAGGTGCTGATGAATTTGCTTTCCAACGCCGTTAAATTCACGCCGGAAGGGGGACAAATCACAGTCAGTCACCGCCAGCAAAATTCCTGGGTCATTACTGATGTGGCTGATACCGGTATCGGGATTAAAAGAGAGGATCAAAATCGTCTCTTTGAAATTTTTTCCAAAGCCAATTTAAGCCTTGCGGGTCAGGAAAAAGGCACGGGCTTAGGATTGTATGTCGCCAAAAGACTGGCTGAAGCTCAAGGTGGAAAGTTGTGGCTGGAATATTCCGAACCGGGCAGAGGTTCAACATTTTCATTGGCATTACCAAAGATATAAATAAAATCCGAAATCCGAATATCGAAATTCGAAACAAATTAAAATGATCAAAATTCAAAAAGTTTAAAACATTATAAATTTGAATTTAGATATTGTTTCGTGTTTCGTATTTCGTGCTTCGAATTTAGAAAGGATATTATGGAGCAAAAAACAATTTTACTGGTCGAAGATGACCAAATCTTAGTGCGAATGTACACGCGGAAATTTGAAAAGGAAGGTTTTAAGGTTTTGGCGGCTTTCGATGGCCAGGCCGGCTTAGATGAACTTAAGAAAGCTTCACCTAAGCCGAATGTCATCCTTTTGGATGTGATGCTGCCAAAATTGGATGGTTTTCAGGTTTTGGAAAAAATTAAAAGTGATCCAGCCACCAAAGATATTCCGGTGATTCTTCTGACCAATCTTGGTGGAGCCGTTGAAGACAGAGAAAGGGGTCAAAAATTAGGCGCCGCTGATTATTTGGTCAAATCGGATATGACGCCGGCCCAAGTGGTGGAGAAGATAAAGGCGGTTGTCGGATAGTCGCTCGTCTCAGCTACGCTTCGACACCTGCCCGCTCGCCTGCGCGATTTGCTTTTGAGGATACTTGGCTTCGCTCTTTAACGCATTATTCGTCCATTCATATAGATTGGTAAATTTGTAAGGAGAAATGCCATGTCTAAAATTCTTATTATCGAAGACGATATTGTTCTCTCCCGGATGTATCAAAAGAAATTTGAGCAGGATGGTTATCAGGTTATTGCGGCTTATTCTGGCGGCGAGGGCTTGGTGGCCGCCTCAAGGGAAAAACCGGATTGTATTTTGCTTGATATCATGATGCCGGCAATGGATGGTTTTACCGTGATCAGAAACCTTAAGCAAGATGAGGCGACTCGCAACATTCCGATTGTGATTTTGACCAATCTCGGCACTTCGGAAATTTTTATTGAAGAAGCCAAACGTCTGGGCGTCAAGGATTATTTAATTAAATACAAAACCAGCGCCAAAGATGTGGTCGCCGTTGTCGAAAAGGCGATTAATAAATAAGATTTCAGCGTCAGTTAGATTACTCTAACCTATATTAGAGGGTTTAAAATGCCAGGAGAAGAATCAGGAGATAATTTAAAGATTGTTTTAGACACTTGGTACGCGATCTCAAAAATTATTGCTCAAGCCAAAGATCTTCCTAGCCTTTGGGAGCCTTTGTTTAAGGTGGTTCTTAAGGCTCTCAATGTTGACGCGGGGACCTTAATGACCTTAGAGGGTGATTATTTAGTCCGCCGCGTAGCCATTGGCATGGGCGAAGAGATTATGAAAGAGCCGCCGATTCACCAGAGCCAAGGCGGTGTTTCTTGGAGTGTGGTTAAATCCCGCCAGCCAAAAATAATCACTGATCTTGCCAAAGAAAAAATTGCTTCAAAAGTTTTAGCCAAGACAATGCATTCTTTAGTGACGGTGCCGATGATGGTTAGGGATCAAACTCTTGGCGTGATGAGCGTTTTTACCCGTAAAGAAAGAAATTTTGACCAGAAAGATGTTAATCTTTTTGCCTCGATTGCCAATCAGGCGGCGGTGGCCATTGCCAGCATCCGTTCCGCCGAACTTTTAGAAGAAAATCGCCGCCGCCTGGCGGAATTGGAGGCTTTAAACGAACTTTCAAAAAGTATTTCAACTTTGTTTGATTTTGAAGAAACTCTTTTTTCAATTGTTGGCTTAATGACCCGCACCCTGCGTTCGGATATGGGCGTTTTAGTTTTATACGACCATCAGCTAAAATTACTGCGAGCCGTTAAACCCGCTTTTGGTTTAAACGACGCCCAAATCAAAGATTTCCGCACCCGGCCCGATGAAGGCGTCACTGGCCAGTCCTTTTGTAAAGGCATTCCCATTAGGCTCAATCGACTTGATGGAGAAACGCAACAAGTTCTCCGACGCGCGGGCTTAAGCGAGGTGAAAAGTATTTTGGCGGCTCCCCTCAAGGTGAAATCGCAAACCCTGGGAGTGATTCATGTTTTTTCCAAAAATGAAAACAATTTTCACGAGGATGATTTGCGACTGTTTATGATTCTTTCGTCGCAGGCAGCCGTGGTTGTCAATTCCTCAAAAATGCTTCGGGAAATTGAAGAGGAACGCAAAAAAGATTCAGCCCTGCTTGCTTCAATCGGCGAAGGCGTTTTGGCCATTGACCGCGGCGGTAAAATTATTATGCTCAATCCTGCCGGCGAGCAGATTACCGGTTTTCTCGAAGAAGAATTGCTCGGTCAAACGATCAAAGAAACATTGGGCCTTTGGGACAAGGATGAAAAACAAATTGCCGACCAAGATTCGCCCATAGCGAAGGTTTTGACTGAGGGTAAAAAAGTGACTTTATCAGAAATATATCTTAGAAAGCGAGACGGAACGCTTTTCCCGGCTTATATTTCCGTGGCGGCCACCCGCGACGCTGACGACAAGATTATCGGGGCAATTGTGGTTTTCCGTGACATTACCCACGAATTAGAAGTCGAACAAATGAAGCAGGAACTTATTTCGATTGCCACCCATGAGTTGCGGACGCCGATTACCGGAATCAAAGGGTATTTAGACATGATTTTGGCCGGCGATGCGGGGCCGGTCTCCGGCGAATTGAAAGAAATGCTTGAAGAAATTACCAGAATTAATCAGCGGTTGGCTGACCTAGTTGACGATTTATTAAATGTCGGTCGCCTTGAGCAGGGAAGAATTGAATTTAAGCCGGTGGCGATGGATATTGCCCAATTGATTGATGAAGTCGTTAAAGAGTTGCAAATTCAAGCCAAAGAAAAAAATCTTGAACTAAGATTCGAAAAACATGAAATGGAGAAGGTTAAAGCCGACCCCGAACGGACCCGTCAGATTTTGATTAATTTGATTGGCAATGCGATTAAATATACTGAACATGGCAGCGTGACGGTTACTTTGGGCAAAAATGAGCATGAGGTGATTGTGGCGGTGGAAGATACCGGAATCGGGATTTCGCGGGAAGCCCAAAAAAACCTTTTTGAAAAATTCTATCGGGTTAAAACGGAAAAAACCCGGCAGATTACGGGCACAGGCTTGGGGCTTTGGATTACCAAACAGTTGGTTGAAAAACAAGGGGGGAAAATTTGGGTAGAATCCCAAGAAGGCAAGGGTTCGACTTTTAGTTTCAGTTTGCCAATGGCGTAGTTATGGTAAGATGGTTAAGGTTAGGCCGCCGGTAAGGTAATCGGTTTAGTTAAAGTTTGAGGGTTATTACAGTGAAAGAAAAAAGAAAAATTGCCAGCTTTCATGATTTAGAGGTCTATCAGAAAGCCTACAAATTGAGCATTGTTGTGATGAGGCAGATCGTTCCCAAATTGCCAGAATCTGAAAAATTCGATCTTAAAGATCAACTCTCGAGGTCAACTAAAGCAGTCCCAAGGTTAATTGCTGAAGGTGATGGGAAGAAACACCAAAGGCTGGGATTTCAAAAATACTTGGACGATGCGATGACGGAAATCAATGAAACTATTGTAAGTTTATCTCATACTAAGGATATTTATCAGATCGAACCTAAGCTTTGTACTCAGTTAATTCGAGAATACGATGTCTTGGGCCGTCAAGTTTATTGCTTATCAGAGGCCTGGGATAAGTTTAGTTATCGTGGTAGAAAGGAAATAAACCCTAACCCTTGACTTTTATCCAGACAGGCCGCTTAACCCTAACCTTTATCCCATGACTTATTTCTTTTTCTCGCCAAATTGTAAAGAGTCCGCAAAATCTGGGCGAGTTGGGGATGTTCGTTTGCAATGATTTTGTTATTTGCTACAATAAAATCAAAGGAACAAAATGGCGTTAGAAAAAAAAGATTTTGATCAAATTGAGCAAATTGTTGAAAAGTCGGCAACTGACCTTAGAAAAGAAATTATTGATTCGGGGGAAAAAACCAAAACCGAGTTAAAAAAAGAAATTAGCAGTTCGGCGGAAAAAACTAAGATTGACCTTAGAAAAGAAATTAATATTTCAGCCGAGAAAACTAAAACCGAGTTACGAAAAGAGATTATTGATTCAGCCGAAAAAACTAAAACCGAGTTACGAAAAGAGATTATTGATTCAGCCGAAAAAACTAAAACCGAGTTACGAAAAGAGATTATTGATTCAGCCGAGAAAACTAAAACCGAGTTAAAAACTGTTATTAAAGAAGAAATTGAAAACCTGGCGGTTTTGGTTAATAACGGTTTTAACGAGACGCAGAAATTTAATAATCAGAGATTTGATAAATTGGAAAAAAGATTGGGCACCTTTGAGAAAAGCCAAGAAGACATCAAATTAAGATTAGATAATGTGGCTTATAGATTCGAATTAATCGAACTTCAAAGTCGAGTTAAACGTTTGGAAAAGAAGGTGGGGATCACGTAAAGGAACAAATGGCTAAAGCGAAAATTCTTTTAATTGAAGATGATGTGATGCTCGCCAAGATGTATGAGCGAAAATTCGTCTCCGATGGTTATGAGGTAGTTATTGCTTACGATGGATTAGAAGGTTTAGAGAAGGCAACCAAGGAAAAACCCGATTTAATTTTGCTCGATATTATGCTGCCGAAACTTGATGGCCTGGCTTTATTCAAGAAACTTCGCAGCCAGCCGGTAACATTTTCCACGCCGGTGATTTTACTGACCAATCTTGGTCAGGAAGATGTGGTTTTTGAATGTTTCAAGTTAGGCGCCGTTGATTATTTGGTCAAAGCTGATGTGACACCCCAACAAGTGGTGAAAAAAGTTGAAAGTTTTTTAGCAGAACGAGAAAAATAACTTAATGATTAGTTAAAAACTATCTGCCGCCAGCGGCGGCAAGAAAGGAGGTGAATGTGGTCCAAAAAAAATTTAAGGGGGAGGGCTTTACTCTCATCGAGCTCTTAATTGTCATCGCCATTATTGCGATTTTGGCAATTATTGTGGTGATTGCCATTAATCCCGCCAGAATCTTGGAGAAATCCCGAGATTCGCAGCGATTTTCCGACCTGACATCGCTCGCCACCGCGGTTAATCTTTATTTGGCTGATGGTCATGACTTTACGGGACTGGCAGGGCCTTACAGCACATTTCCGATTGTTGGCTCGGAAAATACGATGAAGAAAAATGACGGCACTGGTTGGATCCCCTTGAATTTCACCTTGGTTTCGTCTGGCGCCCCGATTGCCGCCTTACCGCTTGATCCGACCAATGACGCCAGTCACAATTATCGTTTTGGGGTTTCTGTGGCCAATAAAACTTACGAAATTGACTGTGTTTTGGAAAATACCGATAATACCCCCAAACATTCTTCGGACGGTGGCAACAATGCCAACCGGTACGAGGTGGGTACGGATTTAACGATATTGCCGTAATGAGAAAATTCTAAATCCGAAGCACGAAATCCTAAACAAATTCTAATGAATTAAATTCCAATGTTTTAAAGTTTATAATTTGGAATTTAAAATTTGTTTCGAATTTAGAAATTAGAATTTCGAATTTCCCGGCAAAGGAGGGTAATTGGTCTGGATTAACCAGATGGTTTTGAGATTGCCGCCGATATTAGCGGTGATTTTGCTATTAATTTTGTTTCGCCAAATTATCCTTACGGGCAGCCTCAAGATGGCTTTCTTGAAAAAAGTGACCATTACGGTTATTGCCGTCTATATCCTTCAACTTTTAGCGCGCGTCTTTATTTTTTATTGGCAGCTTAAAAAAAGCGCCTTGGGAATTTATTTATTACCGGGCAAGGGGACTTCTTTTTTCGTCAATAATGTTTGGGCCGATTATCTCTTGCCTTTGGTAGTGACGGTGGCCATGGCTTTGGTGTTTGTCATCCTTGTTTTGCTTATCGCTCGTTTTGTCCACCGGCCATTTTTTGAAAAGACTGATTGGCTGATAGTTTTCTTGACTGTTTTTGCGGTTGGTTTTCCTAACTTAATTGTGCTGATTTTTGGCTGTTTAATTTTAATGATAATTTTTCAAATCTTCCAAGTCATGGTTTTTAAAAAGAAGATTGCTGACGAACGTCTAAGCGTGGCGCCTTTTTTAATTTTTACCAGTCTGGTTATCTTGCTTTTGCAGAATTTTTCTTTTTACTTCAACCTCCTTAATTTAATTGGGTTGACAAGATTAATTTAAAAGCAATGATCCATATCACTCCTGAAGAATTAAAGAAAACTTTGCTCGCCTCGGGTTTTATTGACGAAAAGCAATTTGCCGCAGCCCAGGATGAGGCGCAAAAAACCGATCGGGATATCGGCCATGTTTTAGTGGAACACGGTGATATTTCCGAAGAATATTTAGCGGAGATTTTAGCTGATTATTTTGGGGTTCAATTTGTTTCTTTGGGAAAAATTAAAATTGCTGAAGAAGACGCTAAATTAATTCCTGAGCAGATAGCCAAAGCGCAAAAAATGATTGTTTTTGGCCGCGAAAAGCAAAATGACGAAGAGGCGCTCAAGTTGGCCATGGTTGATCCGGGCGACATCAAGGCTCTTGATTTTGCCCAAAAGCATACTGGACTGAAAATTATTCCTTTTATTGCTACCGAGACCGATCTCCGCGAGGCTTTGGGAGTTTATAAAAAATCGATTGCCGTTGATTTTGCGAAAATAATTGAGCAAAATGTGGCCAAATCTAAGGTCCAAGGCGATATTGCTGAACTCGCCAAAGATTTACCGGTAATCAATATCTTAAATACAATTATCGAATACGCCATTGCTCAACGCGCCTCCGATATTCATTTGGAACGTTTGCCCAAGGATCTTATCGTTCGGTTTCGGGTTGATGGGCTGCTTCGCGATATTATTAATTTATCGCCGGCTATTCATCCGGCTTTGGTGGCAAGAGTAAAGATTCTTGCGGATCTTAAAATTGATGAGCACCGGATTCCTCAAGACGGTCGTTTTCGCTACGAGAGTGAGCATCATTCAACGGCGATTCGGGTCTCGATTATTCCCGCCTTTTATGGCGAGAAAGTGGTCATGCGGCTGTTGGAGGAATCGGAAAGGTTTTTGACTTTAGAAGAACTAGGTTTGTCGCCTCGCGATCTTAAACTGATCCAAGTCGCCATTGAACGACCGCACGGCATGATTCTTTCGACTGGTCCGACGGGTTCGGGGAAGACGACGACTTTGTACACGATTTTACATCTGCTTAACAAGCCGGAAGTCAATATTTCCACGATTGAAGATCCAATTGAATACGACATCAAAAGAATAAATCAGATTCAGGTCAATCCTAAAATTGGCTTGACTTTTGCTGATGGCTTGAGGAGTCTTTTAAGACAAGACCCGGATATTTTGATGGTGGGCGAAATCCGGGACAAAGAGACGGCGGAAATGGCAATTCACGCGGCTTTGACTGGTCATTTACTCCTTTCGACCTTGCATACCAATGATGCTGCTAGCGCCATTCCTCGTTTGCTTGACATTGGCGTTGAACCTTTTCTTTTAGCCTCAACTTTAAATTTAGTAATTGCCCAAAGATTAGTCAGAAAAATTTGTAAAAATTGTGTGACTTCAGTTCAACTTTCACCTAAAGACAGCGATAACTTAAAAAAACAAATGATGGGCTTCTCCAAGGAGGGGGAAGAGATTAAAATTCCGACTAAAATTTATAAAGGTAAGGGCTGTCAGGAATGCGCTGGGACGGGATTCCGCGGTCGAATTGGCATTTTTGAAGTTTTGTCCAATTCAACCGCCATCCAAAATTTAATCATTAGCCGTTCGCCGGCGGAAAAAATTAAAACCCAAGCCCTTAAAGAAGGCATGAGAACAATGCTCGATGACGGTTTTAGAAAAGTTGAAGCGGGGATGACGACTCTGGAAGAAGTCTTGCGCGTCACCCGCGAGTGACGCGGAAAATTAAGAAATTAACCTAATTATTCTAATTAGTCTAAAGAAATCCCAAATAGTAAAAATTCCAATAACCAAATTCCAAATTACAAACAAGTTTCAATGATCAAAATCCCAAGGTTTAAAACATTAGATATTCGGAACTGAAATATTGTTTGGAGCTTGGTGGTTGGTGCTTGGAATTTTCATTTTTTGGGTCAATTAGGTTAATTAGAAATTAGGTATTCCTCCAAAGGAGAGCAATTGCCTTTTTTCGAATATGTGGCGGTTGACGCCGCGAGCAATTTAAAAAGGGGCCAGATGGAGGCAATTGATCGCCAAACGGTGATTGATTTTTTGCGTTCCGAAGATTTATTGGTCGTCAAGGTGAGCCAAAAGCAAAAAAGTTTAACCAAGGGTCTCTTTTTTTCAAAGAAAATCTCTTATCTTGAAAAGATTAATTTGACCGGAAATCTGGCAACCATGATTAAAGCCGGTGTCAATTTGCCGGCGGCTTTGGATGTTTTAGCCACCGACACCCGAAACTCCTATTTTAGGTTAATTTTAGGCGATCTCAAATTTTCGGTTGAGAACGGCAAACCGCTGTCGGAGGGCTTAAAGCATTATCCCAAAGATTTTAATCCGGTTTTTATTAACATGATCAAGGCTGGCGAGGCCTCCGGTAAATTAGATGAATCATTGAGGCGTCTTAATCTTCAATTGAAAAAAGAATACGCCTTGGTTTCCAAAGTCAAAAATGCTTTGATTTATCCGGTCGTTTTAATTGCCGGCGTTTTGGGTGTTTTAGCTTTGATTATTACCTTTGTCATTCCGCGGCTGGTGGCTGTTTTTGAAGGGTCGAGTCTAAAAATTCCCCTGACGACCCGGGCCTTGTTTTTCTTAGCCAAAATGGCTTCATTTAAACCGACCTTGACAATGGCTATTTTGTTAATTTTGTTGGCCGGGGGAATTTATTTATTAAGATTGGATAAAGTCAAAGCTTTTTTTAATCGTCTCCTCTATCGGCTACCCATTGCCAAAGATCTCTTAAGACAATTAGAATTGGTGAGATTTGCTCGCACCTTGGGTGAACTTTTGGCCAGTGGTCTGGCTATTGGTGAAGCTCTGGAAATTACCAGTGAAGGGATGGGCTTGGCGGTTTATCGAAAAATTATCCTGGAGGCCAGAGAAAAAGTGATTAAAGGTGTTTCTTTGGCTAATGCTTTTAGAAAAGACGAAAAATATTTTCCGGGATTATTGACTTCGGTGATTAGTGTCGGTGAAAAGACCGGCCAATTGGATAAGATTTTGCTTGAATTAGCCGATTTTTATGAAGAACAGGCCGATAATAGTTTGAAAACCTTAACCAGCTTGATCGAACCGGTTTTATTGGTCATTGTTGGTTTGCTTATTGGGGGAATGGCGATTTCAATTGTCGTGCCGATTTATCAATTGATAGGAACGATCTGAAGAAATTAACCTAATTATTCTAATTAGTCTAAAGAAATCCCAATTATTAAAATCCGAAATCCGAAATCCGAAACAAATCACAAATCACAAATTCCAAATTACAAACAAATTTCAATGATAAAAATTTCAAACTTTAAAACATTAGCTATTCGGAACTTAAATATTGTTTGGAGATTGTTGCTTGGTGCTTGGAATTTTAATAACTTGGGTCAATTAGGAATTAGAATAATTGGACATTGATGTCTAAATCATACACTTTAATCGAAGTTATTATTGTCGTTGGTGTTTTAGCGATCCTGACCGGATTGGCTTCTTTGAGTTTGGTTTCCTTCTCTCAAGCCGGTGATATTGAGGCGGCCAAGACGATTGTTGGTGGCGCTTTACGTGAAGCCCAAGCCAATTCAGAAGCGCGAATTGACGATAAGCCCTGGGGAGTCCATTTGGAGACTAACCGAGTGGTTATTTTTAGCGATAGCGGTTCGGGGTACGTGGCCAATGCTCCCACTAATTCAACTCGGGTTTTGCCTAATAAAACGACTCTCAGCTGGAATCTGACAGGCGGCGGCGATGATCTTGAATTTTCGCTCAGGTCGGGCCAACCGACCAAGACGGGAACAATAACCTTCTCAGGTTCTGCCGCCAAAACGCAAGTTTTGACGATCAATACTCAAGGAATGATCGAATGAAAAAAGGTCAAATTTTAGTCGAAATCATCATCGGCGTGGGGGTCATTGCTTTTGTTTTGGCCGGGATTATTCCTTTATTTTTAATCGGGATTCGCGGCGGAGCGGAATCCTGGCGAACCGACAGCGCTAGACTGTTGGCCCAAGAAGCCATAGTCGCGGTCAAGGCTTTAAAGATGGAGAATTGGAATAATCTCTATCGTCCCCTGGGAACCAATAACAAAGGCCCGAACTATCCTTATCATATTCTCAAGAATGCCAATAGTTGGTCGTTGGCGGCCGGGGTTGAGCCAATTACGCTTAACAATATAACCTTTAACCGCCAAATCCAGATTGACAATGTTTCGCGTACCGGCGATAACGGCGCCGGTAACCTTGAAACAAGCTACAATCCCAGCCGTGATGATCCCGGAACCCAGAAAATCACGGTCAAGGTGAGTTGGCCAGGCTCACCGGGCATTGAATTGACCGAGTATTTAACTCGCTGGCAAAATTCCCTCTGGCAACAAACTGATTGGAGTGGGAATAAATATTCTTCAATAAGCCAAAATTTCAAGGCAACGGGCGACATTGACACCAGCATTGCCGGAACGCTACGCTTGGCCAAAATCCCCAGCGCCGGAACTTCAAAATATGGCAATCTATTTATCGCCAACACCACGACTTATATTTACAGTTTAAATACCGCCAATCGACAGGTTTCAATGCGGTTTACGGCTCAACAAAGTGGCAATGTCAGGCAACTGCGCTTTTATATTGACAGTCAACGCAACGGCAATCAGGTCAGTTATCGTTATGGGCTCCAGAGCGATAATGGCGGTAACCCTTCGGGGGTATTTTTAGCTTCAAGTATCGCCAGTTTCGGCGCCACTGGCTGGCAGCAAGTGGTTTTGGATAACCCTGCCACTTTGGTTGCCGGTAATGTCTATCATCTGGTGGTCCAGTGGAGCGGGTCTGGCCAGACACCGAGTAACAATCGCTATCTTAACCTTCGCGCCAGTTTGCCCAATAACTTAATTGTTCCCCAATCTGGCGACAAAGATCCTTCGGCGAACACTTTAAGGTTCGACGGGACTTCTTGGCTGGCTCTTAATCAGCAACCAATTTATCTTTTGGGTTTCGCTGATGGCACTTGGGCGGGAAATCCTTATGACACCCGAGCCAGCCGCCGTATTTACGGTCCTTACTTTGAAGGCGAAACTTTCACCTTAACGACCCAAAGGCAGGTGGCGGGCATTGGTTTGTATCTCGCCTCGTCGGCAAACCAATTGCCCAATGATAATTTATATGTCAGTCTGACTGATTTGACAGCAGGGACTAATTTAGTCAGCAGCGAAACTTTGATTGATGTGACAACCGCGACTTTAGGCACCAGTTTTTCTTGGGTAGAACATAATTTCTCTTCGCCAGTGACCTTGCCCGCCAACCATCAATTTCGACTCTATTTTTCTTCGCCCGGTTCAGGATCAAATCGAAGTTATTTAATTTCTAATGAATCCAATCCCGATTTGGCGGAATTTAACACTCTTAATTGGGATGGCGTCAACTCCCTGGCCACCCGATCTACCAATTCCGGAGCGAGTTTTACTGACTTAAGTTTTATTGACTTATCTTATTATTTAATTGTTTCGGCAGCCGAAGTTTATGTTCCTTGGGGAGAGTTGATTTCGTCCAGTTTAGATACGGGCAATCCTGGCGGCGCCGGTTTTAATCGAATTTCCTGGAATCTCGAGGGCGCTTTGCCACCCAAAACCACCGTCAGGATTCAATTGGCGGCTAATAATGACAACGCGACTTGGAATTGGTCGGGTCCAAATGGTCCGGGGACTTGGTATGTAACTTCGGCAGGCGAGAATGTTTGGACTGGACTTTATGCCGCTACCGCGCCCGCGCCGGCGCGCTATCTGCGTTATAAAATCCGTCTGGATACCCAAGACGAGACCGCCAGCCCCGTGGTTGATTGGGTAAGAGTCAATTGGAGTTATTGATGAAAGGAAAAAAATTAACCTAATTATTCTAATTATTCTAAACAAATCCCAAATAGGAAAAATTCCAATAACCAAATTCCAAATAACAAACAAATTTCAAATCACAAACAAATTTCAATGACCAAAATTTCAAGGTTTAAAACATTAGCTATTCGGAACTTAAATATTGTTTGGAGATTGTTGCTTGGTGCTTGGAATTTTCATTTTTTAGGTCAATTAGAAATTAGAATAATTAGACATTATTAAACATATGAGAACAAAAATCCTAAAATCTAAAAAAAACCGCGGGATTACTCTCATTGAGTTGTTAATCTATCTTGCCATCACGGCCATTGTTTTGGTGGTGGTGGTTGATGTAGTGGCGCGGATTGCCCAGAACCGCGCCGCCGCTCAAGGTCAAACAGAAGTTACCCAAAACGCCCGTTTTTTGAGCGAACGGTTGAATTTGGCCATTAGCCAAGCCAGCGCTCTTTCCGGAACCTATCCAGCCAATAATTTAAATTTGACGGTTAACTCTTTGCCAGTAGTTTTTTCTTTAGTCAATGATCAAATTTTTTACCAAGAAGCCAGTAACCCGCCAGTGGCGCTGACTGATCAGAAAGTGGCAGTGGCGCCGATTAATTCCGGAGAAAGTATTTTTAATCTTCTGACTAATGGTCAAGCCCAAAGTGTTCAAATAAGATTTAAAATTACCTATAAACAAAATAATTTTACTCGCGAATTTGAAACCGCGGCGGTGGTGGAGGGGAGATAGCATGACGCTTGCCAGTATCCATCAAAAGACACCGGCCTCAAAATCCCCAGCGAGGATTTTGGGCCTAAACGCTCGGCTCGGCATTGACCATGCGCCTCGCCTGCGCGATTTGCTTTTGAGGACACTGGCTTCGCGCCGTTTCAGTCAGGGGCTCCCCTCGGCTGTAATCATAATCGGAGAAATAAATGAAAATTGTAAATTGTAAATTGAGAATTTCTAAAGGCCAGGGTATGCTGGTAGCTATCTTAATGATGACGGCGGCGGCCTTGGCGATAGCTTTGGCCATTGGAACGATTGCCTCCTCGGAAGTTAGCATTTCGCAAACGGCCAAGCAGGCAGCGCGAGCCGAGGTCTTGGCCAGAAGTTGTCTGGAGGATGCTTTAATCAGGCTGGCTAGAGCTGATACCAGTCAACCCCCAACCTTTACGGACCAGGATGGAAATTGTACAATAAAGATAACTGGCAGTGGCTCATCTTCGGTGATTACGGCCTCTGCCCAGGTGGGCCGGGCTTTTCGTCAACTTCAAGCCACGGTCAATGTTAATGATGAAGTTTTAACGATTCAAAAGTGGCAGGAAATATATTAGGAGGGGCAGTTGGCAATTCCCGCGTTAGAGATTAATCCTAAATTCATCCGGGCAATTCTTCTTGGCCATTCTGGTCAGAATTTGATTATAAAAAAAATTGCTGAAGCGCCATTGCCCGATGGTTTAATTAGCCATGGCCGTTTAACCAATGGCGAAAATTTTTTTCAAATTCTTAGAGATTTCTTGCGCCGGAATCATTTCTCCAGTTCTCATTGGATTGTTTCCTTGCCTGAAGCAGCTATTTTTACCACTTATAAAGCTTTTCCTAATCTGGCCGAAGAAGATTTGAAGGAAGCAGTGGAAATTAATCTGGCAACTCTCATACCGGGGAAAATTGAAGAAAATTCTTGGGGTTGGCAGAAGGTTGATGAGGAAGTGATGATTGCCTCAATTGCCAAAAAAGATCTGGGTGACTATCTGCGGGTTTTTGATCGCGCCGGGATTGTGCCGATTGCGATTGAGCCCAAAAGTTGTTCAATTGGCAGGGCTTTTGGCAAAACTGGTAACATCTTGGTGTTAAATATCGAAGGCGAGATTTTGACTTCGGTGATTATCAGCGCCGGCTTTCCCCGATTGGCTCGGGAATTTATCATTACCGGCGTTGGCGATCAACAGTTTAAAAATCTGACCGCGGAAATA
>Ga0207433_10007761_pt1 | contig 17763 bp, 17 predicted proteins | sample YelNatPaOPGAMG01_FD_187559 | JGI IMG/M metagenome (GOLD analysis project Ga0207433, IMG submission 187559) | Hot spring thermophilic microbial communities from Obsidian Pool, Yellowstone National Park, USA - OP-RAMG-01 (SPAdes) (version 3) | ecosystem: Environmental > Aquatic > Thermal springs... | reverse complement strand
CGGTGCTTTAAGCACGCGGTGTTTGAAGCATCCCACCCTAAATTCTGTTTTGTAATTTGTACAATTAATCTATTTGTTCTTCACTCCGTTCAAAGAGATTCTTCACTCCGTTCAGAATGACGGAGGAAGGGACAGAATGACTAGGAATAATCAAATTTTGGAATACCCTCAGTGATTTTTAGGAAGGTAAAAGCACAAAAATAAATTTTGGTAAAATTAACAAGCAACCGTGTTAATACATCTTTCCGATGTAAGGTATAAAAACAAAAAATTATATAGAAATTAGAGGTTGGCAAGGGACAAAATCTAACTAGAAATTGTATAATTTACCTATGGCTGATTATTTTAAGATGTTACTAAATATATTTTTGAACTTTTCAATACGGGAAATTAGGGAGAATGATAGGATAGTTATGAGTGGTAAAGAGTTTCAGATATTGCGAATCAAGTATCCTATAGAATGCTCATTGATCGTTTTGAATAGTGCTTCAGAGGAGGTTATCAACACTAACTCTATAGAATTGCTGACCCTTAGGAAGGTGAAATATGTTGTGTCTGAGGAAATGATCCCTTCAGAAATTATTATAACGCCGGATAATAGAGTTTTATCAGTTTATCTTACAAATGGTAGTGTGTTGATAGTTCCAAAGAGATTCATAATTGATGTATCAAAGGTTATAGTAAACAAAGATGTTGTATCTGATGATGTATTATCTAAAGCAACTTCAGAAATTGAATTGTTGTTTAAGGAAATATACCTTATTTCTTCAGGTGTGCCTTGGGATATGGAGGATTTTATATCTTACCTTGATGACAAAACAGTACAGCTGGTATTCAATGTACTACTCAAGAGTAATGCTATAAGTTATGATATGCTTGCCACACTTATAGTGAGTTTAGGGAAAATGGGAATGAAAATAAGGAAAAACTTATCAAGCAATGTGGTGGATGAGATTGATAAGTTAATGAAGAAAGAGAGTATAAGGCAGTTTAGGTGGGTAAGGGAAGTGGATTTTATAACTAGATTCAATATGAAACAGGTTTTTGCTAATGAGAAACTAGAAATACCATCACTTAATTTACTCAAGACGATTAGAAATATTTCAAAAAGAGTCCTTTTTGAAACTAAAGTTTCTGGTGTTGAGATTTCAAAATTGCTGGAGAACATATATAAAAAGGGGAATTTGTACAATTTGCTTAACTATATACCAAGGCTGACTCTTGTAAAAGGTTTGGTATTTGTTGATGATGAGGTAATAGGGCTTTTTAGGGAGATTCTTTCTTCTAAAGGTTTTAATGAACTGAAGGAGGATGTAAACTATTTTAGAAGTTTTGAAGAAGATTACATTGATGATAGGATAGCGCTTTTGGATGCTTGTAAGAGTGTTGTATTTGATGATTTATACAAGAAGGGGGGAGTACGATTTTCTGAACTCATTGATTACCTTGATAACGAAAAAGTATTTTTCGTTATAAATGAGTCTTCATTGAGGGACTTTCTGATAGCCTCTAAATCTCTTAATGAGAAATTGCGTAACTACTTGATATCCAAGGTGTCTGGAATAATAAAAGATATACTCAAGGACTTCATAAGGGGCGATATAAGGTTTCCTTTCATTTATGGAGATTCAGTGATATCAGAGGCTATGTATAATGTTGCTAAAAGTATGTATTTTGTGTACAAACTCTGATTTCATAAAAGAAAGTAGATATTTAGATAAGGTATAACAGGTGAATTTATTTCTGTATCTTTAATTTTTATGCTGATGCCAGGATATATAATCCCAATTTTAACATTAAATAGGTTATTCCATAACGAAACGGTTGTGCCAAGCGAAAGCATGTATGGTGGTATAATACCTTCATAGAATATTGTTTTATTTGTATTTGGTGTGCCCACCTTTGTTATAAACTCAAGGTAAATTGGTAAGGAAATCGTATCAGGAAAAGAGATAACTTCTGAATACAAGAACGCTCCAAAGAATTCTTCGTTGGTCGTGTTGTTACCTAAACTTTTGAAGGTAAGCCCTACTGTTATGATGTTGTAGGGGATAATTTCTTGAGCTATACTTAAAAAGGTGGTGTATATTGGGACATTTATGTTTGATATTGAGTAACTTTCTAGTATTTTATCACTTTGGTTTATATTGCCTTCTAATGTCCCACTGAGCATAGTACTCCTATCTTTGAAGATTTCTATCTCTTGTGATAGTTTTATGTTAGCGTTGTATAGACCAATTATGTAGTATGGCCATTTTGCCTCTACTTCTACCCCAAAGGAGTAAATTCTGTACGACAAAGCGATGTCCATAAGCCCTAGTTTTAGATTTTTGAGTGAACTTGAAGGAAACGGCATTGTAATACCGCTGTCTTCAATCAAAGCAGAGTTACATGTATTCGTAATGAACAGGATAATAAAAGTTAATAAGAATATCTTAATCGCAATTCTCACGAGTTACCTCACCTAACAAAATAATGAAAATTTTTCTTTAATCCTTTCAAGATAGATTCGTCCCCACCAGATTTGGTATTATACCAGCGAATTTTAGTGTTGTAAAGGTTTATGAATAAAGTTAACCGTTATCAGTATTTTTTGTAAAAGTGTCTAGAACGGATTTTTTGAGCGCTAAAAATGAATCATTTTTTATACTTTGCCTTATATCTTCCATTAGCTTTTTGAAAAAGTAAAGATTGTGAATTGTTACGAGTCTGTATCCTAGAAGTTCATCTGATTTTATTAAGTGTCTAATGTATGCCCTTGAGTAATTTTGACATGTATAACAATCACAGTTAGGATCTGGTTTTGAGAAATCTTTTTCATATTTTTTGTTTCTTATGTTTATTCTTCCGATTGAGGTGAAGAATAGTCCTCTTCTTCCCGCTCTGGTGGGAAATACACAATCGAGCATATCTATACCATTTTCGATGGCTACTACTATGTCTTCGGGTGTTCCAACCCCCATTAAGTACCTTGGTTTGTTTTTTGGCATAATTGCTGATGAATAGTTCAATATCTCGTATGTTTTTTCTTTCTCTTCTCCCACACTTAACCCACCTATTGCGAAGCCATCAAAATCAAGAGAGCATATAAAATCAACACTCTCTTTCCTGAGTTCCTTAAAGAAACCTCCTTGTACTATTCCAAAGTGATAGTTCTCTTCTCTTAATCTTTCAAGAAATTCTTTATTTTTGTGGAATTTTATTTCCTTTCTTTCTATATTACTCTTAAAGTATTTGAAAAATTTTAGAGATCTCTCAGCCCATTTGTGTGTCCTTTCAAGTGCCTGTTTTGTCTGCTCAAAACTTTTTTGTGGTTCTGTAGGTTCATCAAGTGGCATAATAAAGTTTGATCCCATTTTTAGTTGTAGTTCAACGACTTTTTCAGGTGAAAAAAAGTGATATGATCCGTCTATGTGTGATTTGAATTGTACCCCCTCCTCATCTACTTTTGCTAAGTCTTTTAAACTGAAAACCTGAAATCCTCCACTATCTGTGAGTATCAATCTATCCCAATTCATAAATGAGTGTAAACCCCCAGATTCTTCAATAACATCAATAGTTGGTCTTAAATAGAGATGGTAAGTATTGGATAATATTATGTTATTACTCAATTCCTTAACTTCTTCTGAACTAAGGGATTTGATAGTACCTTGTGTACCAACTGGCATAAACACAGGAGTTTCAACTTCTATTCCAAATACCTTGATCTTACATACTCTAGATGCTGATGTTGTTGATTCCTTGATTACCGAAAATTCCATATTTATGCGACATTTTTTTTGCTTTTAAGCAAAGTAAGAATTTCTTTAAGTTGCTCCTTTAGAAGTAAGTCTCTCTTGAGAAGAGATTCCATTTTCTCATAAGCTCTAAGAACTGTTGAGTGATTCCTGTTGAGTAATTCACCAATTTGAGAAAAAGACATATTTGTTATTCTTTTCGCTATGTATATTATTAGATTCCTTGCGAGGATAAATTTATCCTGCCTTAGGTTATTCAGTACTTCATTTTTGGATATACCATAATAGTTTGTCACGACATCTATAATCTCATCAATTGTGTAGTTAACGATTATTTCATTCTCTCCGCTTTTTAACTCTAGTTTACTATTCTCGTTGGCTCCTGCCAATTCCGATAGAAGAGTCTTTACAATATTTAACTCTATGTTTTTTTTAGAGAAGGAACTGTATGCTATGACTTTTAAAACTGCTGATTCTAAACTTCTTACATTGTCGTTTATGTTGTTTGCTATGAAATTAATAACATCCTCAGGTGCCTCTATCCCCTCATTTTTGAATTTGGCTTCAACTATTTTTAACCTAGTCTCAAAATCAGGTTTATCTATGAAAACTGTTAATCCACTTTCAAATCTACTTCTCATTCTATCACTGAATTCACTTAATTCTTTGGGTGATCTATCACTTGAGAAAACCATTTGTTTTCTGTCATGAAATAATTTGTTGAATGTATGGAATAACTCTTCCATAACTTGCTTCATTGAAGATTTAAAAAATTGTACATCGTCTATGAGTAATACATCTGCTTCTCTGTATTTTATTCTAAATGAATGTAGATTTTTGTCATTCATTGCTTTGAAAAAGTCATTTATAAATTGTTCACTCGTGATGTACATTACTTTTTTTAATTTGTTTTTCGATATTACTTCGTGTGCAATTGCTTGTAATAAGTGTGTTTTGCCTAATCCTACACCGCCATATATAAAAAGTGGGTTATACATACCGCCTGGTATTCTTGCTACATTCTGAGCGGCATGATATGAAAACTCATTACTCGGACCTACTACAAAATTACTGAATGTGTATCTTGGATTTAGATTTTTATTAGTTGTATTGTCACCTTTTTGGCTCTCTAATACTTTCACATCTGGCTTCGTTTCTAAAGATGAGGTAGAATTCCCTTTTTTACCTATCTTTTGATCTTTCTCTATATCTTCCTTGCTTGTTTCCTTACCCTCCGTGTTCCCAGAATCATCCTTTTTGTTTAAAATTACAGTAACCTTCATTTCATAATAGTTGTATAGAGATTTTATTCTATCAAGGTAATTGTTCTCTATCCATGATTTTGTGAATTCATCGTTTGCAATTATTCTAACTTCATCTTTTGAAAATTCTACTTTTACCTTGCTTAGTATCATCTTATCAAGATTATTACCGAAGGTGGCTATGCTTACAAACTCCTCCCATATCCCCAAAAAACTATTCATAATTTCCCCAAAACTGAATTGTCTTGAATCAAAAGGTAAAAATATTTATAAATGACACGGCGAACTTTTTTCAATAGAAAAACTATTTAATTAAAGAAAAATTTTTTTCTTTACCTCGTTGGTTTTTATCTCTGAACTTTAGGTAAAGCACAACTACAAAATGAAAAGCATTTTTCATAAAAAATCTTTGCAATACCTTTTTTAAAGATGTTTTGATGTTAAAAACCTATATATTTTGGTTTTTGTTTACTGAATCTAGTATTTTATTGACAACTTTGTATATGTAATTTGTTGAGCCAAAATATTTTGTTAGAGTAATTACTTCGTTTATAGATACAGCAGAGGGTATATCTTTGAAATATTTTAGGGATGTGATACCGAGAATTATTAGTGCTTTGTCTATTGTTGATATAGTTTCTGGGTTCTTATTAAAGTGCTTTTCTATTATTTTGTTTATCTCACTCAAATTTGTTCCTGCTTTTTCTATTATCTTTCTTGCAAATGATTCTATAAAGTCCTTATTTCTGTATTTTAGTTGGTCCTCGAAGATTTCTTCGTCTTCTATCCAATCTAGTTTCAATGTTTCTTCTAGTTGTCTTCCCTGTAGTAATTGGTATATACCTTGTAGGGCTATTTCTCTGGCTATTGTTTTATCATATTTTATGAGTGTTTTATTTTCCATAGAAATAATTATTAATGATTAATTGCTAGAAATGTTGAAATTGTTAGGTGGCTTATGGTAATTTATTTTCACAATAGTTATTAATTAAAATCTCTTAAAGATGTCCAAGCTTGATGATGATAAAATTAAATACCTAGTAATTGAATACCAAAATGGTAACCAGTCGGTGCTCAATACCATAATAAAGGAAATATCAGTTTATGTTTACAATTTTCCTTTAGTTGTATACAACAAAGCGCCTGATGAAGCAGGGGAGTTTTATATATACTTTATGGAAAGGTTGGAATCGTGTATACTTAATTTTAGAGACAAGGGATATAAATTTTCTACCTACCTGACATCGGTATTGATAAATCATTATAAAAACTTCTTGTTCCGAGAGAAGAGAAAAACACTTAAGATAATGTATGAATCGGAATTGAGTGATGTGAGTATTTTTGATTTTTTGTTAGACTCAAGCAATCAAGAGGACAACAGAGAAAATTTTAGCAGTCGGGAAGTAGATTTGGCGGTGTCTTTCTTTAATTCATTAGATGAATTTTCAAAACTTATAATAAAGACTTTCATTTTTGAGTTGACTCCAGATGATTTATTACTGATAAGCAAATACACACAAAAGCCCATAGAAAAAGTTTTAGAAGAGTATGAAGAGATATTAAAAAGGGTACAGAAGAAGTATGGTGCAAGGAGAAAATTAATAGAGAAGATGCAGTTCAAGATGAATCAAAATTATTTAACAAAACTCAACTCTTTAAATACTTTATGTAGCTATTCAGATGTTGGAAAGTTACTAAACCTTTCAATAAGTAATGTAGGAGTAAGTCTAAAGAGATTGAGGGAAAAATTTTCTAGACATTTAATGGCAAAATGAAACGATTTTGAGTTACTTTGATGAAACTACCATAAAGGCATCCTTGTTAATTTTTTTGGCTAACTCCAATGCTTTGTTGGCTTCTTCGTATGAATTGAAAGCACCTATCCTTACTCTATAAACATTTTTCCCTTTTACTGTTGTATTAACTATAGAAACATTCTTTATACCCATTGTCTTGAGTTTCTCTAATGTTCCTTGAGCTATGTTCTTGTTTTCATTAGCAGAAACCTGTATGTAATAATTTTTACCACTACTACTAGTAGAAGCTAACCTCTCCGATTTACTAGGTTTTGAGTTATTTGTAGAATTAGAACTTGATTTACTACTTTTTTGTGTATTACTAATACTTTTACTTTCAGGTGTTTTATCCTTCTTGGATATCTTTTGAGGGGTAGTTGTGTCTTGATTCTCTAGAATTGTGGTATTACTGATATCGTTGTTATCTATGTCGCTTACATCAACTAAATTCTTTGAATCTTTGTGATTATCTTGATTAGATGAGGATGGTATTCCAACGATATCATCAAGATTGTTACTCTTCTTATCCTGTATCATGTATGATACAGGTACATTTTTAGGTGAGTTACCTAGAAACTTCCCAATCATGTAGCCAACTACAAAGTTAAAAATGGAAAAAAGGACAGTAACTATGATTATCATTGAGTAGTTTGGGGAATTTTTTATTTTATCTTTGGTTACATTAGATCTAACACCATACTCATTAAATTCATCTTTTCCTTCGTCAATCATACACCCCCTCTCTAGGAATGTTCGGAAGGTCTGAAAATAATTTTAGAATAGTAAAGGTACAAAGTTGGCACTTTTTTGTCCTCTTAATCGTTGAATACTATGTGGTTGGATTTTTTATTCATTTGACACAAATTAGAGTATTTATTTACTATGAGTATATGGAGACAGAGGCGGAATTGATATACAAAATAATCTGTGGGGATGAAGATGCTTTTATGGAGATTTACAACAAATACAGCAAAATGTTGATAAGTTTTGTTTACAGACATACCAATAGTATTGATGAGACTTCTGATATTGTGCAGGAGGTATTTGTTAGGTTACTTGAAAATATAAGGAGCTATAATCCTAAAGGTAGTTTTAAGAGTTATATTTTTACTATTGCTTTAAATGTAGTTAGGGATAGAAAAAGAAAAGAATCTTATGAAAGAAAAATGATGCCAAAAGTATATGAAAGTTCGACTAAAGATGATGGGGTAAATAGTATATATGAGGTTATTGATAGTTTGGATGATTATGATAAAAATATTTTATTATTGAGGCTTGATGGGTACAAAATAGAAGAAATAGCCGAAATTTTAGGGGTGAGCAATAGGACAGTTAATAGGTGCTTAAAAAAAGTGATAAATAAGTTAAAATCTAAAGGAGGTTTTTATGAGTAAGCATGTTGATCTTGAGAAGATTATTTTAGGGGAACTTAGTGATGAGGATATGGAGCATATTTCTTCTTGTGAGAAATGTAGCAGGTTGTATAATTCAATTTTTAAACCTGTCCCGGATGAGGTGATAAGATCTGTTGATAGCAAAGCAAGAGATAGTTTGCTTTTGAAGTTTAGAGAGATGAAAACTCTTGGTTATTTTAGCGGGGGTACCAATAAAAGTGTAAATTTCCTGAAGTATGTTGCTATTTCCTTCTCCTTTTTGGTTTTTGTAATACTTACTTTTGCTTTTCTGTATGTTACCAATTCGCACATTGATTCTAGTAAATTGAGTCTTGAAGACAAAATTACGCTTAATCTCAGTAATATTTCTAAAAATGACATCAGTATAAAAATTGATAATTCTACCATCAACATATATGTTGATGGTAAAGTTGATAACTTTACTATTCATGGACTTCCTAAAGGAGATTTCAAGAGTATAAAACTTATCATCGGAGATCAAGTTTACGAATTTTTTGCTAATGAGTTTAATGCTAGTTATTCTAATGGTAAATTAACTGTTAATAATGAGACTCTAAACCCTAAAAAAGAAGAGAGGTTTATTAATGAGGTTATAATGAATGATGGTAGCACAATAAAGTGTAATGTTGAAGAAATAGGGGATTCATTTGTTATTATTGATACTGAATCGGGCAAGAGGAGATTAAATAAGAATGAAATTACTAAGATTAGGTATCTTTATTAGTTTATGGTCTTTTTGTTATTTAACCTTTGCTGATGTATTGGTGCTTAAGAATGGTGATGTATTGAAAGGTAAAGTTGTTTCTCAGAAAGAGAATTTTGTCGTGTTCTATCACAAAGGTAAAAACATTAAGGTTAGGGCTGAGGATATTTCCTTCATTGAGTTCCTTTCTGATAAGGTGGTTGAGGTAAGTTTGGATGGTAAGGTCATCAAGGGGGTAGAGGTTGGGGTAAAAAATGGAAAGGTGATTGTCAAGACTTCTTTAGGCCAGAAGGAGGTCGATTTATCAGCTGTTAAGGAAGTAAAAGAAGAGAGTAGTGATGTAGGTAATACAAATTTTACTTCTGTAACAAATGTCATATTTCTCACAAATTACATAGTATTAACAAATACCCTGACAAATTTAGATTCTAATTCAAAGGTTGGTAATGATATTACCAGTAATGATATTACTGACAATGTATTATCTAAGGATGTAATCCCATCTATTTATGTCAGTGGTGGGATAAGCTCTTTTGATGGCTATATTTCTTATACTTTTGGTTTGTGGATATCATTTATCTGTGGAGATATTGTGAATTTTGTTCAGTTTTATAGGTTTGATGAGTTTTCTAATTTTCGCATTGGGTTGGGGTATGTTGTCTTGAAGAATTTTCTTGTTAGGGATAGTAGTTTGGGTTTTACGGGGGTTACTGGTATTATTTTTGACAATGTTAGTACTATTTATGAGTTTGGTGTTGGTGGTGAATTGGATTTGAGATTGGTCTTCCTTAAATTAGGTTTATCTTTTAATTTGGGAATGGATACGAATAAGAGATTTTTGTTTCGTACCTCTTTGGGGTTAGGTTTTTAATTATTTCAGATTGACTACATCGTAGGAGTAGATTAGCCATCTGTTATCGTATGTTTGATAGAGACTGTAGGTGTATTTTAGTGTGTATGATGTTTCTCTTAATTTGAATTTTACATTTGCGGTAACTTTTGCTTCTTGTCCTTCAATCTCTGTTTTTTCTATGGTGTATGATATTATTGGATCGCCCCAGTATGTTGTTAAGTATTCTTCAAAGTTTTGGATAACCTTTGTTTTTTCAGATGGAGTTGGTGCTTCTGTATATTTCTTATAGAATGATGGAAAGATTATTATCAACTTCTCCAAATCAAAATATATACCAAATTCCTCTTGATCTTTTTTCATCTTGGCATTAAGCATTCTATTGACAACTTCGTATGGGGGTAGCCCGAACATTTCTTTTTGTTTTCTTTGTAATTCTTCAGATATTGATGTAACTTCCTTTTCAATCGGTAAAGGTGGTTTTATTGTTATTTTGTAAGGGTATGTGTAACTACCTTCCATCTTGTCAGCAAGTCCATCTTTTGAAAATATGCCTTTCAAAAAGTATGTGCCGGACCTTGAAATATCAAATATTTTTGATAGATCTATTTTTACTGAAAACATCTGACCGGGTAGTAAAGTAATTAGTTTTTTGTTGTTATCGGTTAGAGAACTATCCGGTGAAAAACTATGTTTTAGTAAAAATTCATACGCAAAATCTACTGTATCGTTTTTGTCAGTTTTTAATTCAAAAAACAGAGTTTTAAATGTGTCATCATAGAGATAAAACTCCTCTTTGGAGTTTCCGTTGTTTTCAATTGTGAATATAACATTCATAGGTTCAGATATCCTGAACATATCATTTTCCAATGTTAATCTAGGTATTAATTCACAGTTTGCTGCAAGTGTTGTGGATATGATAATACTGAATGTGAGTACCCCCCTTATAAGAGTAGCCATAATGAAATAGTTTCGGAATAAAAGAATTTTTTTTTATCCTCCTAGATACACCTTTTTCACTTCTTCTGAAGAGGTTAGAATATCTCTAGGAGCACTTAAAACTATCTTTCCAGTCTCAATTAGATAGCCTCTATCCACTATGGACAATGCCTTGTTAGCATTTTGCTCGACTAGGAGTATCGCTATCTTCTTACTTATTTCTTTTATGACATCAAATATAGTTGCCATCAATTTTACTGCTAATCCCATTGATGGCTCATCTAACATTAGGAGTTTTGGATTTGACATGAGTGCTCTTCCTATTGCTAGCATTTGTTGCTCACCCCCGCTGAGTGTACCTGCTTTTTGGTCCCTCCTTTCATACAAAACAGGGAATAATGAGTATATCCACTCCAATGTTTTTTTCTTTAGTTCAGTATCATTTATTAGAAAAGCACCTATTTCCAAGTTTTCTAAAACTGTAAGTTTAGGGAATATTTTCCTGCCTTCGGGGACTTGTACCAAGCCAAGCTCTACTCTTTTGTGTGGTGGCGTGTTTGTTATGTCTTTCCCTAAAAATTTTATTTTTCCTGATTTAACAGGAATCAAACCCGAGATTGTGTTTATTAATGTTGTCTTACCAGCACCATTTGCTCCAAGAACACAAACAATTTCACCTTCATTTACATCTATAGAAACACTTTTTAAGATATCAATTTTCCCATATCCGGAGATTAGGTTTTCTACTTTCAAAAGCTCCATAGAGTAATTATCAATAAATTTTCATATCTGGTTCAATTTATATAAAAAACAACCTAACCTCACGAGTGATTACCCATTGAATTTTCAAATTCTACAAAAATCCTTGAATCTGTTCCAAAATTCTGTTTTGTAAGTTGAAAAAATCTTGTGCTTATAGCACCTTGTGCTAGTAGCACCTTGTGCTAATAGCACCTATGTTTAAAACACTTAATTAAGAAGGTGCTACAAAGCACCTTTTGGTAGTCCCGCCCACCCGCCCTAGTTGGTTGAAGAGAGGCGGAGCCTCTCTTCACTCTTGCACAATTTCCTTCCTGAAAGAAAAACTTCTTAAAGAGGTAACTTCGTTACTCAATTGGGTGGGGTGTTTCATAGCACTGTGTAATAAAAAAGACCTATTTTCTCGTGGCTGTGCAATTTTTAAACACTTGGTGTTTTAAACACTTGGTGTTTCTAACACTCAGTGTTTTAAACACTTGGCGTTTTTAACACTCAGTGTTTTAAACACTCAATTCTTGAAACACTCAATTCTTGAACTTGCTAAACTACTTACATTTTGTACTGCCCGGGATACTTTTTTAGTAAAATCACTTAAGAGTGCAGAGATGCGTAGCATCTCTTCTTTTGGAATGCCCTAAAAATCCCTTGATAAAGGGAGATGCATCTTTTAAAATTTCTATCATAATGAATGAGTTGTGTTAGTAATATTAAAAAGTCATTAGGAGGTAGCATGAGATTAAAAATTATTTTTCATGCTGATAGGTTGCCTGTGATATATAGGCACAGGTTCATGGCTCTGATAAAGGAAGCTTTAGAAATTTCATCTCCTGAGTATAAGAGTTTTCTCTACCCTGAAAAGGATTCTGAAATTTCAAAAAGGACAAAACCTTTTTCTTTCGCTGTAGTATTACCTAAAGACAAAAAAATCACAAGAGGCAAAATAAAAATAGATGAAGACTATGAAATAGAGGATGTTATTTTTGAGATACCGAATGAAAGCAAACTTTCTTTCGTTGTAAGCTCACCAGATTACTTTTTCATTATAGGACTATACAATGGCCTTCTCAAAATAAAAGAATTCCCAATCAATGATGAAATAAGCATTAAGATTTACACTACGCAAGTATTGAGAGAAAAAGAAATAACCGAAAATGAAGTTGTTTTCAAAACCCTCTCCCCAATACTGATTGAAGACAAATACGAAAAACCTGTCTTACCGTGGGATGAAAAATTTTATGAATGTTTCAACGAAACACAAAGTAGAATTCTTAAAGACATAAGAGGGTATGGACTAAGATCTGATGTAATCATTGAACCTATAAAGATAAGAAAATCTGTTATAAAGCACTCTATAAGATGGTTTAGAAACGAAACAGGCAAACCTTATATGATACTAACCTGCTTTGAGGGGACTTTTAAAATGAAAGGAGATATAGACGATTTGAGAGATTTGTATGTTTCAGGTGTTGGGTTAAGAACCGGGCAGGGATTTGGATTAATTGAACCAGTGGGGAACGGATATGGAAAAGAGTAATTATATCACTTTAATACCAGCATCTTGGCTTTTCAACGCTTCGGTAATAGGATTCCTAAAAATACTTGAAAAAAGTGGAATATACGAAAACATCGAAGAAATGTTACAAGAAGACGGAAGCATAAAGCTAGAAACAGAAATATTTGAAAAATTATCCCAAAGAGCAAAAGAGATTTATTTTGACAAAAAACTCTTAAACATAGGTTTAGTAGGTAAAAACGAACTATACCTAAATTATATACCTGTACATGCTAGAGAAAATCCTGATTTTTTCAGAGAAGTTATAAAGCTCCTCGGAAATGCAACAGAAAATGGTAGTTGTAGTGTATGTGGTACCGGTAAGTACATGCCTGAATCCAAACTAAGAGATTCAACAGATGAAGTAAAAGAATTCCTATACACAAAATCCTCTATGTCAGTAATACTCAACTCATACCTTGGTGCATCAAAAGGAGAATTTCCAAATTCATATTGGGATCTAAAACCTGACACTAAGATATGTCATTTATGCTCTTACCTACTTATACACCACCACCTTGCAATGTCAGAGTTAGAAGCCGAAAGTAGCAAATCAAAAATCTTCATAAATTCCAACTCATTCAAGGCAATGTGGGAATTCTCAAAATTATTGGAAAAGTACAGTATACTCGGAAGTGCCGAGAACATTAAGCACCTAGCTATACCATTATTGAGACTTGGAACAAAAATTATGTCTTCAATATATTCAGAAGAAAACAACTTTGAAATTGTCTATTACTCACTCAAAAAAGATAAAATATTACCTAAAAACTTCGTTGTCAAACCAAATATAAGTAAAATAATAACAAACGAAAGAATATCAAACATCATTGAAAACATAGGCAATAAGAAAGTACTCAGTAGTATTTTAGACGGGAATTTCAACAATCTACTCGATATTGCAGAAAAAATAACCTTATATCTTCAAAAAGATGATACTAATAACAAAGTACTCAAAAAAATCATAGAAGAAGAAGTAGGTTCATACGGTGGAGCAAAAAAAATTTTAAGAAATCTTTTAGAGCTATATTACCTAATATATCAAGAAATAAGGAGGGAAGAATATGGAATTTAATTTTGATGAACTTTTAAAAGAAGCAAGAAACAACATTTATGACACAAAAAAAGCCTATGAGAAGCTCAAGGACATCAAGAGCAAATACCAAGATCTAGGTATGCAAATACAGGAAATAATGGAATTAGTTCTAAAAAACCCTGAGCCATACTCCAAAGAAAAGAAAGCAATAGAAGAAATGTACTATGAATTTGTTTCCTCTACCTCGAACATTATGTTTGAGAAAATAAGAGAACTCTGTGATGAAATGAACAGAAACGAAGGCTATAAAGAATTAATATCATCAATAAAAGATCAGCAATTCAGAATACTAGAACTTACAAGACACCTAAAAAGAAGTGAAGTATTCTACATAATAAGCAGAGCCTTTATTATCAACAACAAACCAATGGACAAAAGATTAGCAAGAATATTTAATCCATTCTACCCAGATGAACTATTTAAAGTCCTTGTTTACTACTTTATTAGCAGACTAACAGAAAAAGAGGAAACTACAAATGAAGAAGAAAGTACAAACAAAGAAAAAAATAAATCATAAAGGAGGTTTGATATGAAAAATGTAACATTAACCATCATATTTGAAGGTTCAGCACTAAACAGAGATGAAAACATTGCTGGCAATATTTCATCAATAAAGAAACTACAAAGAGGAAGCAAAACATTTAGTTTCATAAGTAGAGCAGCAATCAGACATTACCTTTTCAACACCTTGGTAAAAGCATTCAATTGGCCCATTACAGAAGTTACAACAAGCGGAGAAGTTGTGCAATTTGACTTATCCAAATACGACATAATAACAAGCCCTGAATTAGATTTATTCGGATACATGTATACACTAGAAAAAGAAAATGCAATAACAAGAAAAGCACCTCTAGGAATAACCAAAGCCATAAGTCTAGAACCATACGAAGGAGATATGGTATTCTACGCTAACCATGATTTAGTGAGTAGAGGTATAAAGCAAGGTGAAAATGCTACCCCCAACCCCTTTAACAGAGAAGAACACTTATCCTTCTACAAAGTAAGCTTCACAATTGACACTGATAAACTCGGAAGAGATGAATGGGTTTTTGCTAGAAAAGTCGAGAAAAAAGGCAATAAGAAAAAAGACAAAGATGATAATGAAAAAGAAAAAGATAATAAGGAAAAAACCTTGATTAGAGAACTTATTAAATATGATAACAAAATTGAGATAAGAGAAAAAACATTAGATGGTAAGGAAGAAAACACCGCATTTGAGCATTCTTTTCCAGAAAGTATTTCTGACTTAAAAAGTAAAAAAGAGCTCATTATTGAAGATGATGAAGAAAAAATAAAGATAGAATTCATCTTACCTGATGAAAAAAAGAAAGAGAGACTAGAACAAGTACTAAATGCCATAAAAAATGGCCTCTACTCAAAATCCTCTGGAGAAGCCAACACAATAATTCCTCTTTTCATGATAGCATCAGCTGTCAAAGTCCCATCCCCCATATTCCACCCGTACCTCGACATATCAAGAAACGGAAACAACTTTAAAGTAGTAGGTTTAAGAGATTGTTTATTAAACGGATGGATAATCGGCAAACCATTTGTAATGGATTCCGAAAGACTAAAATCGGATGAAAAAGAATCATTCACAGAAAAAATAGAAACCAACTGGGAAAACTTCATTAACGAATACATACTAAAGTAATATGAACAGATGGCTCTTAAGAATTGAAATATTCCAACCTACAGCTCACTATAGAGTACCATTCGCACAAAAAGTTAAGCACACTTACCCCATCCCACCATATTCAACTGTAAAAGGGCTATTATCTAACATCCTAGGAATAAACAAAAACATCAAAGAAACCAAGGAAAACGAACTACTAGCAAAACTGAAAGAAACAAAAATGGCAATTTTTGGTAATTTCAAATCAAAAAGCGAAGAATACACATGGCTAAGAAACTTATCTAAAGATTATCATGAAGGCCGGTTCAAATCCATAGAATGCAGAATTTTCAACGGTGAAGTAGAACACCCCGGCGGACAATTACCAGCAATAATAAACACTCTAAACGATGTAAAAATATACATATACCTATGGCATAATGATACTGAATTTTTAGAGAAAATAAAGAATTCATTTATCAATCCAACAACAAGAAACGAACCATTACATCTAGGAAGAGCCGAAGACATCATAATCATAGAAAATATAACCCAAATCGAACCAAAAGTAGACATGTTAGAAGGAAACTACAAAATGTTCTTCTGGATACCACAGAAACCCTACACATGGGGCGATAACATTTCTTTTGAATTTGAAAAAGTCAGAGGACTACTCTACCAAATACCAACCTTCTACAGAATAGAAGGAGGAATGAGACAATTCGAATACATTACCGTAAAGTTAAATAACGGAATAATAACAAATATTGACTTTTACATAGACAGTGAACTTGGATACCCTATTCTTTTAGCAGATTTCGCAACCTAGAAGGAGGGGAAAATGAGTAATAATCACGAAAACATAGAAATTTTGGCTAAAAGCAACAAAGCTAACAATACAAAAGTCAGATTGAGCAAACACATAGAAGACCTTCTAATTGCTTTCAGCAAACTAGAAAAACTCATACCTAAAGAATTAACAATCCCCACAAAAATTAGCATAATATTTCATGACATTGGTAAGGTTCTACCATCATTCCAAGCTAAAATAGGTAATAAAGAATACCTAGAAGCTTTCAAGGACTCAGAAATTATATCCGTCGACATACCTCACTCCATTTTCTCCACCTTCCTCATAAACCTTGATACCCCAAAGATAAAGGAAATACTGAACAATCTAGAAAAATACAAACACCCCATACTTTCAGCTATAGCCTACCACCACTGGAGAGAAGAAACATTCAACGAATGCATAAGGTATAACGACAAGATGAAAAGACAACTAAGTAAAATTTCAAAAGAGCAAATAGAAAAACTCAAAGAATACATATCAAAAGAGCTTGAACTAATAAGTTTAGAAGATGTCAAAACCTTCACAAGCTTAGTAGGGTTAAACGAACGAATGTTCAGAGGGATAATGAACGGAAACACATTTTCTACATACATTGAAGCACCATACTCACAATACTCTTCGAAACTTATCCTCCTGAACATTGAAAGTCTAAAAGAACAAAAAGAATACATAATGATATCCGGAGTTTTGCAACGATGTGATCACTTTGCTTCTTGGGTAGAGGAAAACCAAGATGATAATATTGAAAATGTAGAAATCCCACCGCTCAGCAAAGAAGAAGTGGCAAAAACTGTTGAAGAGACAATAAAAGATAAAAACAAAGGTTCAAATATCTGGCAAGTTACAAAGGTAGAAGAAGTAAAAAACAAAAACCTAACCTTCTTAGTAGCTCCAACAGGAATTGGGAAAACAGAATTTGCTTTCCTCTGGGGAAGTGGAAGCAAAACGTTGTACACCTTGCCAATGAAAGCAATAGTAAACCAAATTCACCAAAGAGCTACAGAGGTATTCAAAACCGAAAACACAGGAATACTTCACTCAGACGCAGATATCTACTTAATGGAGAAACAAAATTTCACCGATATTGAAAGTATAAAAGTATACGAAATGTCAAAAAATTTATCATTTCCATTTATCGTAATGACAGGAGACCAAATTTTCCCCTATGTCCTGAGATTCCAAGGAT
>Ga0207433_10007757_pt1 | contig 17770 bp, 15 predicted proteins | sample YelNatPaOPGAMG01_FD_187559 | JGI IMG/M metagenome (GOLD analysis project Ga0207433, IMG submission 187559) | Hot spring thermophilic microbial communities from Obsidian Pool, Yellowstone National Park, USA - OP-RAMG-01 (SPAdes) (version 3) | ecosystem: Environmental > Aquatic > Thermal springs... | reverse complement strand
ACCTGAATCTTCACACGCCTTTGCAAATTCAGTATTTTCAGCAAGGAAGCCGTATCCAGGATGAATTGCCTCAGCACCGCTCTTTTTTGCAATATCAATTATCTTATCTATTCTCAAATAACTCTCAGTCGCGGGCGATGGCCCAAGATAATAGACCTCATCTGCATAGCGGGTATGCAGGGCAGTTCGGTCTGCATCCGAATAGACCGTCACCGACTTAATACCCATTTCTTTGCAGGCACGTAGAACACGCACTGCAATTTCTCCCCTGTTTGCGACTAATATTTTTTTGAACATAATTTTTAAAAGTCTAGTGACACTGGTTATACGGTTTTGCTGTGCGTATCGTTAGAAACACAGTAAATTGGTTTAAAGGCTAAATAGTAAAATACAAATATCTAAAAGTCCAAAATCTCTAAATACCTAAAATTAATATAATGATGCTCCGATAATCAGATAGTCTTCAATTTAGGCATTTAGGTGTTTAGGTATTTTAGGTTTTTACAAAGGAATGTTTCCGTGTTTTTTTGGCGGATTTGTATCACGCTTATTCTCGATCATCGCAAATGCCTCAATCACCCTCGGCCGAGTCTCATGCGGACGGATAATTGCATCAATATAACCCTTTGATGCAGTCACAAATGGATTTGCAAATTTATCCGTATATTCATCTATTAGCTTCTTTTCCAGACCTTTTGGATCTTTTGCCTCCTTTAGTTCTTTCTTATATAATATTTTCACTGCGCCATCAGGGCCCATAACTGCAATTTCAGCACTGGGCCAGGCAAAATTTATATCTGCACGGGTATGTTTTGAACTCATAACACAATATGCACCACCATAAGCCTTTCGAGTGATAACGGTCACTCGCGGCACAGTTGCCTCACAGAATGCATACAAAAGTTTTGCGCCATGTTTTATCACACCACCCCATTCCTGGGCAGTACCGGGTAAAAATCCCGGGACATCTACAAATGTCAGAATTGGAATATTGAAACAATCACAGAAACGAACAAACCTTGCACCTTTCATTGCTGAATCACAATCCAGGACACCAGCAAGAACTGCTGGCTGGTTTGCGACAATCCCAATTGACTTGCCATTTAATCGGGCAAAACCAACAATCAAATTCTTTGCATAGTGTTTATGAACCTCAAGGAACTCACCATTGTCAACTACCCGTTTTATTACTTCATACATATCATAAGGTTTTGTGGGGCTATCCGGAATTATCTCATCAAGTTCTTTGTCCTGGCGATTTATATCATCTGTGCATTCAACAGATGGTGGGTCTTCAAGATTATTCTGAGGTATATAAGATAATAATTTTTTTATAAGTTCAATGCATTCAATTTCGTTTTCAACGGCAAAATGAGCAACTCCGGATTTTTCATTATGAACCATTGCTCCACCGAGTTGTTCAAATGTTACATCCTCATGGGTTGCAGCTTTTACAACATCTGGACCGGTCAGAAACATATATGAACCCTGAACCATTATTACAAAATCGGTAATTGCCGGTGAATAAACCGCTCCGCCGGCACAGGGTCCCATTATTGCTGAAATCTGCGGAACGACACCTGATGCCATTACGTTACGCAAAAAGACATCAGTATAACCTGCAAGGCTATCTACCCCTTCTTGAATCCTTGCCCCACCTGAATCCTTTAAACCAATTATTGGGCAACCCATCTTCATTGATAAATCCTGGAGTTTACAAATCTTCTCCGCATATGCCTTTGAAAGAGAACCACCAAAAACTGTAAAATCTTCGGCGAAGACACATACTGGTCTGCCATTTATTCTACCATAACCAGTCACAACACCATCACCCAGAATCTTCTGTTTATCCATGTCAAAATCAGTGCAACGATGGGTTACAAACATATCGGTTTCGCGAAACGTGCCCTGGTCAAGAAGCAGATTAATTCGCTCACGGGCAGTTAACTTTCCTTTTTCATGCTGTGCCTTAATCCTTGCCTCTCCCCCTCCAAGTAATGCCTGTTTTTCCAGTTCCTCAAGATGTTTCAATTTGTCTTTAATTTTCATATATACTCCTTTTAATATATGTGATAAATCATACTGCTATAATAACAAATCGGTTAAGTGCGATACGTCAAACCGATACAGATTTTAAATATTAATTGGCTGTAAGAGCTGCTTTCCATCTTCTTCTTTGATATATGCGAAGATGAACTTTGGATCGTGTTCAAAAATCAACAACCAGTTCTCAGCAACTGCCTGTTTCAAAAACTTCTTTTTCAATTCTATTAGTTCCAGTGGATAGAGGTCAAAACTTGTAAGATAGGGTATTCTTATATGGGCTGACGTAGGCATAAAATCTCCCCAGAATATTGCTTTTCTGCCTTCAGATTCAATCAACACTGATTGGTGCCCTTTTGTGTGACCGATTGTATTTATTACTTTTACGCCAGGGATAATTTCGTATTCACCTTCTACCAGTATCAGTTGTCCAGAATTTTCAAGGGGAATGAAATTTTCCTTGAAATAACTTGCTCTGGTTCTTTCATTAGGGTGTGTTGCATCAATCCATTCCTGTTTCTGGATGATATATTTTGCGCGCGGGAAAGTAGACCGAATTTCTTTAGTTGCAGAGCAAGGTCTGTTACTACAATCTTTGGCACTGAACTCCGAGTTAAAAATTGTATTCCAGCCACAATGGTCAAAATGGAGATGGGTGTTTATGACAAAATTTATATCATCTGGCTTCAGTCCGAGATTCGCTAATCCACTTTCAATATCCGGAGGTTGTTTAACTGAATATATTTCGCGGAATTTTTCATCAAATTTATTTCCGATCCCAGCATCAACAAGAATAGTTGCATCAGGTGCCTTTATAAGGAGACAATTCAATGGTATTTCAATCCGATTTAATTCGTCAGGTTTATATATCTTTTCCCATAATACCCTGGGCACAACCCCGAACATCGTCCCGCCATCAAGAAAGAAAGAACCGTCTGAAATCGGTATTAAATCAAATTTACCAAATTTCAACTCTTACTCCTGTTTTTCTATCTTATTTTCTATCTTACTTAATCTCTTTTCAATCGGCTTAAGAAATTGCTCAATGGTTATATACGGGTTTACCTTCATCAACTTTTCAAGTATCGCTTTACGTTCCTCCTCAGTTTTTGTATTTAGATATTTCCTACGCAAAATATTTGTCTTCTCCCTTCTCTTTTCTCTTTTATGTAACTCAGTTTGTCTAACTTGTCCTTTTTTCATTTGCACCTCCTCATTGAAAATTTAAAGGACAGTATTTTTCTTGACATTGCAGCCTATAATTTGCTTTTGACCATTCGTATTTAGTTTACCATTCACACTTCTTACAAACATGTTCATTTAGGTGATGCAGCAATCTACGCTAAAAGCCAGGCTCAGAAAGGATCTTACCTGTCCGTAAATTAAATTTTTAATTAACTGCTTAAAATTACTTAAGAATTTTGAGACCCCTATCTTCATCAAATCCTCTTTCATTATTTTTCTATACATATCTAATCTCGGTTCCAGGAAGATTTTATATTTCCGAATACCTCTCATTTTCGTCTTTTCGGTTTCTTTTGTTTCCCTTTTATAGTTTTGACTTTCTCTTTCACATTATTGTTTATCCATTCTACAATTTCACTGGTTGGTGTTCCCGGGCCGAATATCTTCTTTACACCCATCTTTTCAAGTTTTTTTACATCATCCAAGGGAATTATCCCGCCTCCGATAACCGGGATATTTGCCTTCCTTTCTTTCAGCAATTTTAATATTTTAGGGAATATCGTCATATGGGCACCGGACAGGATTGAAATTCCAATAACATCAACATCTTCCTGTATCGCTGCTTCCACTATTGCTTCACAGGTTTGATGTAAGCCGGTATAAATCACTTCCATACCAGCATCCCGCAGGGCAGCCGCAACAACCTTGGCCCCGCGGTCATGACCATCAAGACCTGGTTTACCGATTAAGACACGAATTTTTTTGTCCATACTATCTCCTTCCTGATTAAATTCTAAACAGATTCAAAAATTAAAAATTTTTTGTCTGGTGAATCGTATGGTTAATCATTGAATTTTTGTCATTGCTGTTTATTTTGAATTTAGATTTAGCGCTTAGATTTTTAGAAAATAATCGGCTCATGATACTCACCGAATTCCTCTTTCAATGTATTACACATCTCGCCAAGTGTTGCATAAGCACGAACACATTCAATAATCCTGGGCATCAAATTTTCACCATTAGCTGCTGCCTTGCGTAGATCTCTTAATTTTTCTTTTACAAGTGCATTATTACGCTCTTTTTTTACCTGTTTCAAATTTTTTATTTGTTCAGTTTCTACTTCAGGAGGGATTTTAAGAATCTCAATATCTGGTTTTTCTTCTTCTTCAAATATATTTATTCCTACGTGATATTTTTCTCTTCTTTCTATCGCTTGCTGATACTCGTATGCACTGCGTGCTATCTCTTTCTGGAAAAATCCTTTTTCAATCGCCGGCAAAACGCCACCAAATGCATTTATTTTATCAAAATACTCATATGCCCTCTTTTCCATTTCATTTGTCAGATATTCTATGTAGTAAGAACCGCCAAGCGGATCAATTACATTCGCAACACCGGTTTCATAAGCGATGATTTGCTGGGTGCGTAAGGCAATCTTCACTGCTTTTTCAGTAGGTAATGCATAGGTTTCATCCATTGAATTTGTGTGTAAGGATTGGGTTCCCCCAAGGACTGCAGCCAGTGCCTGGAATGCAGTGCGGATAATATTATTCTCTGGTTGCTGGGCAGTTAAGGTGCATCCGGCAGTCTGGGTATGGAAACGCATAAGCCAGGAGCGGGGGTCCTGCGCATTATATTTTTCTCTCATCACCTTAGCCCATATCCTCCTTGCTGCCCGGAACTTTGCAATCTCTTCAAAGAAATCAAGATGGGAATTGAAGAAAAAAGAAAGGCGTGGTGCAAATTTGTCTACAGGTAATCCTGCCTTTATTCCATATTCAACATAAGTAAATCCATTGGCAAGGGTAAAGGCAAGTTCCTGGACTGCGGTTGCTCCTGCCTCACGAATGTGGTATCCCGAGATTGAAATTGTATTCCACTTTGGCACATTGTCTGAACAGTAGGCAAGGATATCTGTAATAATCCTCATTGACGGCTCTGGTGGATATATCCAGGTCTTTTGTGCCTGATATTCTTTTAACATATCATTCTGTATCGTTCCCGTAAGCATATGTGCAGGCACACCTTGCTTTTCGCCGACTACAATATACATTGCGAGGAGCATTGCAGCAGGTGGATTTATGGTCATTGATGTGGAAATTTTATCAAGGGGAATTCCATCAAATATAATTTCCATATCCCTCAATGTATCAACAGCTACCCCGCATTTACCAACCTCGCCGTGAGAGAATGGGTCATCAGAGTCCCTGCCGTAAAGTGTCGGAAAGTCAAAGGCGACTGAAAGGCCAGTCTGTCCATGTTTTAATAGATATTTGAATCGTTTATTCGTATCCTTCGGTGTGCCCATTCCGGAAAATTGGCGCATTGTCCAGAGTCTTCCACGATACATTGTCGTTTGGACTCCTCTTGTAAATGGGTATTCGCCCGGAAATCCGAGGTCACGCTCATAATTGAAATCCGGAAGGTCATCAGGTGTATATAATGGTTTTAGTGGAATGCCTGAAATTGTAGTAAATTTAAAGTCCCTTTCCCTGCATGTTTTATACTTTTGTTCCCACTTTTCTTTTTGTCTCATAGACATCTCGCCTCCTTTTAATTTATTTGAAAATCCTCATTGGCTATCGCGGTTAAGAAACCGCTCCTGCTTTTGTTTTTCTTTACAAGGTCAGTGAACAAGCATAATTTGGACACGGCTTAAAGGTTATTATTTATAATTTATTAAGTTTTTGACGATTTTCTTTGCTATTTTGTAAGGACTAGTTTTTCTTTTTTCTATCTCCTTCACAAATTTATCAAGCCTTTCTTTATCAATCACAGATTCGTGCAAATGTTTTTTTATCTCTGCTTCAATCAATTCGTTTATCTGGTTAAGAATGCGCATCCTTTGAATTTTCTTATATTCACCACTGCTCTTTAAAAAATTTTGATGTGCTTTTATCTCCTTTATTAAATCTTCAACGCCACTCTCATCTGTAGCAATAGTCTTTAAAATCGGAACACTCCAAGTTGTTTTGAGTCTCAAATCAAATGCAAATTTCAATTCCATTAAAAGTGCATCACTTCCTTCGCGGTCTGCTTTATTTACAACGACGATATCTGCAATCTCCAACAATCCTGCTTTCATTGCCTGTATAGAATCACCAGATTCTGGAACAAGCACGACAACCTTAGTATCACAGACCTGGGCAATATCAAGTTCTATTTGGCCAACACCAACGGTCTCAATGAGAATATAATCCATTCCTGCTGCATCAAGAACCAAAGCGACATCCTTGGTCTTTTTTGAAAGCCCTCCAAGACTTCCCCGTGTTGCCATACTACGAATAAATACATTTTTCTGGAGTGCCAAATCCCCCATTCTTATTCTATCACCAAGCAATGCACCACCGGAAAATGGGGATGTTGGATCAACAGCGATTATTCCAATTTTATAATTATCTCTAAGTAACCCCTTTGCAATTGCATTGACTAAAGTTGACTTCCCTGCACCAGGTGGGCCAGTAATGCCAATTTGATATGCCCTCCCTGTATAAGGGAAGATTTTATCAAGAATATCTATTCCTGTATCATTTTCAACCTGACTGATTATCTTTGCAATGCTGATTTTATCGCCTTTTAAAAGATTTTTTATCAAATCCATCTAAAACTCCACTTTCTGTTTGATATCTTCGGGTATTAATTCAATCAATCCCTATCTCAATAGGTCGTATAATATCAGCAAGGTCCTTCAGCATTGATATATTTATAAAGCTCATCAAGATATATCTGAATCCTCAAATTAGAAAATAGCGCAGAGATATTTTAAATGTTAGAAATTTTTTCCGTATGTATACTAACGAATTCCTTTAATAAATCTTCCCTTTCTTTTGCCACTATTTTATTAAAACCCTTGCCAGGAGACTTCCTAAATCATAAAGTGAATTCCAGAAATCTATCATTTTATCTCTTCAAATTCACCCGTCTTTTTGTTTTTTCGGACATTGTCATATGTAAAATATCTCCCATTCATTGCAATATAAATTCCTGGAGGCAAAACCTGCACAAATGCCAGGGCACATCCAAGGTTAAACATTCCGTCAGAACTACCGAATGTATAAGGAACCATTGCTCCAGTAAGAACAATGGTCTTATTTTTCACTCTTTCAGCAAGATATTTTGCAGTTTCAACCATTGTATCAGTGCCATGCGTGATAACAATCCTATCCTCTTTTGCATTTATACAATTACGGGCAATTATCTCCCGGTCATCATCGGCCATATTTCGGCTGTCCACCATCATTAGAGTTCTTATTTCAACCTGGAGCCGACATCGTCCAAGACGGAGCATTTGAGGAATATGGGTGTCTTTAAAGTATAATTCACCTGTCAACTCATTATACTCTTTATCAAATGTGCCACCTGTAACAAATATCCTTATGTCCATCTTTCTCCCTTCAATCTTGCTTCAATCTTTGCCCATGTATCCTTCAATGTAACTGAACGATTGAAGACCAAGTTATCAGGGGTTGAATCTTTATCAACGCAAAAATAACCAAGACGCTCAAACTGGAAAATTTCTCCAACCTTTGCATTTTTAAGCGAAGGTTCCAATTTACAATTTCTTAAGATCTGCAAAGAATTTGGATTTAAATTGGCAATATAATCTCCACCCTCCTCGGGATCCGCTGTTTTGAACAATCTATCATACAGTCTGACTTCGGCATTAATGCAATGCTCTGCACTCACCCAGTGCAATGTGGATTTAACCTTCCTTCCATCCGGTGAATCTCCGCCCTTTGTTTCGGGATCGTATGTGCAATGGATTTCAGCAACATCACCTTTTTCATCTTTTACTACATCCACACATTTAACAAAGTATGCATATCTTAATCTCACCTCCCTGCCTGGCGCCAGACGGTAAAATTCCTTTGGTGGTTCTTCGCGGAAATCATCTTGCTCTATATAAAGAACTTTTGAAAATGGTATTTTCCTCGTTCCCATGCTCATATCCTCTGGATTATTTATTGCTTCAAGTTCTTCAACCAGTCCATCAGGATAGTTATCAATAATCAACTTTAAAGGCCTTAAAACCGCCATCCTTCTTGGCGCCCTTTTATTTAAGTCATCACGCAGGCAATGCTCAAGTAATGCTATATCAACAACTGTGTTATTCTTTGCCACACCAATGACGTCACAAAACTTCCTTATCGCCTCTGGTGTATAGCCCCTTCTTCTCAATCCTGAAATTGTGGGCATCCTTGGATCATCCCAGCCACTCACATAACCTTCTTCCACAAGTTTTAGAAGTTTACGTTTACTGAGAACAGTATAACTGAGATTAAGTCGCGCAAACTCAATCTGCTGGGGATGATGAATTCCAAGTTCATCTAAAAACCAATCATACAAAGGACGATGGTCTTCAAACTCCAGGGTACAGATAGAATGGGTGATACCTTCAATAGAATCTGACTGTCCGTGTGCCCAATCATAGGTTGGATAAATACACCATTTATTTCCAGTCCGGTGATGTGGAGTATGCAAAATGCGATACATAATTGGGTCGCGCATATTCAAATTGGGATGTTTCATATCAATCTTCGCCCTTAAAGTTTTAGAACCATCCGGAAATTCACCTGCACGCATCCTTTCAAACAATTCGAGATTCTCCTCTATTGAGCGGTTACGATGTGGACATTCTTTTCCAGGCTCAGTAAGTGTTCCTCTATTCTTTCTTACCTCATCTGGTGAACAATCGCAAACATAAGCCTTTCCCTTTTTTATTAATATTATTGCGAATTCATACAACTTTTCAAAGTAATCTGATGCATAGTATTCCCTATCACCCCAGTCAAAACCAAGCCATTTTATATCCTCTTTTATTGACTCCACATATTCAGGTTCTTCCTTTGTCGGATTTGTATCATCAAACCTTAGATTGCACAAACCTCCATACTCTTCCGCAATACCAAAGTCAATGCAGATTGCCTTGGCATGGCCAATATGGAGATAACCATTCGGTTCCGGCGGAAATCTCGTATGGACCCGACCACCAAACCGCCCGGTGCGGTTATGCTCCTCAATTATTTGGTGGATAAAATCCCTTGGTTTTGAAATATTATTCAAAGATTGTCCCCTTTTTAAATATAAACCAAATTTTTTATACAGAACTCCTGAGTAGTCATTTCCACAGAGGAATAAACTTTATCTTTTTCTCTCTAACCCGCATTATTCATACTATTTTTGATAAATTTCGCTCAAATGCACTCCTGGACTTGGTTTGCACCATTTTTAAGTTCAAAATTTTCTGACACTCTGTTTTTTGACTTCGCGAGGAGCAAGATTCCTCTCCTGCCATTGCGAGGCTCTCGTAGAAATCTGAAGCAATCTGACTTAAAGTATCATTCCGAGGAATCTCAATGAGATTGCTTCGTCGCTTCGCTCTTCAATGACAGAGGTGGGGGATTGCCACGCCTCGCCTTTGGCTCGGGTTCGCAATGACTTTTAGTATGAATAATCCGGGCTAAATTCTCTGCCAACTTCCGGCTTTGAATAATTGTATAATTAACCGACACTACTGGTCTGTTTCTAACTTGAGTGATTCCCATAGTATCTCAGAAACATCCATTACCTTTATCTCGGTATTCATTGATTTTAGCGTCTCTTCAAACATCTGGAGACAATATGGACAGGCAACCGCAATCACCTCTGCACCTGTATTTAACAATTGTTTCAATCTCAAATTTACAAGTCTCTCTTCATTTGCATACTCACGCCATAAGCCCATTGAACCCGCACCACAGCAGATGCTATTCTTTCGGTTAAAGAATGGAACTTCAACGAGTTTCAATTCCGGAATGGACTTTAATATCTCCCTCGGCTCTTCATAAATACCGCTCTGCCTTCCGAGAGTGCAGGGGTCATGATAGACAACGGCCTTATTAAATGGCTTTCTCGGCTTTATCCTGCCTGTCTTTATCTGCTCAAAGACAACCTGTGTGTAGTGTAAGGGTTGAAAATTATGATAATTTTTATACTCGTTATTAAAAATTGTGTAACAATGGGGAGAAATTGTAATTGTATTCTTCACCTTCAAATCCCTGAACATCTTGAGATTGCTCTCAAAGAGTTTTATAAAGACCTTTTCGCCACCAGCACGACGCACTGCCTCACCACAACAGACTTCTTTATCACTATTTATTCCAAATTTTATTCCTGCGGTCTGAAGGGTCTGCGCTACAGAAAATGCTACACTCTTTGCCCTTGCATCATAAGCAGTTATACAACAGACAAAAAGGAAATAATCAAGTCCTTCAGTAAATTTGGGTATTACCAAGCCATCAGCCCATTCCTTTCTCTTATCCTGTGATTCACCAAGGGGATTACCATTGCTATTTAATCGTAAAAATAGACTCTTTAACTCCTGCGGGTATGAGCCAAAATCAATCATTATTCTGCGTGCAGAACGGAGAATATTGGATATATTCACTTTTCTTGGACACTCATAAAAGCAACTATCACAACCAACACACCGAAAGACTTCATTTGTCTCCTGGCAGATCGCTTCTTTTTCTTCACTGCAAAGTATCGCTCCTAATCTTATTAAGTCAGGGAATTGGTAAGTTGTATAATTCACACCATCAACCATGTTCCAGGGACAGGCAGCCATACACCTGCCGCACTCATAACATTTTATTGCATCACCTGCTCCCTGTTCAAGAAGCAGTTCACGAATTTCAGGGTTGAGTTTAAGTAAGTTAGACATAATTTTTCCCTGTTAAAAGTTATACGGTGTCGCAGCCCGTATCGTTAATCATCTATCGTCACAAAAAACTGACATCTCTTATCCCCTGTCTGTTATGCTTTTGTTTGTTTCAACTCAAGTATCTTATTCTTCAAAACCGGTACGACCTTGAACAGGTCTTCAACAATTCCATAATCTGCTTCGTTGAATATTGGTGCATTCGGGTCTTTATTTACAGCAATGATTGTGTCAGAATTCTTCATTCCCATTAGATGTTGAAATGCACCGGAGATTCCAAGTGCAATATATAACTTTGGTTTCACTGTCTTTCCTGATGAACCGACCTGATGTTCTTTTGGAAGCCAGCCTGCATCAACTACCGGCCTTGTGCAACCAATAACACCGCCGATTACCTTTGCAAAATCTTCTATTACTGGCAGATTCGCCTTATCTTTTATACCTCTACCCACAGAGACAATTATATCTGCCTTTGTAATATCAACGGCACCGACTGCCGCCTCAATGTATTCAATAAATTTGCGATACTCGGGCTGGGCATTTATCGGAGTCTCTAATTTAACAACTTCTGCATCAAGATTTCCAGTTTCTACCGGTATACTTCCGCTGCGATAGGTCACAAGATATGATGGATTATCTTTTAATAAAATTCTTGCATTCAACTTTCCATCAAACATTGACCGTATGACCCTTAATTTACCATCAAAAATTTGAACATCCATACAATCAGTCGTAAATGGGATATTCATTTGTGTAGCAAGTGATGGTCCTAAATCCATACCCATTGCCGTGTGGCCAATAATTGTAAGAAAAGGATTTTCTTTTTTCAATATCTCTGATAGGGCAATCTGATAAGTCTCTGCATTAAAATCTTTGAAGACCGAATTTTCCATCACAATAATCCTGTGAGCATTATTTTTTAACTGTCCGATAAATTTTTCTGCATTATCACAAAGTAAGACTGCACTACATTGTGTACTTAAATTTTGTGCAATTTTCCTTCCCAGTGTTAAAAGTTCAAATGTGATATCTCTTATTACACCCTGACGGTGTTCAACAAGTGTCAAAATTCCTGCCATTATTCCTCCAGTTAAATCAAGCCTTTTTCTTTTATAATTGTCGCAAGTTTTGTAACAACCTCATCAATGCTACCTGTTAGGATCTCAGCCCTCTTTCCGACAGGTGGGTAGAAAAGTTCTTCAAGAGTCGCATTTGATATAATGTCCTTGCTGATATCTGATTTTCCGACTATTTTTATCTCCTTACTTGCTGCCCTTCTGATTGCAATGAGTGATGCAAAACGCGGGGTGTTTATACCGGTCTGAACTGTCACCAGTGCCGGCAGGTTTACTTCAAGATGCTCAAGCAACCCACCTTCAAGTTCGCGATAGACCTGTGCTTTATTATTTGTAATATCAAGCTTTGTAACAAGCGAGGCGTGCGGAATATCTAATAATTCAGCCAATGTCTGTCCTACCATGGAATAATAATCATCCGTAGCCATACAACCAGTGAGAATTAGATCATAAGGCAATCCTCTTATTACCGAACTCAATATCACAGCAGTCTTATATCCGTCTATTTCGTCAAAATCCTCAGCCTTAATCCTGATTGCAGAATCACCGCCTTTTGCCAGTGCTATCCTTAAAGTATCTTCGGTCTCCGGGTAGCCAAGACTAACTACGGTAACAGTTCCTCCGAATTTTTCTTTTAATAGAATTGCCTCTTCAAGGGCATAACTATCAGATTCATTCATATCAAAGGCAAGACGGTCTTTTATAATATCCTTGCCTGTTGAATCAATCTTTACATCTGCCTCGGCAGTTTGAGGCACACGTTTGATGCACACAATTATATTCAAGTTGCCTCCTTCCTATTAAGGAATTTTGATGCAAACAGATTTAAGCGAATTCAGGCGGATTAAGCATCCGTTTGCATCCGCCATCATCAGTTTGAATCTTATTTAATTAACTCTCTCGCAATCACAATCTTCTGGATTTCGCTCGTGCCTTCATAGATCTCAAGAATTTTGGCATCGCGATAAAATCGCTCTACGGGGTAATCTTTTGTGTAACCATAGCCACCATGGATTTGCACCGCCTTTCTGGTTACATCAACTGCCATTGTTGCAGCAAAATATTTTGCCATTGCTGATTCTTTTGAAAATCTCGGCATCCCTTTATCTTTACAGAAACCAGCATAATAGACCATAAGCCTTGCTGCGTGAATCTGGGTTGCCATCTCGGCAAGCATTGACTGAATCATTTCAAATTCACACAATGGTTGTCCAAATGCCCTTCGTTCTTTTGAGTATTTTAATGCAGCCTCAAAAGCTGCCTGTGCAATCCCTACTGCCTGTGCACCAATATCAACCCTTGACACATCCAGGGTATTCATACAGATTTTAAAACCTTCCCCTTCTTTGCCAAGAAGATTCTCCTTAGGAACTTTGCAATCCTCAAATATCAATTCACAGTTACCGCTTGCTCTGATACCCATAAGGTCTTCGTGTTTTCCAAGAGAAAATCCCTCGGTACCACGTTCAACAATAAATGCACTTATACCTTTGTGTTTAAGTTCCTTGTTGGTATATGCAAATACAACATAAATCCCTGCTTCAGTTCCATTAGTGATAAATCTCTTTGTGCCATTTAGAATATAATAATCACCTTCAAGCCTTGCGGTTGTCTCCATCCCAGCAACATCACTGCCCGCGTTAGGTTCAGTGATGCCTATTGCACCAATCTTTGCTCCACTACATAGGAGTGGTAAATATTTTTGTTTCTGCTCTTCGGTCCCGAATGTGAGAATTGGATAGGTAACAAGGGAATTATTTACTGCTACAATCACACCGGTCGTGGCGCACACCCGTGAAATTTCTTCAATGGCAATAGCCAGGGATACAAAATCCAAACCTGATCCACCATATTTTTCAGGAACAACAATACCTAATAAACCCTGTTTTGCGCATTTTTTGATATTTTCCCAGGGAAATTGTCCTGTTTTATCTATCTCTGCTGCCACAGGTGCAAGTTCTGCTTCTGCAAACTTGCGCACCTGATCCTGAAGCATCTTTTGCTCGGGCGTTAAATCAAAGTTCATATAACCTCCTTTTTAATTTGCAGGATTCTTCCGACAAAGAAGTCGGAATTCGCAGTATCGTTCGCCAAAACTATAGGCGAACTTGCAACATCACCTTCGGCTCGCAAAACACGATTAATGAAAGCAACAGTTAAAATCTCTGATTTTGGATGCTATTATAAATCCTTTAAAATCGCATCATTTCTTATTAGAATACTTTCTTCTAAAACGACTTATCAAAGGCAATAAGCTTAAAATACTCTTTTTCCAGTAAAATTGCAACGGAACCGTAGTCATTGGAAGTACTATATCCTAAATTAATGCCGATTTTAAAAACCGCATCAACTTCTTGAAGTGAACTAATTGCACGGTTAATAAATGAACTGAAGTCTTTGTTAGTTTTCCGTCCGCTTCCTTCAGCGATATTTAATGCTATAGAAACAACAGCCCTTTTGCCCTGCGAAACCAAATCATATTTTTCATCCTCGGGGAATTTTTTTAGCAATTTATAAACTGCGTTGATCAACTCCAATGCTATTTGCCAAATCTCTAAATCCTCGTATTTAAATCTCATTTATAAAACAAACGAAGTGATACTGCGAGTCCAAAGAGACGATACTGCGTTTATTTCCCTAACAACTGCCTTGCAATCACAATTTTTTGAATCTCGCTTGTGCCTTCGCCAATCTCCATTAGTTTTTCATCGCGTAAAAATCGTTCTACAGGATACTCATCAGTAATTCCAAATAATCCATGGATGTCAATTGCAAGGCTTGTTGCCTTCATCCCAATTGTTGACGCATAATATTTTGCCATTGCAGATTCCTTGACATATGGTAGACCTGCATCTTTTAATTGGGCTGCGTGATAAACCAGCAATCTCGCCGCCTCAATCTCCGTTGACATCTCGGCAATTCTTGACTGAATTGATTGTTCTTTGTGGAGATTATTTTCTTTGACAAACTTTATAGAGGCGTCAAGCGCACCCTGGGCAATTCCAAGGGCGAGGGCGCCAATGGAGATCCTCCCACCATCAAGAGTTTCCATAAATATCTTAAAACCGTCACCTTCTTTGCCTAAAAGATTTTCTTGGGGGATGGCACAATCCTCAAATATCAATTCCGATGTGATTGAACCCCGAAGTCCGAGTTTATCCTCTTCCCTTCCTGGTGTAAAACCTGGAGTTCCTTTTTCTACAACAAATGCGGAAATTCCTTTATAACCAAGAGTTGGATCTTTTGTTGCTGTGAAGATAATCACATCTGCTACATGGCCAGAAGTTATAAATCTCTTTGTTCCATTGATAATATATTTATCACCAACAAGTTTGTATCTTGTCTGCGTCCCTGCTGCATCACTACCTGCGTTAGGCTCAGTGAGACCGAATGATCCAATCTTTTCCCCTTTTGCAAGGGGTATGAGCCACTTTTTCTTCTGCTCTTCAGTACCTGCGTAATATATAGGGAATACACCGAGTGACGAGTGGGCAGCGAGGAATATGCCGGTAGAACCGCAGACCCTGCCAATCTCTTCCACTGCTATAGCATAAGAAAGAACATCAAGGCCTGCGCCCCCATATTCTTCAGGCACATAGAGTCCAAGCAGTTTCAACTCCGCCATTCTCTTTATTAAATCCCATGGAAATTCGCTTTTCTTATCTATCTCCTTTGCCCTGGGTGCAACCTCATTGTCTGCAAATGCCCTAATCTTCTCCCTAAATTCTTTGTGTCTCTGTGAAAGTATCATAAGCCTCCTGTTTGATTTAATAATTAAAATTTTTTTCAATTTTAAAACTATTTTGAAAAAGCTTGCTTTCTTTCAGAATCATTAATGGAACAAATTTTTCAACTGATAAGTTCCCGGGCTATTATTTCCCTCAATTTTATGGGTGAATCACCCAAAACTTCCAATGCCTTTGCGTCCCTCAAATAACGTTCTACTGGATAATCTTTTGTATAACCATATCCACCAAAAATCTGGACACCTTTTATTCCACAATAGACCGCAGACTCGGTGCTGGCAGTAACCGCGATTTTTACCGCCATCCTGGTTTCCTCTTTTGTATCATATCTGATCGCTGCATCATACACAAGATTTCGTGATGATTCAATCCTTATCTTCATCTCCGCAAGCATCTCCTGGACCATCGGGAATTCACAGATTGGTCTATTAAACTGCCGACGCTCTTTTGCATATTTTATTGAAGCCTCTAATGCTGCCTGGGCAATGCCAAGACCTACTGCGGAGAGGCAGAGATTAAAATAATCTCTTGTCTCCTCCATAGTAGTATTATAAACTGTGCCGTCAAGCAAACAAAAATCATCAGGAATTTCAAGATTATCAAAAGTTATATCAACAATCCCTGCAGACCTCATCCCCAATAGATAAGGATTTGTAATTTTGGATTTGTCAGAAGATTCAATGAGATATAGACTCCATCCATTTTCAGTTTTTATATCTAATAACAAAAATTTTGCATATGCACCGCTCAGGACAAAACGACTCCTACCATTTATCTTCAAAGGATTCTGGGAGATAATCTGAAGATTTTTATCAAAGTCAATATCAAATCCACCCAGTTCACCATTACCAAGGCGTTTAAGATAAGTTTTTGATTTTTCATTTCGGGATTTCATCAAAGAATAGGCAACGAGACCATTATTAACCGCAACTACCAAACCCAGGGAGGCACATATCTTTGATAGTTCTTCAATTATTATGCATAAACTTGTGGTGTCAAATCCTGCCCCACCATATTCTTGAGGAATTATTGGCGATAATATGCCGAGTTCATTTAGTTTCCTAAAAATCACTTCAGGGATACCTGCGTTCTTTTCTATTTCCTGAACAATCGGCTCTATCTCCTGAAGGGCAAATTTTTTCACTTCATTCTGAACCATCTTCTGTTCGTTGTTAAGGTTGATTAGACCCATTAGTACTCCTTTTTGATTTAATGTCTAAAAAACGGATACACACATATTTTAGCGGTTCTATACGCATAGGGGCTACCCGCGCTATCGTATAGCATCTGTGAAAAAAATTGGCGCAGGCTACCGCCCTTGTCAGTTACAGGGTTCCCTGTCCTGACCACGATTTTCTAAAGTGTTGGTGACCAAGCACCTTGGATATTATATAAAAATCACAATAAAAGTCAATAAAAAAAAGCAAAAATTATCAAATATCAAATTTGGTCCAACATTTTTAAATTCCCTATAAAGGCCAAAATGGTAGATTCCTATTATAATGGCACGTAGTGTATTTACTTACTCATTCAGATTGCCCATATTCTCAATCAGTGCTTGAGAAGGGTAGTCTTTTGACCGAGTAAATCAAGGGGCTTTTGGCAGTATTAGTGAGACTGCTCAGCGACTTTTAGAAGAATTAAGATATTTCTTCTTTAAGCCGGGCGAGTTTGAAAGGCTTATCACTAAGCGTATTCAAATTCGCTTTAATACCTCCTGATTTCAATTTAAAGCGACCATTATGTGTTATTATACATCATAGGATAAGAGAAGTCTACCTCAAGATAAATTACCCACTTAGTAAAAAAATCTAAAAGTTCATTCTGCAAAATTGAAGTTTACAAATAAAACTTGACTTTTGAGATGTAAAAGGTATAATCTTTTATAATAATTGACGAGGAGGTAAAATGATTATAACCACACTTGCCAATTCTTTTTTCATCGTATCATTTTTTATGTTTCCTTATCAAGAGGGCTGGCCCAGATTGATTGAAGGGGGTGTTGACTTCTCTTCGCCGGT